>Ga0182027_10004019_pt1 | contig 23010 bp, 18 predicted proteins | sample 712E1DmetaG_FD_121300 | JGI IMG/M metagenome (GOLD analysis project Ga0182027, IMG submission 121300) | Permafrost microbial communities from Stordalen Mire, Sweden - 712E1D metaG (Illumina Assembly) | ecosystem: Environmental > Terrestrial > Soil > Wetlands > Permafrost | place: Sweden... | reverse complement strand
GCGCGCCCGCCGGCGCGCCGGCCGACCCGTCGCCCACGCTCAAGGTCATGGTCTTCAACATCGAGCTCGGCGGCACGCTGGTGAGCTTCGACAAGGTGGCTCAGGCCGTCAAGGCCGGCGGCGCTGACGTGGTCGGCATCGAGGAGGCGCAGGGACACATTCCCCGCCTCGCCAAGCTGCTGGGCTGGCCTTACTACAGCACCCGCTACCAGATCGTGTCCAAGTTCCCGCTCATCGACCCGCCCGGCGATCACGGCCTCTACCTCTACGTCGAGCCGCTGCCCGGCAAGGTCGTCGCCATGATGAACGTGCACCTGCCGTCCGATCCCTACGGGCCCGACTGGGTGCGTGACGGCAAGTCGGCGGCCCAGGTCATCGCCCTCGAAAAGAGTATCCGCCTGCCCGCCGTCCAGTCGCGACTGGCGGCGCTGCCGGCCCTGCTGGCCCGCGATGTCCCGGTGTTTCTGACCGGCGACTTCAACTCGCCCTCGCATCTCGACTGGACGCCGGCCGCCGTCGGCACCCGGACCTACGACAACGGCAAGAAGCCGTGGCCCCCGATCGCTCTGCAGTGGCCGGTGAGCAAGGCGGTCGTCGACGCGGGCTTTCGCGACTCGTACCGCGACGTCTACCCCGATCCGGTCGCCGACCCCGGGCTGACCTGGTGGGCCAAAAAGCCGCACGTCAGCGTCTCCGACGAAAACTTCGGCCCGCTCGACGTGACGGACCGCATCGACTTCGTCTACGCGGCCGGGCCGTCGGTGACGACGGCGAGCCGCATCGTGGGCGAGGTGGGCGGTCCCGAGGTGAGCGTCTCGGTGTCGCCCTGGCCGTCCGACCACCGGGGCGTCGTGTCGAGCTTCGCCATCACGCCGGCCACCCCGCCGGTGTTCGTCGCCGTCGAACGGCGACTCGTCAACATCGGCAAGCACCTGGGAGTGACCTTCCATTCCCCGGGCGGTCCCAATGAATCGCTGGCCATCTCGAGGTCGACGGCCGGCCCGTCGGCGCCGCCTGTCGCCGTACGACCGACTGGCGCCGGGGCGCCGACCGACGGCACGGTGACCTTCTCCACGAGCGGTCTCAAGCCCGGCCACTACTGGGTCTCCCTGCGCGACGCAAGCGGTAGGACGCTCACGCGCGACGCCTTCTGGGCGAAGGCCAGGGTGACCCCCGTACGCGTCTTTACGTCGAAGCGGGTGTACCGTGTGGGCCAGCCGATCGTGGTCCAGTGGCGCAACACGCCCGGCGAGCGCTGGGACTGGGTCGGCGTGTACGACCGTGGAGCCGACCCCAACGTCGCCTCCTACTGGCTGTGGGGCTACACGTCGGCCACGGTCGCCGGTCACTGCACGCTCGACCGCACGCCGCCGTACTTCGGCTACGGCCCGCAGACCTGGCCCCTGGGGCCCGGTGACTACAGCGTCTACCTGCTGCGCGACGACGGCTACTCGGTCATCGCCCGCGGCGTGTTCAGGGTCGTGAAGTAGGCAGCGACGGCGGCGCGTCGTCGCGCTCAAGACAGCGTCAGGCCTGCCCTGACTCTGCCAGGGTGAGCCTGATGACGGCCCGGGTCTCGGCAAGATGGGCCCGCATGCTCGCGGCCGCCGCCTCGGTGTCCTGGCGCCGCACGGCGTCCAGGACGGCGCCGTGCGCGGCCACGAGCTCTTCGACCCGATGCTGACGCAGGAACGCGTCGACCGGCAAGAAGAGCTCACCGCGGACCTCCACCATGGCCCGCTCCAGGTGTCGGTTGTGCGCGGCACGGGCCAGCGCATCGTGGAACGCGACATTCCAGCGCAGCACCGACGAACCCGCCTCGACGAGCAACGTGTTGGCGGACTCGATGGCCTCGAGCTCCCGGTCGGTGCGTCGCTCGGCAGCCAGCGAGGCGATCCGGACCTCGATCGTGTCGCGCAGCTCACAGATCTCGCCGACCTCCTCGGCCTTGTCACGCACCCAGGCGCCCCAGCAGCGGCCGAGCGTCTCGCGGTCGCTGACGCTCGACCCGCCGCGCGCTCCTCTGCTGGTGACGAGGTAGCCCGCCACCTCCAGCGACTTGAGAGCGACTCGCAGCGTGACGATGGAGATCCCCAGGCGAGCGGCAAGGTCTCTACCGGGGGGCAATCGGTCGCCGGGGCCAAGCTCGCCGGAGAAGATCATCGCGCGGATGAACCACGCCGCGTTCTCGCTGGCGCCGGCCGTCGTGAAGGCTGGGCGCGGGTCCTTGGCTCGTCCGAAGGTCAGATCCGCTCTCACCTCGTGCACCTCGTCATGCCGACCGACTCCTGCCCCACGTCACGAACAACGGCTGTTCCCCTTTCCCTTTTGAGCGAAAGAACTATTCTATATACTATAGCGAACGGTCCACCGATGGGTGGAGCGTTCGGTCGGCGCCTCCGGCCTACCGGAGGGCCGACTGTGGTGAGGCTGTCCGGACAGGAGCGCGCATGGCTGCCCAAGCGCACGACGATCGCGGCATGGTGACGCCGTCTCCGGCCGCCCAAGGCGATGCGGCGGCGGTCGTAGCCGACGCGGTAGCCCACCAGCGCCAGGCGCTGGACGAGTGTCAGGCGAAGGCGCTGCTCGCCGGCTACGGGATCGCCGTCCCTGCGGGCGGCGTCGCGCGCAGCGAGGACGAGGCCGCGACCATCGCCCGGCGACTCGACGGTCCGGTGGCGCTGAAGGCCGTCGGGCCGCGCATCAGTCACAAGACGGAACGCGGCCTGGTCGCCCTGAATCTCGACGGCGACGACGCCGTGCGGGCCGCCGCCCGCTCGCTTCTGGCGCTCACCGCAGGCGAGGATGCCGTCCTGCTGGTCGAGCGCATGGTCCAGGGAGCGCGCGAGCTCATGATCGGCATGAAGCGCGATCCTCTCTTCGGTCCGGTCGTCGTCTTCGGTGTCGGGGGGATCTTCACCGAGGCCCACAAGGACATCACGCTCGGGGTGACGCCGCTGAGCGACCGCGACATCGAAGGCATGCTGAACGGGATCAGGGCGAGCGTGTTGCTCGACGACTTCCGTGGCCTGCCGCCCGTCGATCGCGCGGCGCTGGCTCGCGCGCTGCGCGCGCTCGAGCGCATCGCCGCGGATCATCCGGCCGTGACCGAGATCGACGTGAACCCCCTCATCGTCGAAGGCACGACGCCGGTGGCCGCCGACGCGCTGGTGATCCTCGGCCCGGCCGAGGAGCGCGGCGTGTCCGGCCCGCGTGCCACCTCGCCCCCCGATCTGAAGCCGCTGTTCGCGCCGCGCGCCGTCGCTGTCGTGGGCGCCTCGGACGACCCTCTCAAATGGGGCGGCTCCCTTATGCTCAACCTCATCAACGGCGGCTTCGCCGGCGCCGTCTATCCCGTGAACCGGCGGGGCGGAACGGTCTGCGGTCTGCCCGCGTTCCGCAGCGTCGCGGAGCTGCCCGAAGCTCCGGACCTGGCGCTGGTGACGCTGGGGGCCGCCCAGGTGAACGCCGTGGTCGAGCAGTGTGGCCGGCGCGGCATCCCCGCGGTGCTCGTCGTGGCCGCGGGCTTCTCGGAGGCGGGAGAGGCGGGAGCCGCCGCCGAGGCGGAGCTGGTCCGCACGGCGCGGACCTCGGGCGTCACGCTCGTCGGGCCCAACTGCATGGGCCTGATCGCGACGCACGTCCGGCTCCACGCCGTCGGCTTCACGGAGTTGCGGCCGCAGGCCGGCCGCCTGAGCATCGTCTCCCAGTCCGGCAACATCGGCGTGCAGCTCATCACCACCGCCGAGCGCCGCGGCATCGGCATCGACAAGTACGTGACGGTCGGCAACGAGGCGAGCATGAGCGCGCTCGACGTCGTCGACGCGCTGCGAGACGAGGCCCAGACCGCCGCCGTCCTCGTCTATCTCGAAGGTGTCGACGACGGCCGCCGGTTTATCGACGTCATGCGCCGCACCACGCCGCGCAAGCCGGTGGTGGTGTTGCGCGGCGGCTTGACGAAGTACGGCCAGCGCGCCGCCGCATCGCACACCGGCGCCATGGCCGGCGCGGCCGACGTCTTCATGGCCGCGGCCCGCCAGACCGGCTGCCTGGTGCGCACCGGCCCCGACGAGAGCCTGGACCTGGCGCTGTGCCTGACTGCACTCCCGCTGCCGCCGGGCCGCCGCGTGGCGATCATGACGCTCGGTGGCGGCTGGGGCGTGCTGGCGGCCGACGAGCTGGCCCGCAATGACCTCGAGCCGGCCCTGCTGGAGCCTCGCGTGCTCGCCGAGCTCGACAAGCTCCTGCCCGGCTACTGGAGCCGCAGCAACCCCATCGACCTGGTGGCATCGGTCGGCCCCGACCTCGCCGAGCGCACGCTGACGCTGCTGACCGAGAGCGCGGCGGTCGACGCCGTCGTCGTGCTGGGCGTGCTGCGCAGCCCGTCCACCGGCTGGACCTCAGACGACGCCGCGCCCGCCGCCGGCGGACCGGGCGCGCCCGCCCGCGACCGCTTCAACCCGGCCGAGACCGCCTTTCTGGAGCGCGTGACCGCACTCATGAAGACGACGGGTAAGCCGATCGTCAACGTCCCCTTGCGGGCGCTCGAAGTAGCGACCTTCCCGGGCGGCGCGCGCTACGATCCGGTCATCCTCTACTCGCCGGTCGCCGCGGTGCGCGCCCTCGCCGCCATGGCGAGGTACGCGGAGTTCGTCGCCGTCCAGACCGCTTCGCCGCCGGGCCGGCAGGCGACCGACCGACCACGATGATCGAGATCACGATCTACGGCCGCGGCGGCCGCGGCGGCGTGACGCTGGCCAAGCTGCTCGGGGCCGCGTACTTCCTGCGCGGCAAGTACGTGCAGGCCTTCGGCGTCTACGGCGCGGAGCGCGCCGGCGCGCCGGTCCAGGCCTACGTGCGCGTCGACGACGAGGAGATCACGGAGCACTGGCCCGTCCGCGAGCCCGATCACGTGATCGTGCTGGACACCGGGCTCATCGCCGCGGAGACCGCCCAGGGGATGGACCCGCAGGGATGGGTCGTGCTCAACTCGCCGCTGCCGCCCGACGGCTTCGCCGACGCCTTCCCCGGGCGCAACGTGGCGACCGTCGATGCCTCGGCGATCGCCGTGGACTGCGGACTGGGGACACGGGCTCTGCCCATCGTCAACACGGCGCTGCTCGGCGCCGCCGCCGAGATCCTGGGGCTGTCGCTGGCCGATGCCGAGGCCGCGCTCGCCCACCTCGGCCTGGGCGAGCCCAACCTGAAGGCCGCGCGCAGCGCCTACGACAGCGTCCGCCAGGCCCGCCTGCCGGGGATCGTCGCGGCGCCCGCCCCCAGGCGTCCGCCCGCCCGCACGGCGAGCATCTTCGACTCAGACACCGGCGGCCCGCCGGCGGTGCACACCGGCTCGTGGGCCACCCGTCTCCCCGCCGGCCTGCCACTGACTCCTCTCTGCAGCGACGCCTGCCCGGCCGGCAACGACGTGCGCGGCTTCGTCCAGGCGCTCGCGCAACGAGACCACGAGGCCGCCCTGAAGACCATCCTCGTCACCTCGCCCTTCCCGGGGACCTGTGGCCGCGTGTGTCCGGCGCCGTGCATGGCGGCCTGCACGCGCGGCGCCCACGACGAAGCCGTGAACACCCGCGAGCTCGAGCGCGACGCCGCGGCTCACGCGCCCTGGCCCGAGCCCACGAGGCCGTTCCGCCCCGAGCGCCTGGCCGTGGTCGGCTCGGGTCCCGCCGGTCTCAGCGCCGCCTATCAGCTGGCCAGACTCGGGTATCCGGTGACCGTGTTCGAGGCAGCCGACGAGATCGGCGGGCTCCTGCGCACCGGGATCCCGGCGTACAGGCTGCCCCGCGAGGTCATCGACCGCGAGATCGACTTCATCCTCGCCCACGGCGTGCAGGTCCGCAGCGGTCAACGCGTCAGCCGCGCCCGGCTCGTCGAGCTGCGCCGCGAGTATGACGGCGTGGTCGTGGCGACGGGGCTGCAGGAGCGACGCGCCCTGGATCTCGACGCCGGCGACCGGCACGTGCTGCAGGCGCTCGAGTTCCTCGACCTCAGCCGCACCCGGCCACCCGACCTGCGCGAGCGACGCGTCGTGGTCGCCGGCGGCGGCAACACGGCCATCGACGCCGCTCGCGTGGCGCTGCGCCTCGGCGCCCGGGACGCGCTCGTGGTCTACCGGCGGACGCGCACCGAGATGCCCGCCATCGCCGAGGAGATCGAAGAGGCGCTCGCCGAGGGCGTCCGCATCGAGCAGCTCGAGGCGCCTCTGCGGCTGGAGGGCGACGGTGATGCGACCGCGCTGGTCTGCCGCCGCATGACCCTGGGTGAGCCCGACGAGTCGGGCCGAGCGCGCCCCGTGCCCGTAGACGGTGACGAGGCCCTGACGGCGTTCCGCTGCGACACCGTCCTGCTGGCGCTCGGCCAGGCGCCGGACAGCAGTCTCCTGCCGGCGGGTCCGCGACCAGACGACGAGGGGCTGCTTCCTGGAGGCAACGACGCACCGCTGTGCACCGCCGGCGACCTGGTCAGACCCGACGGCACGGTGGCGGCGGCCATCGGCGGCGGGCGCCGGGCGGCAGGGCGCCTCCACGCCGCCTTAGGCGGCGTGGAGGCGCCTTCGCGCCCGGCGCCGCTGGTCGATGCCTCCGCTCTCACGATGCGCGATGTTCCTCACGCGGCCATGGCCAAGGGCAGCGTCCTGACGCCCCGCCGGCGCCGGGCGAGCTTCCGCGAAGTGCGCCGCGGCTTCAGCGACCGACGGGGCGAGGAGACCGCCTATGAGGAAGCCCAGCGTTGCTTCAGCTGCGGCGCCTGCACGGGCTGTGGGGAGTGCGTCGTCTACTGTCCCGAAGGCATCCTGACCCACTCGGGCGACACCGACTGCACTGTCGACGAGGACTACTGCAAAGGCTGCGGGCTGTGCGCGGCGCAGTGCCCGCGCGGCGCCCTGGCGATGGTGCCGACATGACGAGGCACGCGAGATGACGAGAGCCGTCGTCACCGGCAACCTGGCCGCCGGCCACGCGCTCGTCGCCGCCGGCGAAGCCAACCGCAGCGCCCGCGGCTGCTGCGGCGGCGCCTACCCCATCACGCCCCAGACCGAGATCATCGAGCACGTCATGGGCGCGAGCTTCAGCAAAGGCAGCTTCGTCGCCGTGGAATCGGAGCACAGCGCCATGGCGGTGTGCATCGGCACCGCGCTCGCGGGAGCGCGCTCCTTCACCGCCAGCTCGTCCAACGGACTCCTCTACATGGCCGAGAACGTCTTCGCCGCCGGACTGGCACGCCTGCCCATCGTCATGGTGGTGTCCAATCGCACGATCGGTCCGCCGTGGAACATCTGGGCCGACCACGGCGACAGCCTCGCGCTGCGCGACGCGCCCTGGCTGCAGCTCTACTGCGACTCGCATCAGGACCTGGTCGACACCATCCTGGTCGCCTTTCGCGTCGCCGAGGACCCGCGCGTGCTGCTCCCCGTGATGGTCACCCAGGACGGCTTTCTGCTCTCGCACACCAGCATGGTGGTCGACTTACCGCCGCAGGACCTGGTCGACGCCTACCTGCCGCCGCTCGACCTGGCGCTCCGGACGCGGACCGACCGCCCGCGCACCTACGGACAGATGATGGGCCCGCGCGAGACGCAGCGGCACCACGAGGAGATCCAGGCGGCGATGGAGCGCGTGCCCGAGGTGCTCGACGAAGCCACAGCCGAGTTCGCGCGCGTCTTCGGCCGCCGGCCACGCGGCTCCCTCGAGACGGAGCACGTAGCCGACGCCGACACGGTGCTCATCGCCGCGGGCACCACGGTGAGCACCCTGCGACGGGTCGTCGAGGCGCACCGCGGCGCCGGCGAGAAGATCGGGCTCGTGGCGCTCAAGCTCTTCCGGCCGTTCCTCAGAGACGAGGTCGCTCACGCGATCGGCGCCGCCCGGCGTGTGGCCGTGCTCGATCGCGACCATTCGCCGGGTTCGGGTGGGATCATGTGGAACGAGATCGCAACCAGCCTGCGGGAGCGCCCCGACGTGCTGCTGCAGGGCTACGTCGTCGGGCTCGGCGGCGGCGAAGTCGACCCGCCGCTCATCGAGCTCGTCCTGGACGACCTCGCCGGCCGCGAGCGGTCGCAGGCCCCCATCTTCTTCCCGCGACTGGTCGGCTGACCATGGCGACCTCGCTTCCCGAGCCCGGCACCCGACCCCGTCCTCGCCTCCTGCGCCCGGACAGCACGAACTGCCCCGGCTGCGGCATGTCGGTGGGCCTGCAGTGGCTCGACGAGGCGCTGGGCGCGGCGACACCGACGCTCGTCGTGCCGGCCTGCTGCGCCGCCGTCACGCCCGGGGCCTTCCCCGCCAGCGCCTACGGCGTGCCGGCCGTCGAGACCACCTTCGCCAGCGCCGCCGCCGTGGCGACCGGCATCGCCCGTGTGCGCCGGCAGAACGGAGAGGCCGAGCCGACGATCTGCTGGGCCGGCGACGGCGGCACCTACGACATCGGCCTGGCGACGCTCTCCGCCGCGGCCGAGCGCGACGAGGATGTCCTGTACCTCTGCTACGACAACGAGATCTACGGCAACACCGGCGGCCAGCGCAGCGGCGCCACGCCGCGCGGCGCCAGGACGAGCACGACGCCGCGCGGCAAGGCCGAGGCCAAGAAAGACATCATGGCGATCATGGCCGCGCACCGGGTGCCCTACGCGGCGACGCTCTCGCTCGCCCACCGTGACGATTTCCTGCGCAAGGTGCGCCTGGCTCTGAGCACGCCCGGCTTCCGCTTTCTGCTCATGCTGTCGCCCTGCCCGGCGGGTTGGAAGTCCGACCCCGCCGAGAGCATCGAGCTCGTCCGCCTGGCGGTGGCCTGCGGCCTCTTCCCACTCTACGAGGTGTTCGAGGGCGAGCGCTACCGCATCGACGCGCGTCCCGACGGCACGCCCCTCGACGCCTACCTGGGCCGGCAGGGGCGCTTCCGCACCGTGGCGCCGAGCCTCGACGATCTGCGCGCCCAGGTCGACCGCCAGTGGGCGCGCCTCGACGAACTGGCGCGGGCGTTTCCCGCGGCTCAGCCGGCGGGCTGAGCCGGAGAGCCCGCCACCCTCAGGCGCCGCGATCCGCGGCTCACCTGGGGACCAGGCTACCCCCGTCGACCAGGCTGTAGGTCTTGCCGCCGAGGTACTTGTCGGCCGCGAGGCCGGCGTCGTAGGTGACGGTGTGCCCGTTGCCGACGATGTTGGTGATCGCACCGCCCGAGACGCCGCTCTTGTCGCTCAGGGCGGTCAGCGTCGAGTCGGCCGTCAGGCGCCACTTGCTGGAGGAGTCGAGCGTCAGCGCGGCCTTGGCGATCGTGCCCGTCAGCGTCGTGGCGCCGGTCAGCGTGAGCGACGCCGAGCTGGTCGAGTCGGTGACCACGTTGCCGGCCAACGTCTCGCCGGCGGCGCTGAAGGTCACCTTCCCCGAGCTTGCGGCAGCGATCAGATCGCCGGTGCTCTTGATCGTCGCGCCACCCTTCACCTTGATCACCGCCGTCGTGTTGTCGACGAAAAAGGCGTTGCCCGACGGGAACCGCGTGCCGATCGCCTCTCCTCTGGCCGTCAGCGAACCGCCGCTGATCGACAGCTTCGCCGTGCCCTGCTGGGCGTCGCCCGAGCCGCTCTGATAGAGCATCACGCCGTTCGTGGCGCCGGTCAGGCTGGTGTCGGCCAGGGAGATGGAGTTGCTGCCCTCGATCACGGCGCCTTCGGCGGCCGTCGCCGTGATCCTGGCGCCGGACACGGTGAAGACCCCGGTCGAGTACAGGCCCGGCGCGTCGCGGCCCGACGTGACGATCGTGCCGCCCCTGACGACCGCCGTACCGCCGCCGCGGTCTGTGGCGACCGCCGCCGAGTTGGCGCCGGCGGTCGTGATGCGCACGTTGGTCAGCGAGACCGAGCCGCGGCCGCTGGCCATCGCCCCATGCGCGTACTGGGCGGTCGCCCTGATGGTGGCGCCGGACACCGCGACCGACGAGCCCGAACCGTAGGCGAAGACGCCGTTGGCGCCCGCGCCGGTCGTGGTCACCGAGCCGCGCGAGATCGCCACCTTGGCGCCCGACGTGGCCAGCACGCCGGCGTTCAGGCCGTAGAAGCTGCTCTGGTCGCTCGACTTGCTGTCGCCGCTCTTGGTGATGGTGGGATCGGTCAGCATGAGCTTCGCCGACGAACCGGCGAGGATGGCAGACTGATCGGCGCCGTTCGCGGCGTAGGTCGCGTTCGCCCGGGTGGCCGAGCCGCCCTTCAGCGTGGAGGCGCCGGTCGGCGTGTACCGCGCGGTGGAGCCGCCCGGCGCGCCGCCCGGCCCACCGCTTGACGAGCCGCTCGGCGGCGCGCCGGGCGCGGCGCCACCGGGCGGCGAAGGCGCCGCCGACGAGCTCGCCGGCGCCGTCGGCGAGCCGGCGGCGCCGGGGGCTCCCGAGCCGCAGGCCGCCAACGTCAGCGACGCGACCGCCAGGAGCGCGACGGTGCACAGCAGGGCGATTCGACCTCGCATGACGATCCTTTCGAACGCAGGGCATCGTTTGACCCATCATCGACCGCGCGCCCGTGAGCGCGCTGGGGTGTCTCTGAGCACCTCCTGTCGGACAGCGCTCGTGCCATCCGCGCCGCCCCGCCTCGTACTCCCACGCGTCCCCTGTCGCCCGCCTCGACAACGCAATCTCGAGGCCACACGGCTCGCACGAGGACCAGAGCCTGTCACAGATCGCCGACGTAGCGCATTCACTGCACAGAAGCCCGGCAGGGGATCGGTGACCGAAGCCGGGCGTCGCCAAGTGACGAAGGGCCAAAGGAGTCTGCGAAGTGACCACAGCAGTCGAGCGCCGCCCGGCAGGACAACGTTCCTTGTGGGACGACGTTAAAGTGTCAACCGCGACGTGCCGACTGGGAGACGGGGAAGTGCGGCGAGCCGATCGTCTCGGCTGGGCCGGGCCCCGCATACCCATCAGGCCTGGGAGGTGGAGCCGATGAGGGTTACGGCACATGGACGGCGCCGCGAGCGCGGCTTCAGCTTGATCGAGCTGCTGATCACCATCTTCCTCGCGGGGATCATCTTCCTGGCCATGGTGCCGCTGTTCGTCAGCGGCCTCAAAACGACCTCGAGCAACACCCGCCGCGTCGTGGCCACCAACATCGCCCAGGCTCGCCTCGAGACGATCAAGATGCTGGCCGCCAGCATGGCGCCCACTCCGAACACGTATTCGACCACGGCGACGACGGGCTACGCCGCCATCACGCCCACCAACCTCACCTCGGGCACCTGGAACGCCGCTCTGCTGCCCACCACCTACACGCCGCCCAGCGGCGGAGCGCCCTACAGCATCTCGTATTCCGTCACCTGCAGCCCCTCCTGCAGCCCCAGCGCCTGGCCCACCGTTGCCGCCAAGATCGTCAGCGTGACGGTCACCCGGAACACCGACAACTTCAAGACGACGGTGAGCACCGTCCTGGAGAACCCCCAGGCCGTCACCACGTCGTCGACCTCGGGCCCGACGGGGGGCAACGGCCCCTACTCGCTGGTGGTCGCCTTCAAGAACTACACCGAGGTCGACTCCTCCAGGGGCGTGTCCGTCGTCTACATAAACACCGTCCCCACACCCAACGTCACCACCACCGCCACGCCGACCAAGCAGGTCCCCAGCTCCTTGGCCACCACGTGCACCTGGACGAACCTGCCCGGTGGCATGAACTACCTGTACCAGGTGTTCTGCTACAGCGACGACTGGAACTCAGGGACGACCGCCCTCTACACGCCCGTCTTCCACATGCTCAGCAACGGCTGGGTCAAGTTCGACACGAACCCGGGTGGGTCGTGAGCCGACGGGCGACACCGCGATCGGCCGGGCCGGCGCGCGGGCGTCAGGGCGGTTTCACGCTTATCGAGCTCCTCGTCTCGATGATCATCCTGGCGATCGTCGGCACCATGCTGGTGGACACCTGGATCTCCCTGCAGCGCGCCTTCGAGTACACCCAGGCCGACAACCTGGCGGCCTCGACCGGACGCGACGCGCTCGACCGCGCCTCCAGCGAGCTGCGCGCCGCGCAGCCGTCGACGCTGTACAACACGACGCCGACGGCCGCCTTCTGCGTGACCAACTCCAGCTACCCCTGCGACAGCTACGACTGCACCTTCTACTCGCCTTACAACAACCCGCAGACCAACCTGTACAGCGGCGTTGCCGGCACCGGGCAGAGCGTCCTCACCGAGATCTACATCAACCAATCCGTATCGGGGGCGCAAAAGACGCTGATGCTGTGGCGCGACACCAACCACGACCAGGTGCAGGATGCCGGCGATCAGTTCATCAAGCTCGCCAGCAACGTCGTGAACACGACCCTGAGCACGCCTCGCCCGATGTTCCAGTACGTGCTCGACACGTCCGGCCAGGGCGTCTACACCACCGTCAGCAGCCTCAGCAGCACCAACGTCAAGGCGGTCGTCGCGGTGAACATGGAGGTCGTCATCGACGCCAACCTGAAGAACCGCCCGACCCAGATCGACTTCGTCTCCACGGTGCGTCCGCGCAACGTGTCCGCGAACTAGGAGGAGGGGCAGCGATGCGCAGCCACGACACAGAGAGCGGATTCGCGCTGATCCTGCTCATCGGCATCACGGCCGCTCTGGCGATCTTCGCGGCTGTCCTGGTCATGATGCTCGACAACCAGCAGCAGAGCACCTTGAAGGAACGGACGAACAAGCAGAACCTGTCCTACAGCGAAGCCGCCCTCGACAGCGCCCTCCTGGGCGTCGAGGGCGACAACAGCTGGCTGACCACGCCGTTCACCACCACGGCCGAACAGACCGAGATGGGCGCCAACAACTCCCTTTCGAGCACGCCCGGTGTCACCGTCTCGTACCTCGTCTATGACAACCAGAACCCGGTCAATACCGCCGTCAACTGGGACCAGAACGGCGACGGCGAAGTGTGGGTCCAGACCACGACCACCTACAACGGCCGGACCACGGTCGTGCGCCAGCTCGTGAAGTCGGGGAAGAGCGTGTCGGTGATCCCCTACTCCGCGGCGTGGACCGACACGAACATGTGCTTGAGCGGCAGCAGCAACATCTATGCGGTGAGCCCCGACGGCACCCCCGACGCGTCGGGAGCACCGTACGCCACGACCATCATGTGCGGGGGCACCCTCACGGCCAACAGCAGCACGACCCTCGCGTCGCCGTTGGACAGCACCCACACCCAGTCTGTCGGCGTCGATGCCGCTGGTGGGACGTCGGGCCTCAAGAGCGGCCTCACCTCCACGACCGGTGCTGTGGGGATGCTCAGCGACTACTTCGACCAGGCTCACCAGGCCGCTCTGATGACCGAGGCCCAGACCTGCCAGAACAACATCTCGTCGCTGTTCGACCTCAGCCCCGGGTCCGGGAACACCTACACGACCGCCACGGCGCTGCTGGGGGCCATGAGCTACAACTCCTCCACGAAGACCTACACCGCATCCAAGGATCTGGAGTACAACAACACCAGCACCACCCTCACGCTCAACACCGCCGGGACTACCTACAACTTCCAGAAGCTGTACGTCAACGGCGCCCTGGCGCTGTCGGGCAACGTGACCTTCACCGCCACGTCCACCTACGTGAGCGGCAACTCGGCCGGCGGTGTGAACGGCTGCCTGAGCGAAAGCGGGGCCACGACGGCCATCATCGACCAGTTCGGGCCGCTCTACTGCGCCCACACGGTCAACTGGAAGGGTGGCACCAGCAAGACCTCTCCTGTCGTCACGCTAGCGACGACGTCGCCGACGACCACGACCGTGAGCAGCACGGTCATGGCGAGCCCCACCGTGGCCGGCCCGATGTTCGCTAAGATCCTCATGGTCGACGGCGACAGCACCAACAACACCGACTACGACGGTAGCAGCGGCCCGACCTCGCTCGTTCTCGGCGACCTCTGGGTCGACGGCGACGCCGGCACCGGCGACATCGCCGTCAACTTCTCAGGGCCGTACGAGTCGACCTCGGTGGCCTCCACGGTGATGTGTCCGGTACTGGCCACGACGGAGCAGACGCACTCGAACGGCTACGTCAACTTCGGCACGCAGCTGAAGCCGATGGTGTACTTCATGCAGTGCGACAACGACGGCCTCTACAACAACACCTGCTGCTGGGACAGTCAGGGGGAGTTCTTCGGCCTCATGATCCTGTTCGAGGCGGAGTGCACCATCCCGGGCTACGCCACGACCGACGGCCATGGCTACTCGCACAGCTCGAATGCGCCATCGGGCACGCCTCTCGGCAACGACGGCACGCATCCGAACGTCGATGGCGCGGTCCTGGAAGGCTGCCCCTCGGGCGGAGGCGACACCGGAACCGACCTCACGTTGTCGAACAACTCCAGCATCTGCTACGACCCGACGGTCATTGCCAACATCGGCCTGAACAGCATCCTGACGACCTCCATCCAGGCCGTCCCCGGTACCTGGCAGGAGGTCAAGGGAGCGTGACGCTCGAGCTTCGCCGGGGCGCCGGCTGAACGAACGGCCTACCGACCTGCCTGCCCCCGCTGCGCCGCAAGCGGGCTCGCATGCCTGGGCTGGTAGAGGGCCAGCGTGCCGCCTCCGGGCACCTTCAGCGAGGTCACGATGCCCCAGTCGTGCTCGCTGGGCTCACCGATGAACTCGGCGCCCTTGCCCCGCAGCTCGGCGACGGTGGCCTCGAGATCGTCACACATCAGGTAGAGCTCGTGGCCGACCTCGCCCTGCGTGGGGTGGGCGGCAAGCTCGGCCGGCGGCAGGGCGAAGATCAGCCAGCCCTCGCCGGCGTCGACCGCCGGCAGACCGATGACGTCGCGCAAGAACGCGCGGGTGGCCTCGGCGTCCGGGACGAACATGATGACATGAGCGCCGGTGATCATCTGCGCCTCCCCCGAGTCGGTCGTTCGGCCCCCCGACCGACCGGGGTCGGAGGCCGCTGCTGCCCTCAGGATGCCCTCATCGTCCGGCTTCGACGCGCAGGCTCCACACGGTGCCGGGGGGTGCCGCCGCCGGCCGCGGCAGCCCGAGGGCGATGAGCGCCACCACGACCGGCAGCGCGGCGATCGCGTAGAGCACGGCGCTGGTCCCCGCGGCGTCGCCGAGCAGACCGAGGGCGGCGACGATGAGACCGCCGACACCGCTACACAGGCCGATCGTCAGGCCCGTAGCCAGTCCCATGCGCTTCGGCAGGTACTCCTGGGCCAGCACGAGCGCGGTGCTCACGTTGGCGTTCATGGCGACGCCGATGAGCGCCACCAGGGGGATCATGGCCACGTAGCTCAGGCTGGGCAGGAGCGCGATCGCCGGCACCAGCACGAGCTGCGGCACGAGCAGCACGAAGCGCCGGCCGAGACGCTGGGCGGTCAGGCCACCGAGCAGGGTGCCGACCGCCGCCGCGCCCAGCAGCACGCTCGTCATGATGTTGGCCGTGGCGGGCTTGGTCCCTCTCGCGTGCACAAGGAACAGCGGCAGGTAGACGAGCAGACCCGTCGTCACGCCGGCGGCCACGCAGTACAGGACGACGAGGCGGATGAACGGGCGCCACTCCGAAACGGTCGCCCCCGCCTGCAGGTGCAGCCCGCGAGTGCTCTGCGGCTGCCGGCGGAAGCGACGCACGGCCACCACGACGACCGCCGCCGCGGCGAACGGCAAGAGGGCGACGACCAGCGTGCCGTGCAGACCAAGGGGGGCGAGCGCGGCTGCCACCACGAGAGGTCCGAGGGCGTAGCCTATGCCGCCGCCCACCGAGAAGACGCCCATGTCGGCGGTCACGCGGCTGCTCGAGGCATGGCGCGCCCAGCGGGCGCCCTCGGGATGATAGGCGGCGGCCCCGGCGCTGCAGACGGCGACGGCCAGCAGCGTGAGAGGGTAGCTCGTCGCAAACCCGACGGCGCCCATGCCCAGACCGGTGACGATGAGCCCGGCGGACAGCAGCCAGCGAGCCTCGCGGCGATCGCCCTGGGCGCCGACGAGGGGCTGGAACACGGCGCTCGCCGCGCTGGCGATGAACGCGAACACGCCGGCGGCGGCCAGGCTGTAGTGCCGCTCCGCGACGAGGAAGGGCAGCAGGCCGAACAGGCCGCCCGAGCAGAGGTCGGCACACCCGTGCCCCAGAGAGAGCGCGAACAGGGTGGGCCGCGACGCCGGTCGCATGGCCGTGACGCCACTCATGAGCGGTCGCAGCCGGAGCCGGGACGAGTGCACATCAATGGACCACGGCCAGCAGGCCCTTCCCCGTGTACAACGCGCCGACCACGCCGAAGACCACCAGGAGGATCGGCCGCTGGTGGACGGTGAGCCACGTCTTCACCGGTCCCATGGCAGCGGCCACGCGATCCGGCGCGGTGATCGAGAGCACGAGGGGGACGACCGGCGTCGAGACGGCGACGGCGATGAACACGGCCAGCGCCACGAACTCCTCGACGAGGCTCACCCGGGCGTGGAGGATGTCGGCCAGCGCCGGCGCCTGCATCTCGTAGTTCACCAGCAGGACCCCGACGACCGCGGCGCCGGCAGGGCCCAGCCTCTCGATCAGGGCCATCCAGCGCGGCGCCTTCTCAGCCCGCCCCGACGCCGGACGGCGGAGCGCCATGACGACGAAGGCGGCCAGGAAACCCAGCCCGATGAGCAGCCAGGCGACGGCGATGTAGTCCTCGGCGGAGCCGCCCCCGCCGACGGAGCTCGGGGGGACCAGAACGAGCACGACGCCGCCGAACAGCGCCATGACCACCACGAGCGCGGCGACGAAGGCGGCGCCGTTGGCCACGGGACGCCGCGTTCCGGCCATGACCAGCGCCGCGATGATGGGCACCGGATTGACCGCGATGCCGACGGCCACGGGAACGATCTGCAGCAGGAGCAAGCCCATGGTGAGACCTTACCTGTGCGCCGCCACTACGGGCAAAACCTGCGGGGGCGGGGCGGCTTCGCCGCCCCGCCCCCGCCGTCTCGGGCTCTCGAGCCTGGAGGGACGCTCGCCCTACATCTGCGGCGGCTTGTGCACGCCTATGCGGTTGCCCTCAGAGTCGAGGAAGAAGCCGATGCTGCCGACCATCTGGCCCATGTCGGTCACCGGCATCAACAGCTTGCCGCCGGCCGCGACCGCGCGCTCGATCATGCCCTCGGGATCGCCGTTGCTGTTGAGGTAGATCGTGCAGCCCTGGGTGCTGGGCTTCTGGTTCTCGCCGACCGCGAGGTCGAAGCTCACCGGAAACGAGGGCGGCTCATCCGCGGCAGAGGGCTGCTCCGGGGGAGCCTCGAGCCCGATCCCTTCCATGCCTTCGACCTGCTGGAACTTGGTCTGCATGACGGCGCCGTAGAATCTCATGGCGCGATCCAGGTCGATGACCGGGATGTCGGCCCAGACGATTCTGTTGTCCATGGGAACCTCTCCTTTGCCATGGTGCCTCGATAGGATCTCCGCGACAGCAGCTTGCCCAGACAGTCGAGGCCCCTACACCAGTGACCGCCGGTGACTGGCGAGCGCGATGCTGGCGCCGCAAGCGCCTACAATGAGATGGATCGACCAACGGCTCCCGCAGGGAGGCAACCCATGCTGTCACGATCGCCGTGGCACCGCGCCCTGGCGCTGTTCATCATCGTTCTCGTTCCCGTCCTCGCCGTCGCGGCGCCCCTCTGGTGCTTCGCCACCGGCATGCGGTAAGCAGCTCCCGACCGCGGCGTCGGCGACCGGACCGTGCCACATCCCACACCAGTCGGGTGTCCCCACCGCGCCGACGAGTCTGCCACGACTCACAGGACACGCACAGGTGACGCTCAGCTACTCCTCAGCGCTCCCGGTAACAACTTCTGTGACAGTGAAAAGGCACCAGGACTCTCAACTCCGCGGCGATCGCGCGAGTCGGAGGCTCCGGTGTGAGCGGCGATCATGCGGAGGGACTTCTTGTCAGATCCATCGTCGTTCTGGCAGCGTCACCGTGTTCGGTCGTTCCGGGACTTTCGAGGCGAGCTCGGCCAGTTCTTCGCGCGGCGGGGAGTCCCCGCGAAGATGTCCAATGCCCTCATCCTCGCGACCCAGGAGGCCTGCAACAACGCTTGCCAGCACGGCGCCGACGAAGCCTGCTGCGACGTCTCCGTCAGCTATCTCGACGGCACGATCACGATCGAGGTCGCCGACAGGGGCTGTGGGTTCGACTTCGAGGCGGTGAAGGCAACGTGGCCGCCCACGCTCCTGGAGGGCAGCGGGCGCGGACTCTTTCTGGCCTCCGAGCTGACCGACCAGCTGGAGGTCGTGCGACGGCGGCAGGGGACGCTGGTGAGGTTGTTCAAGACCGTCGAGTAGCCGGCAGGGCGGCGAGCGTGACGCTGATCGCCTTGCTTTCGGGGCGACCACGTCGCGCCGCCAGGGCGCCGGCAGCCGGATGATACGCTGGGCGCCACCATGAGAAGCGAGTTGACCGACCGGCTCTCCTTCCGCCGGGCGCCCCGGGGTGGACCTTCCGGCAGAGCGGCGCCCGTCACGGCGCGCGGCGCGGCGTGCGGCGCGGCGTCGGCCACCGGCGCCGCGCCGCGCCGCGACCCGCTGGGCTATGCCATCGTCATCGTCTCCTACCTCGGCATGGCCGGCAGCGCGCCGCTGGTGGCCTGGGCCCACGCGCCGGCGGCGATCATCCTGATGGTGCGCATGGCCTTCGCCTCCCTGGCGCTGGGAGTCGTCTTTCTGCGGCGTCCGATGCTCGCCGACTGGCGCCGCCCCGGCGCCGCCTGGCGGCTCGTCGTCATGATCGCCATGTCGTCGCTCACGCTGCTGCTGTTCTTCTACGCGGTGCTCCACACCAGCGTCGCCATCGCCATGTTCCTGCTGTTCCTGATGCCGCTGTGGATGGCGCTGATCGCGCCCCGCGTCTTTCACTCGCCGCGCGAACCGATCGTCTGGCCGGCGCTCGGCCTCGCCCTCGCCGGCCTGGCGGTGATCCTCGTCCCCGATCTGCTCGGCGGCAGTGCCGAGCTCACGCTGGCCGGTCTGCTGGCGGCGCTGTTCACGGGCTTCGGCTACGCCTCGTACACGATCTCGGTGAAGGGGCTCACGAAGATCGCCGCGTCGTCGACAGTCTCGATGGCGGAGGCCGCCGGCGACACGCTGCTCGTGGCGCCGCTGGCCCTCTGGCAGTTCCACAGCACCGGCTACCACATGGATGGGCGCGCCTGGATCGCCGCCGCGGTGATGGGCGTCGCCTGCACGGCGATCCCTTACACGCTCTGGGTCGAGGGCACGCGCCGCGTGCGCGTCGAGCAGGTCACCATCCTCGGGTACGTCGAGCCGGTCGCCGGGCCGCTCTACGCCGTGTTTTTGGTGGGTCAGATGCCGAGCGTCTGGACGGTGCTCGGCGGCGCGCTGATCCTGGGCGCCGGGCTGCTCGTGATCGTGTTCGGCCGCGGCGAAGGCGAAGCCTCCGTCGCCGCGGCCTCCGAGCCGGAGCCGCTCTGACCACGGATGATCCAGACGGTCGTCGGGCGACCCCCGGCCGCGGCCGGCTCAGGCAAGCCAGGTGGTGGCGGCGGAAGCGTCGGGCAGCGGGCGCGCCTCGGGAACCTGGGCCGGCACGCCGAGGGCGCAGCCGTTGAGAGCGTGCTCGCCGACAGGCAGGCCGAGGATGTCGCAGAAGGCGGGGTCTTCGGCCATCGTGCTCGTGACGGAGACCAGGTGCATGCCGAGTCCGAGCGCGGTCGCCATCAGCCACATGTTCTCCAGCACGTGGGCCAGCGACTGCTGCTGGACGGGCGTCGAGCCGCGCTCCGCGACGATCACGTAGCAGGGAGCCGTCCCGACCCCGGGGATGCGACCCTCGGCGACGGGTTCGAGCCTGGCGCGCAGCGGCGCCGGCAGCGCATCGCCGGCGAGGGCCGCCGTCGCGTGAGCCTGGATCGCCGCCGCAGCGGCCGACAGCGCCGCGCTGCCCCTCGGCAGTACGAAGAAGCGACGGTCGAGGGCGGCCCCCGGCGCCATCGCCGCCGCATAGGGCGCCGCCAGGCCGGCGGCGAGGATCTGTTCCAGGGCTTCGCGCGCGGGCGCCGCGTCGCCGAAGCTGCGGATGGAGCGACGCTCGCCGATGGCCTGCGCGACCGCGGCGACGTCCTGTCGACTGAACGACCCTTCCACGTCTGCCTCCTGCCTTGCTACCTGCTCGCCGGCCACACCTCAGGGCCACACGAGACGTTGGCCAGACCCTATGCCCTTTTCGCGCGGGGCGGCATCGTTGGCGTGAGAGACCTCTCCACGTCGGCCGTCGGGCCCTTCTTACTCGCCCTCGGTCGTCTCGACGACCAGCGCCCCGCCGCCGGGGCTCTGCTCGGACTCGACGTCGTCGTCGAGCTCGGCGAGGCTGTGAGTCTGCCGCAGGGGCACCTCGGGCAGGAACGCCACGACGACGAGGCCGACGACCCCGATGACCGTTGAGACCACGAACAGGCTGTTGATGGACTGCTCGAGACTCAACCGCAAACCGTGTATCACCGTCGCGGCCAGCCGGTCGACCGGAACGCCTACCGCGTGCGCTACCTTCGCCACGATGGCCAAGATCCCTGACTGCGCCTGCGATGTTCCGAGGGCGTTGACGTTGTCGAGCTTCGCCGCCGAGAGCTGCTTCACGACGGACGCCGGCACGTTGACCGCGAGCTGGCTCGTGAAGCGGTTGTTGAGGACCGTTCCGAAGATCGCCAGGCCGATCGTGCTGCCGATGATGCGGAAGAACTGCAGGCCGGCGGAGACCTCACCCAGGCGATGGATGGGGTACTGGTTCTGCACGATGGAGGTGAACGCGCTCATCGCAACACCGAGGCCGAGGCCCATGACGGCCGTGTCCAGGCCCAACGTTCGCCACGACGCGTTCATGGTCATGCGGCTCATGAGGTAGGCCCCGACCGCCACGGAGACGAAGCCGCAGACGACGAGCACCTTGTAGCGGCCGGTGCGCGCCATGAGCTGCCCGGCGCCGATGCTGGAGACGACGGCGGCGAGCATCATCGGCATGAGGATGGTGCCGGAGTTGGTCGCGGAATGCCCCTGCACGACCTGCACGAACAGCGGCACGAACATGATCGCGCCGAACATCGCCGCCGACTGCAGCGTGCTCGCCGCGGCCGAGATCGTGAATACCCGGTTGGTGAACAGTCGCGGGTTGAGCACCGGCTCCCTGGCGCGCATCTCCCAGAGAATGAAGACCAACCAGGCGACCGCCGAGAAAACCCACGTGCCGACGACCTGCCACGACAGCCAGGGATAGGTGGTGCCGGCCCAGGTGAAACCGAGCAGCATGGGGACCGCCGCCGCCACGAGCAGCGCCGATCCCTCGTAGTCGAGGCGATGCTTGCGCAGGGCGACGTGGCCGGGCAGCGCCACCAGACAGAAGGCGATGGCCACGATGCCCACCGGCAGATTGACGTAGAACACCCAGCGCCAGCTGAAGTTGTCGGTGATCCAGCCGCCCAGCAGCGGGCCGACGATCATCGCCAGGCCGAAGACGCTCATGAGGATGCCCATGAACTTGGCGCGCTGAGCCGGCGGGAAGATGTCGCCGATGATCGCCTGCGAGATCGGCATCATGGCGCCGGCGCCCAGGCCCTGGACGGCGCGGAAGGCGATGAGGGCGGTCATGCTGTGCGCCTGCCCGCAGAGGGCCGAGCCCACGACGAAGATGCCCATGCCCAGGGCGTAGAAGCGCTTGCGACCGTAGGCGTCGGAGAGCTTGCCCCAGATCGGCATGGAAGCGGCCGTCGCCAGCAGGTAGCCGGTGGTCACCCACACGTAGTGCTCGAAGCCGTTCAGGCTGCGGACGATCACCGGCAGGGCGGTGCCGACGACCGTCTGGTCGAGGGCCGACAGCAGCATGCCGAGCATCACGCTGGCGAGGATGAAGCCGATGCGGCGACGGCTGAGCGTGTCGCCCCACGCCAGGCGATCGGCGGCGGCGTGGCGATCGGCGGTCGCCTGGTGTTCGGTGGCGGCGGCTACCGCGCCGCCGTTCGACTTGGCCAACTCAGTCCTCTTCGGCGCGCGGCTGCCGGCGACGCAGAACGAGGGCAATGACGATCGCCGCCAGCACGACGACCGCCGCCGCCACGACGACGATCAGCACGGTGTCACCCGAGCCGCCGCCGGCCGCCGCGGTCTTGGGCTGCAGGTTCAGGTACGAACCGATGAAGCCCTCGGTGTAGAAGGCCGGGCCGCTACCGTCGAACATCTGCTGCCAGCCGGTCCACTTCGTCGTGTTGTAGGCCTCGAGATAGTCGGGGTAGGCAAGCACCACCCAGGGCGTCTGCTGGTACATGATCTGCTGCATCTGCGAGATCGGCGTCAGGCGCGCCTGGGGGTCGATGGTCGACGACTGCACGGTGTTCAGCGCGTCGTACTGGGGGTCCGACCAGAAGGGCTCGTTCAAGCTGCCGATCTCGTTGGTGGTGAGGCAGCTGAGCGTCTGGCCGGGGTCGAAGTAGCCCGTCCAGTCCCACACGACCATGTCGAAGTCGGGCTTCCAGATGTTGCCGCGAGCGTTGTAGATGTCGGAGGTGAGGGCGCCGTCGTCGACGACCGAGAGCTTGATCTTCAGGCCGAGCTTGTCCAGCCAGCCGGTGATGAGCTTGGCGTCGACCTGGTTGGCGTCGCTGTCGGTCGGGCTGTACAGACGCAGCGTGATGGGCTTGCCCTGCTTGTCGACGCGCACGCCGTTTCTGAGCGGGTAACCGGCGGCGGTGAGCAACTGGCCGGCCTGCGTCGGGTCGAACGCGTAGGCCTGGTCGGCGGGCGGCTGCCAGTGATAGTCGGGATCGGCGAAGCTGTGCGGTGGGATGATGGTGGTCCCGGGGGTGGCCAGGCCGCTGTAGGCGACCGCGCACAGCTGCTGCCGGTTGATCGCGTAGTTCAGGGCGTTGCGGAACTTCCAGTCGCGCAGCACCGGGTTGCCCAACGAGCTCGACTTGTCGTAGCAGTTGAACTCGAGGTAGTCCCAGTCGTAGTAGTTGTAGGCTACCGCCTTGTAGCCCTGGGCCGATCCGAGGGCCTTGAACTCGGCTTCGGGAATGCCCCAGGC
>Ga0182027_10004018_pt1 | contig 23012 bp, 25 predicted proteins | sample 712E1DmetaG_FD_121300 | JGI IMG/M metagenome (GOLD analysis project Ga0182027, IMG submission 121300) | Permafrost microbial communities from Stordalen Mire, Sweden - 712E1D metaG (Illumina Assembly) | ecosystem: Environmental > Terrestrial > Soil > Wetlands > Permafrost | place: Sweden... | reverse complement strand
GGGGCAATGCGATCGCATTGCCGAACGGTTAAACAACCGGCCAAGACTTCGGCTGGGCTTCAAGACTCCGAACGAAGCCTACTACTAACTCTTTTGTCGCACTTCAAATGTGAAACTAAACATCATGGCTCCCATCTGAAATTAAGGAATCTCTAAAAGGCCAGATCGGTGAACTTCTCATTATCAACGTAAACTGTGCATTCGCGATGCAAGACACCGCCCACATTTACACTTTTACAGTCAGCGTCAATTTTGTGTCCCTTGTATGTGCCGGATAAATTTGCCACGCTACGAAATGTAGTTGTTGATCCCTTGGCTACCTCCTCCCCATTAACGTATAGCACTATCTCTGTTGAGAAGTTGCCGGTTTTGCCAATAGCTTGGATGTTTAACTTGTCCGCGTCTTTCCCCCATACTGCCATTCTCGATTGTGTGGTTCCACACCCAGTCAGAAGAATTCCAAGAGTAAGAATAGCCCCTGGAATCACTTGACTCTTTAGCACGGCGACCAATTTTGTTTTCATGTCCTTCATATGTGTGTTTTGTTGTTTGTGCGCCCCAAACGCGAGGCGCGAAAATGCTGCCTAACGTCCAGAGCTCAGGTACAACCACGGCAGCCGGGCGTCAGATGAAATGATGATAATCAAGTTTTCAATCGTGGTCAAAACTGAAGGGCACATGGCTGTTGCCTGCAGCGATTTGTTAGCCTGCTTCATAAGGCTCTGTCGAATGCATCCGATCCAAAAATCTGAATCGTAGCGCGTTTCGGATAATAGTAAAGCCAGCCGCTCGACTCAAGGTTGTATGACCACTCAATCCAAATATCGCCTGCTCTGACTGTAGTATCGTGGTCGGATCTCGGAGTCACATCAAAACCCTTCCCATCTGCGTTCGGCTTCCGGTCATATGACTCGCAGACCCGGCCTTCGCCGCTCTGAACTACCTGTGACGATGCGGAACGATAACGCCAGCGGTAAGTAGCTGAGAGTGGTGCGGAATTGGTGAAAGAATCGAATCTAGTAAACTGAACAATCGCCACCGCGCCGGACAGGGTCCTGATAAGCACAACATCGTTTGTAGCAACTGCCAAGTGCTTGCTTTTTTCGTCGGACGTTGGATCTCGTGAGACATTGAATCCTGCGCCGTGCAGCAACACCGCAAGACCAAAGAGAGCGCCAATCAAAATGGTGGAACGCGGAAATCTCATAGCAGGCTAACAGGTATTCGGCCAAACTGCGGTTTGGCCTAAGTCGGGAAGCAAGAGTCTTGCTTTCCTTATCATGTGCTTGAAATAAGCTGGTTTATGAAAAGAAGACAAGTTAATAGTTTGGCCTAATTCATGAATGCAAACCCAGGCGGTTTTGGGTTGTTCGCAATCAAATTAACCATTGGCAAACCGTCCATAGGTCTGATATATAAACCGTCCGCTTTTTGAACAGCGGCACTGAACTTTTAACCAAAACAATTTTATGTCACAGCATAGCAGTCTGCGCGCGGCGTCCGTTCTCGGCGGCAAACGCAATGTCCTCAAACGTTTCGAGCGTGTCGCGCTTCTTAAAAAGCGCGGTCAATGGAAAAGCGGCGACCGCATCACCGGCCTCCGCAAAACCAAACCCGATGTGTAAAACGTGACGCGCGACACGGGTTTCCACTGCCTGTCACCTGTCACCTGTCACTTGACACATGTCACCTGTCGTACGTCTTCAAAAATTCCTTGCCGAGGCAGGCGTGGCTTCGCGCCGCGCAGCGGAACAAATCATTCTGGCCGGGCGTGTTTATGTCAACGGCCAGCCGGTTTGCCGGCTCGGAACCAAGGTTGATCCCGCACACGATGCTGTGACGGTGGATGGCAAGCCGGTTCGCGCCAAACGGAAGCTTTACGTTGCTTTGCACAAACCGGCCGGCTGTGTTTGTTCGCGCAAGGATGAATTGGGACGGCCGACGGTTTATGATTTATTGCCCAAAGAATGGCAAATGCTTCATTCCGTTGGCCGGCTGGATTTTAACACGGAGGGATTGATTTTTTTGACAAATGATGGACAATTCGCCCTGCATCTTACTCATCCGCGCTACGGCGTTCGCAAAAAGTACGAGGCCACCGTTGAGGGTTGTGTGGACAGAGTGATGTTGGAGCGGTTCTTGCAAGGTGTGTGGCATGGAGGCGAAAAGCTCCAAGCACAAGCGGCGCGGATTGTTTCAGCCAGTCGCGGACGCAGTGTGGTGGAATTGGAGCTGGTTGAGGGTAAAAACCGCGAAGTGCGGCGGCTGTTTGAGTCGCAAGGGTTGATAATGAAGCGGTTACAGCGGATGCAGATTGGGAAAATCAAATTGGGTGAGTTAAAACCCGGGCGATGGCGGGCATTGACAGAAACCGAAATAAAGACTTTACTTATAAAATCATGAAAACAAATGGTTGGTTGATTCTGGGAATGATGCTGGCAACAAGCGCGGTCGCGCAGAACAACACGGGTGCGGTGCCAAAAGCCCCCGCTCCGCCGCCGTCGGCGGGAGTTGTCGCGCCTGCGGCGCCCGCTGCAGCCGCTCCAGCGGCAGTTGCGTTGCAAACTGATCTTGCCCCTGCCCCTGCCAAACCCAAGAAACATAAAGCCGCGCCACCGGCAAAACCCATCGTTGAGCCGACCGTCACGCTCGTTCCGGGGCCGGCAGAAGTTGCTGTCAACATTAATGCCCGTGGCCAGGCTGGTCTCAAAGGCGAACTTGTTTCCCGTTTAAAGAAGGGCGATACAGTGACAGTTTTGGACCAGATCAATTTGAGCAAACACAAAGCCGGTGAACCCGCGCAGTGGGCCAAAATTGCCCTGCCTTCAAGCACGCATGCCTGGGTCAATTCGAAGTTTGTTGACGCCACAAGCAAGACTGTTTCTGTGAAGAAATTAAATCTGCGCGGCGGGCCGGGTGAAAATTACAGCGTCCTCGGCGTCATTGAAAGCGGCACGCCGGTGAAGGAAATCCAAGTCAAGGGTGATTGGATGGAAATTGAATCGCCGAACAATGCCTATGCTTTTGTTGCGGCGATGTATCTGACACAGGCGGCTTCCACAGCGACGGTGCCGCAACAGCCGGCCATGGTGGCCGCACAACCAGTCGTGGAGTTGCCGCCCATGGATCGCATTGTGTCACACGAGGGTGTTGTGGGGCCTGTCGACAGTATTATTGCACCCACGGCTTACAAGTTATACGACCCCAACACCTATCAAACCATTGATTATCTCTACTCGACTTCACCGAAACTTGACTTGAGCCGCTATGTTAACATGCGGATTGTTGTCACCGGTGTGGAAGGTCTTGATGCACGCTGGAAAAACCAGCCCGTCATAGCCATTCAGAGCATCGAAGTGATCTCCACAAGCGCCGTCAAACATGTTGATAACAGGAGCCCAAGACAACGTGGTAATTGACGGCCGCGCCATTGCAGCGCAAATCTTGCGGGAACTGGCGCCGCGCGTCGCTGAATTGATAAAATGCGGGGTCCGACCGGGCCTCGCGTTTGTCCGTGTCGGCGAAGACCCGGCTTCCAAAGTCTATGTCGGTCGCAAGGAAAAAACCTGCGCCGAACTCGGCATTTTTTCCGAGACCCATGTTTTGACTGAAACTGCGAGCGAAACCGAATTGCTTGCGTTGCTGAAAAAACTGAACGCGGATTCCCGTTTGCACGGGATTCTGGTCCAGGCGCCGCTTCCGAAACAAATTCGTGAATCGGCGGTTTACTCCGCCGTCTTGCCGCAAAAAGACGTGGACGGTTTTCATCCGGTCAATGTCGGCAAATTGCTGCTTGGCGACCCGACGGGTTTTCGGCCCTGCACGCCGGCGGGCATTTGTGAATTACTGGTTCGTTCGCAGGTGAAAATCGAGGGCGCGGAGGTTGTGATTTTGGGCCGCGGCAACATCGTCGGCAAACCGATGGCGGCGATGCTATGCCAGAAAGCCAAAGGCGCGAATGCGACGGTCACGATTTGTCACTCGGCCACGCGCGATATTCAAGCGCATTGCAAACGCGCGGATATTCTGATTGCCGCGATGGGGGTTGCCGAATTTGTGAAGGCTGGCATGGTAAAGCCCGGTGCAACGGTGATTGACGTTGGTGTCAACCGTGTGAACGGCAAGCTGGTCGGCGACGTGGATTTTGCGGGCGTTCAGCCAATCGCCGGAAAAATCACACCGAATCCCGGCGGGGTCGGCCCGATGACGATTGCGATGTTGATGCAAAACACCGTGCGCGCGGCGGAAAAGATTGTTTCGCAAGAGACGACGTAAGAAGTCTCTATTTGAATTTGGAAAGCAGAATAAAATTATGGAAGCCACTCGAATTTTACCCGATTTGCAAGGTTCACTGCTGTGCGAGGAAGTCCGGCAGGAAGCCAATGGAAATTTCTTCCTTATCGGCGTCATCAATTTTCTCCGCGTGCCGCAACTCCCTGCCGTTGCCGGGCGGCTTTGTGTTTTTAATCGCTGGACGGCGGGCATCGGGCAGTTTACCGAAAATGTCCGGCTGATAACTCCCGACCAGACAACGGTGCTGCGCAAGGGTGAATTGAAATTTGAACTGCGTGATGCAGCGTTGCATGCCACCAACGTCATGGTTTTCGGCCAGGTCGAATTCAAAACCGCCGGGACTTATTTTATTGAAGTGCTTGTGGACGACGTGATGAAGCTCCGATATCCGGTGCCGGTGATTCACGCCCCGCCGCCAAATCAACAGAATCCACCGCCGCCGCCGGCAGAAAAAAAGAGCTGATTTTTCGCCGCAGTCTCAAGCCCTAACACTTCTTGCCTGCAAGGCAGGAAGCCGGACACGGGAATGTTTTGGGAATTCCGTGTTTCATCTGCGTTTAATCCCGTCTTCGCTTCTTGCTTCGACGAGGCAAGCTGTGGCTAAATCTGCACCGTGAGTGTATCGGCCAAATCAACTTTTGCGTGGGAACCGCTGACGCCGCGTGGCGTGGCCGCATTTGCGCGCGCGACAACAAGTCGTTTGTTCCTCGTGCAGTTCATCGTTGCCTTGCTCGCCGCCGCGTCGGTTGCATGGTTCATTTACGACAGTTGTTTCCCGGCGGTATGGACGATGATTCAGAATTTACCTACAACCGGTGAGATTCGTTCAGCCCAACTCAATTGGACCGGCACTTCGCCGCAACTGCTTGCCGAAAGACGCTTTCTGGCGCTGGATGTTGATTTGGATCATTCCGGACGGATTCATTCGCTCTCGGACGTGCAGATTGAATTTGGCAAGGAAACCCTCCGCATTTCTTCATGGCTCGGTTACACCGAATGGCCTTATCCACGCGGCTATATCACCCCTTTCAATCGCACGGACTTGGAACCGTTGTGGGGCGCCTGGGCAAAGGAGATCCTGCTCATTTCCGGAATGGGGCTGGCAGTTGTTTTTATGCTGGGATGGGGGTTGCTGGCGACGGTTTATTTGCTGCCTGTCAAGGCTCTGGGTTTTTTTACAAACCGCGATTTAAATCTTTGTCAAAGCTGGAGGCTGGCTGGCGCGGCATTGATGCCGGGCATGTTGCTGATGGCAGCGGCCATTTTGTTCTATGATTTCGGCTTTCTCGATTTAATTTCCCTGGGTTTCGCCTTTGCCGCACAGTTCGTCCTCGGTTGGATTTACCTCTTTCTAAGCCTGCTTTTTGTGCCGCGTCTGCCCACCGCACCGTCCGGGGGAAACCCGTTCGCCCCGCGCAATTAAAATTGCCACGACGAGGATGCGTCTTTAGCCTACATTCATGTCTCGATTGCCGTTTGAATTGCTTCTGGCGCTGCGTTACTTGCGGCCCAAACGGACATTTGTTTCCATCATCACGCTCATTTCCATCGTCGGCGTTGCGCTGGGCGTCGCCGTGCTCATCATCGTTATCAGTGTAATGAGCGGTTTTGACCACGATTTGCGCGCAAAAATCCTCGGTTTCAACGCGCACATGAGAGTCGTTGCGCGTAACGAGACAATGGGGGATTACAACGAAGCGATAAAACTTGTTACATCGAACAAAAACGTGGTCGGTGTAACGCCGTATGTCTTCGGCCCGGTCCTCCTCGAGACACAGCCGGCAAACGGCCAGCAGCCGTTTTTTGGCGTACCGAATGTACGGGGCGTTGATCCCGCCCGCGAAAGTTCCGTGAGCGTCCTGCCAAAAAGCATCGTCAGGGGAAAATTCGATTTGAGCGGACGCCATTTGATCATCGGCAATGAATTTGCTCAAAACCTGGGTTTGTCCGTGGGAGACCGCGTTTCGATTTATTCGCCAAACGATTTGAAAAGGATGAAGGAACATCAAGGCAAGCCGGGTGAAGAAGCGGTTTTGCCGGATGATTACACCATTGCCGGCATTTTTAACGTGGGCTATTTTGAATACGACTATTCGGTCATCGTCACCTCGCTCGAAAACGCGCAAGACCTTTACAACCTTGGCGACAGCGTGCATGGCCTGCTGGTGATGGTGCGGGATCCGTATCAAGTGCCGGAGGTGAGGCGTGAATTGGAAAAAACGCTGGGCACCAGTTACCGCATTACGACTTGGGAACAGGAAAACTCCACGATTCTGGGCGCGCTTGTCGTCGAGAAAAACGTCATGTTTTACCTGCTCTTTTTCATCGTCATCGTCGCTGCGCTGTGCATTTTGAGCGCGCAAATCACTTTTGTGGTCCAGAAGACACGCGAAATTGGAACACTCAAGGCGCTCGGGGCGACCAACCTCCAAATCTCCGGCGTTTTTCTGGCGCAAAGCGCCATCATCGGTGTGATCGGCGTGGTCGCCGGTTACGGTCTGGCCATGCTGGCGCTGGCTTACCGGAATGAATTTTTGCATTTGATGAACCACTGGACCGGCTTTGAATTGTTCCCGGCATCCATTTACGGCTTTGGTGAATTGCCGGCGGTCATTGCCATCCGCGACATCCTGTTGATTTGCGGAAGCTCGTTTATTATTTGCATTCTTGGCGGCGTGTTACCTGCGTTGCGTGCCGGCCGATTAAAACCCGTGGAGGCGCTGCATTATGAATAAGCTAATGCTTTCCGCGCGCGGCGTCGCCAAATCCTATGCGATGGGCAAGCGCTCACTTGAAGTGTTGTGTGGTGTCAATCTCGACGTGGCACGCGGCGAATTTCTTGCGTTACGCGGCGCGTCCGGTGCGGGCAAGAGCACATTGCTGCATTTGATCGGCGGATTGGATTCGCCGAATTCCGGAGATATTTATTTTGACGGGCAAAATCTCGCCGCATTTTCCGAACGCAAACTCACCGAATTCCGCAACCGCCGCGTCGGCTTCGTTTTTCAGGCGTATTATCTTTTACCGGAACTCGACGCGCTCGAAAATGTTTGCCTGCCGGCACGGATGGCCCGCATGCCGGCTGCGCAGGCCGCTGTGCGAGGACGCGAATTGCTTTCTCTGGCCGGCCTCAAAGACCGCATGGATCACAAACCTTATGAACTTTCCGGCGGTGAACAACAGCGCGTCGCCATCGCCCGCGCACTCATCAACGAGCCGGAATTGCTTCTGGCCGATGAACCGACCGGCAATCTTGATTCTCACACCGGCGGCGAAATTATTGAACTGCTTAAACAACTGCATGTCGAAAAAAGAACGACGCTGGTCATTGCCACGCATGACGCGAGAGTGGCCGCGCATGCGCAGCGCGTCGTTGAATTGGAGGACGGTCGCATTGCCGGCGGTTCGGTGTAAAATGACCGTTGAAAACGGTATTTTCGGAGATTAGTTTCCACAATAGATATGCTTGAAGACCGCGATTACATGCGAGACAGACCGCTTCACATTACCTGGTCAATAACCACGGTCCTGACGGTGGCATTAGTGGGTATTTTTGCGCTCCAATGCATCAACGATGTTTACCTGCATACTCCAGTTGAGTATTGGCTGGCATTAACTCCGGCGTGTTTTGAGCAAGGTTGGGTATGGCAGCTGATCACGTTTCAGTTCCTCCATGCCAATTTGTGGCACATTGCCGGTAACCTTATTGTGTTCTGGTGGGTCGGACATTTCGTGGAAAACGTGCTGGGGAAACAAAGATTCCTTGTTGCGCTGTTCGGCTGTGGTGCTGTTGGAGGAATTCTTCAGGGATTACTCATGATTGTGTTCCCAATGCACTTCGGAAATTCGGTCGTTGGTGCCTCTGCCGGTGTTGCTGGGCTTTTTGCCATCTTTGCCCTGCTGGAAAAGGATTCTGAAGTGCGCCTCTACTTTATCCTTCCGGTACGTGCCCTCGCATTGCTATGGGTTTTTGGAATTGTTTCACTTTTCTTTACCTTGGTGCCAACACCTCGTGAAATGGGCATGGCACACGCGGCTCATCTCGGCGGCATCCTCGCCGGTATCGCCTGGGTGAAGCTCGGTTGGCACCGGGATTATGTACAACTTCCATGGAAAGGTTTGTTCTCCCGTTTTTGGGGTTGGCAATCGTCGCTGAACCACCGGCGAAAAGACGGATTGATCACCCCCCCTGCAGGCAAAAGATCGTCCCGACGTCTGGCAGCGGACAAACCGGATGAAGATTTATCCACCGACGATTATTTACAAAAGGAAGTGGACATGATCCTCGACAAAATCTCCGCACATGGCATTCAAAGTCTTACCGCTCATGAACGCGAGGTTCTTGAAAAGGCCCGCGCCAAAATGGCGAAACATTGATTGGTAGGGACGCCGCGCTGCGGCGTCCGGTCGGCGCGGCGCGCCGACCCTGCCTTCGTTACTCGACTCCTTGGCGCACAGAAGCGAAGCGAAAGCGGCTCGACTCGCGGCTTTCGACGTTTTACGCTCAAGCCATGATCAAGCGCTACTCACGCCCCGAAATGCGGACCATCTGGATCGACGAAAACAAACTCCGCATCTGGCTGCACATTGAACTCCTCGCCAGCGAAGCGCTGGTCAAGGAAGGTGTCGTGCCGGCAAAAGATCTTGCCAAAATCAAAGCTGGCGCAAGCAAGTGTTTCGCCAATTTGCCGGGACTCGTCGCCCGCCAGAAGGAATTGGAAAAAACACTCAACCACGATGTCATCGGCTTTACCACCGCCGTCGCTGAAAAAATCAATCACCGCGCCAGTCGCTGGTTGCATTTCGGTTTGACGAGCAGCGATGTCGTGGACACGACACTCGCCGTGCAAATGGTTCAAAGAGCGGACATTCTCATTGCCGACGTGAAGGGGTTGCGGAAATCCATCGCCAAACAGGCGCGCAAATACAAATTCACGCCCTGCATCGGTCGCAGTCACGGCATTCACGCGGAACCAACCACTTTTGGGCTTAAACTGGCGTTGATGTACGACGAATTCGGGCGCGCGATTGAACGACTTGAGCGGATTCGTGAGATTGCTGCCGTCGGGAAATTAAGCGGTGCGGTCGGCACCAGTGCTCATCTTTCGCCGCGAGTTGAAGCCGCCGTGTGCAAAAAACTGGGTCTTCGCCCTGCGCCCATTGCCACGCAGGTTGTCCAGCGCGACATCCACGCCGAGTTCATGACTGCGCTCGCATTGGTCGGCGCCAGCATCGAACGCTGGGCCGTGGAGTTCCGACATCTGCAGCGCACCGAGGTGCTCGAAGCCGAGGAACCGTTTACCCGTGGGCAAAAGGGCAGCAGCGCCATGCCGCACAAGCGCAATCCCATCACGTGGGAACGTCTCACAGGTCTCGCCCGCGTCCTGCGCGGCAATGCCATCGCCGCACTGGAAAACGTCGCTCTCTGGCACGAACGCGATATCAGTCACAGCAGTGTCGAGCGCATCATATTTCCCGATTCCTGCACGCTGCTTGATTACATGCTCGCGTTGCTCATTCGCTTGATGGACGGGCTGAATGTTTATCCCGAAAACATGAAGCGCAACCTCGGTTTGAGCCTCGGCATGTGGAATTCGCAAACGGTCCTGCTCGCGCTTATCCGCAAAGGCCTGACGCGCGAAGATGCCTACAGTTTGGTTCAAGACGCGGCGATGAAGACTTGGGAGGCCAAACACACCGGTCTCGATAATGCCAACTTCCTCAAGCAACTCCAAGCCGACTCCGACGTGGCGAAATATTTCAAAACCGGTGAACTGGAAAAACTCTGCTCGCTCAATTTCCATTTCAAGGAAGTGAACAACCGGTTCAAGAAATTGGGGCTATGACGAGTTTGGGCTTCTGTAGTCCAAAGTAGTCCAAACGGTGAAATTTTCCCCTCCCAGTTTGAATTTGGCAGGGCAATGGAATAACTTCCATGGCGATAATTAATTTATGTTTCAAAATCCTGGTAACAAGCCATCACATAAGGGAGATTCGATACTTCCCATGCCGGTAGTCCGTTCGCCGCTGGGCAGCAAGACACCCGTCGGCCGTAAACCGACCTATGCGAAGGTGTTTCGCTGGCAGTTGCCAAAAAACCAGACGCAAGATCCGGCTACGGTCGAAATTGTCGGCACATTCACGAATTGGGAGAAGGTGCCGCTGATTCGCAACCACAAGATAGATGCGTGGCAAGTGACCATTCACCACGTTCCAGCCCACAAGACGCACCACTACATGCTGCTTGTGGACGGCAAGCCGGCCCACGACAAGAACAGCGATGGTCTGGCCGTCCCGCATGGTACGCAGGAGGAACAATACCAGTTGATGACCGTTCGTGGACCGCGGCTATTTATGCTGTTCGCGCAAACGAAATGATGGCGGAGGTATTGGGCGAAGCACATCAGCCATTTGCACCCTTACATTGCTACTCGATTTTAATTCCGGTCGGACAATGGTCACTGGCCATCACCGTTTGCGGGATGAAGGCGCTCGCAGTGAGTTGGCGACACGACGGAAGTGGTACCCAAGGATAGCCAATTCGATGGCGTGTGGAAACTGACGCGGACGCCTGATGAGTGTGCCCCAAAAAAGCCGCCAATATCCCACGCGTCCCCGGTGCCACACTCCCAGTACCCAGAAGGATTTTAGAAATGCAATGAAGTCAGCTCTCGACAAACGCAGGCGCGGACCGGTCGGACGATGACTTTTAAGGAATGTACGAATACGTTTGTAGTAGTTCCGCGGCTCGTAAAGTTTCTTCACCAAATCGCGGTAACCGGATTGCAGGAATTCACGACTTAACTTGGGTTTGAAGTTCAGCGTGGCGTCGGAGTTGTTGCCGGTGCTCTCGGTTTCGAGCCGTCCCTCGCGTTTCAACCGTTGCCACAATCGCGTTTGGGGCAGCGCGCTGAGCAACCCCACCATGGCTGTCGCCACGCCGGAACGCTGGATGAATTCGAACTGCCGCTTGAAGATATCGCTCTTGTCGCTGTCGAAGCCCACGATGAATCCGCCCATGACTTCCAGCCCGGCGCGTTGCAACGTTTGCACGGCGGCTACGAGGTCGCGGTTCCGATTCTGGAGCTTGTGACATTCGTCCAGCGCCTCAACTGAAGGCGTTTCGATGCCTACAAAAACCTTTTTAAAGCCGGCTTTTACCATCAGCGAGCACAACTCCGGGTCGTCAGCCAGATTCATGGATGCCTCGGTGAGAAAGCCGATGCGGGTCCGTGTGCGCCGCCGCCACTCAATCAACGCGTGCAGTAACATCTTCGTCTGCTGTTTGTTGCCGATGAAATTGTCGTCCACGATGAAAACCATGTCCTTCCACTTGCGCCGGCGCAGCGCTTCCAGCTCGGCGATCAACTGGTCGGGCGTTTTTGTGCGGGGCACGCGCCCGTTCATTACGATGATGTCGCAAAATTCACAATCATACGGGCAGCCACGAGAGAATTGCACGGACATCGTCACATAATGCCGAAATTTGATAAGGTCCCAGCGTGGGGCTGGAGTTTGGGCAATGTCCGGCCGATTCGTACAATGGTAAATGGGTTGCAGCCGGCCGCTTTTCATGTCCTCGACGACCTGTGGCATGATTTCCTCGGCTTCACCCAAAACGAAGTGCTGGATTTCCGGGAACGTTTCGTGGCCGGTGGTGAACAACGGTCCGCCCGCAATGACGGTTTTTTTAAGCGCAGCGCAGCGTGCCACAATTTCATGGACGGATTCCCTCTGCACCAGCATCGCGCCCAACAGCACAAAATCCGCCCAGAGCAGGTCTTTGTCCTTGAGCCGTTCGGCGTTCATGTCCACGAGCTTGAGTTTCCACTCCGGCGGCAGCATCGCCGCCACCGTCAGCAATCCCAGCGGCGCCATGGACGCTCTTCGGGAAACGAAGCGCACGGCATGCTTGAAACTCCAAAATGTGTCGGGAGTTCGTGGGCTGACGAGAAGTATTTTCAACTATGATTAGTCTACGCCCGATAGGGAGTTTCAGCGAGGTAAATCCCAAACTTTTAATTCACACGCCTGCATCAACCGCGTCTTGACACAAGGCGTTTCATTGCTAGTCTCACCGCTCCATTAAACGAAGTTTTTCCGCGCAAAGACGCGATCAGATTTGATTTATGAAACGCCAGTATCAACCGTCAAAAATCCGGCGCAAACGGCAGCACGGATTTCTCGCCCGCAAATCCACCAAAAGCGGTCGTGCCACGTTGCGCAACCGCCGACGGGTGGGACGCAAACGTCTGACACCGGTTTAATCCGCGTGCCATGCCTGCCGAACCGCTGAAACGACTGCGGCTGGGCCGTTCCAAGCGGCTCCAACATCAGCGCGATTTTGCCCGCGTGCGGGAGCAGGGACAGCGGCTCGCGCTGGGTTGTCTCATCGCCAACTGGCACTCGTTGCCGGATGGAATGCCGCCAAAGCTGGGTGTTATTACCAGCCGTCGCATTGGAGACGCAGTCGAACGCAGTCGTGCGCGGCGTTTGCTGCGCGAAAGTTTCCGGCTGCATCAGGGTGAATTCAAGCAGCCGGTGGAACTGGTGCTTGTCGCGCGGGCTTCGATTGCCGGGCGCGGTTTTGCCGGGGTTGAGAAGGATTTTTTGGCGGCGTTGCAACGTGCAGGTTTATTGAAACAATTGTGAATCCGTTTCAGCACATTTTGATTTTGGCGGTTCGTGTCTATCGTTGGACGATTTCGCCGGCACAGATTTTTCTGTTCGGGCCGTCCGGCGGCTGCCGCTTTACGCCAACCTGCTCGCAATACGCGATTGAAGCGATTCGCGTGCGCGGCACAGTCGTGGGCATTTGGCTGGCAGTCAAACGGATCTGCCGCTGTCATCCGTGGGGCGATTGCGGGCACGATCCGGTGTTACAGGAAAAATTTAAAGCGACTCACGCACACTGAATTTCATGGATCGAACCGGCATCATCGTTGTCACAGCTTGCGTCATCCTGCTCGGCTTTTGGTTTGTAGCAGAGCAGAAGTATTCTTCGCAACGGCTTCAGCAGCAAATGGCAACCACGGCAACCAATGCAGTGGCGATTTCTCAACAGGCGGCAAAAATCTCTACAACCACTTTCCCGACGCCAGGCACATCCTCCGGCTTTTCATTCGACACAAACATTCTGGAAGAATTGAAAGTCATCACGAATACGCAGGCGCGTTATACGTTCACTTCGCGCGGCGGGGGGCTGAAGTCGGTGGAGTTGCTTGATTTTCCTGAGACGGTTTCGCCACGTTGGAAAAAGGGAGTGGCAGCCAATGGTGTGGCCACATTAAACACTCATGCCACCATGCCAGTGCTGGCGATTTTGGGCGAGTCAAACCTGGTGGGTGACGGCAATTTTACATTAAAGAAAACTGACGATGGCGTCCGCGCTGAAAAATCCTTCACGAACGGACTGCGGATTGTGAAAGAGTTTCACGTTGGGTCGAATTATCTTGTGGACGCGACTGTGCGATTGGAAAACGCGTCCGGCAAATCCATTTCATTGCCCGTGCAGGAATGGGTCGTTGGCACGGCAACGCCAATGGGACCGGATGACAACGGCCAGAACGAGGGCGTCATGTGGTTTGACGGTGCAAAGGCGCAGGATTCCAATCTGGGATATTTCAGCACCAACACCACATCCTTGTTTTTCTTTTCCAGAATTCCAAAAACAGAATACCTCGCCGGCATGAACAACGCGCCCCGGACTGCGGCGCCCCACCAGTTTCTTGCGCTGATGGCAATGACGAAACAGCCGGCGCAGCAAATCGTCGCGCGTCCGGTCACTTTGCCGCAATTTTTAAATGTCGAGCAGGCGGCGAATACGCCACTGCCGCAGGGAATCCAAACGGCGCTCATTTATCCAACACAGACGCTTGAGGCAAATTCAGCAATCGAGCGGCAGATTGTCTTCTTTGCCGGGCCGAAGGAATATCGGACGCTGGCGCGCATCGGGGAGGAATTTCAGAACCGTGCCGACCTTGTGATGAATTTTGGAGGCTTCTGGGGGTTCTTTGCAAAGGCTTTGTTGCTGGCAATGAACTGGCTGCACGACGTGACGAAACTGGGTTACGGCTGGGTGATTGTGTTGTTCACGGTCATTATCAAGGCGGTGTTCTGGCCTTTGATGACAAAGAGCACGCGTTCGATGAAGCGGATGCAAATGCTCGCGCCCGAATTAAAGGCGCTCCAGGTAAAATACAAGGACGATGCGCAGAAGCTCACGCAGAAACAGTGGGAGCTGTACCGCAAGCACAAAGTCAGCCCAATCAGTGGCTGCCTGCCAATGGTCATCCAAATGCCTGTGTTCATCGGCTTTTTTACGATGATTCGCAGCGCAATCGAGTTGCGCGGCGCGCATTTCCTGTGGGTGGCGGATTTATCGAAACCGGACACGTTGTTCATGATTCCGGGACTCAATTTTCCATTCAACCTGTTGCCGTTGCTCATGGGAGGATCGATGTTGTGGCAGTCTCATCTGACGCCGCCGTCACCGGGCATGGATCAGACGCAGGCAAAAATGATGCGCTACCTGCCGCTGATTTTCCTTGTTTTCCTTTATAGCTATTCGTCTGGCTTGACACTTTATTGGACGATTAACAACCTTCTAACCATTGTGCAGACGAAGCTTACGAAAATGAATCAAGCTCCGGTTGTTGCCGGTGCTGCTTCGGTATTGACGCCGCCCCTGAAAAAGAAAAAATAGCAGGGTGCAACGACTTTGACTTTTCACTTTATGCCCGCTCAACCGAAAGAAATCCTGGAAAAAATCCTCGCAACGCTCGACTTTCCGGCGACCGTTGAGGAACACAAACTTGAAGAAGGCCTGTTATTTGACGTCATGACCGACGATGCCGGCCGGCTCATTGGGCGTCAGGGGCAGACCCTTGCCGACTTGCAATACATCACCAACCGTCTTCTCTTTCAGCAGGACACCACCGCGCCGAAGGTCATGGTGGACGTGAGCGGCTATCGTGCACAGGTGCGTGAAGCGCTCATCAGAAAGGCGAAGGACGCCGCGGATAAAGTCCGTCGCTGGGGTGATGCTGTGGAATTGGAACCGCTGAACGCCTTTGACCGGCGCATAGTTCATCAGGCATTGAAGGATGATCCTGATGTCGAGACACACAGCGTCGAAGTCGAAGGCTCGGATAAAAAAGCCATTCTCCTCCGACCGAAACACTGAACCCGGTGTTACCGGTCGAGAATCATCAGCTTGTACGCTGGTGAGTAGGCGCTATCGGGCTTGGGCGACGAGTTGAAGTTGTTGAAGAGGTAGTCAAATTTATAGCGATAAGTCGCTCCGTTGGCTCCAGCCGGCACAGGCACAAACCCCTCCCACCGATTCGTCATGAGCGGTGTCAGACGCATATCGTAAAGCTGACCATTGACAAGTACGTAGGGATGAATGGACTCCCATCGCAACGATTGCTGCTGTGAGGTGAAGGCCACTTCAACCGGATAAAGGCTGTTCGCTTTGCGTGTTTGTTGCAACGGCGTCAGATTTGTGAACGTCGCGGCACAACCCGCTGACAACAGCACAGGCAAAACCATCAAGATTTTCTTCCACATAATGCACGTAGCTTTACACGAACGTGGGTGATTTGTAAAGTTAGATTTCAGCGCTTGAACCGCCATCCGTTTTTGAGATAGTGCTTTTTGCTTTATGGGCTCCCAAAACCAAACCTCACCTGGCTTTCATAATTATCGTTGGGTCATTTGCGCGCTGCTGTTTTTTGCCACCACTTTCAACTACCTGGACCGGCAGGTCATCAGCTATTTAAAGGAATTCTTCTGCACGCCAGTGGCTCAGGGAGGGTTTGGCTGGTCGAACAAGGACTTTTCCTATTTAACTTCTTTCTTCACGGGATTTTACGCCGTTATGACGCTCGTGGTCGGTTGGGTCATTGATAAGATAGGGACAAAGCTGGGACTGGCCCTGTCGCTCATCGTCTGGTCGGTCTGCGGGATTGCCAACGCCTTCGTCGGACGACTATTGATGATGCATATTTTTATCCGCAGTGCGTTCGCCATCGGTGAGGCCGGCAATTTTCCTGCGTCCATCAAGACGGTTGCCGAATGGTTTCCCAAGCGTGAACGGGCCCTGGCCACAGGTATCTTCAACAGCGGTTCGAACTTTGGCGCGATGATTGCCGCCCTCTTCGTTCCCTGGTGCATGATTTATTTCGGTGATCAGACAGGATGGAAAATGGCATTCATTCTCACCGGCGCGGTGGGTTTTCTTTGGCTGATTTTCTGGTTCTGGCTCTACGATACGCCCGGCAAACAAAGGCGGCTTTCAAAAGCCGAACACGACTATATTCACATTGACGATGAAGCCGCAGCCGGTAATGCCGACGGCGACATGGGAAAGGTTTCCTGGTGGAGGCTCTTTGGTTATCGCCAGGCTTGGGCGTTCTTTTTCGGCAAGTTTATGACCGACGGTGTTTGGTGGTTCTACCTGTTCTGGCTGCCGGATTATCTGATCAAACAATTTCACATGTCCAAAGCGCAAATCATGATGCCGACGTTCATCGTCTATGGAGTGGCCATCGTCGGTAGTGTTTATGGTGGCAGTATTCCCATGACCCTCATCAAAAAAGGCTGGCCGGTCTATAATGCCCGCATGACGGCAATGTTTCTTATTGCCCTGGCCCCGCTGGCGGTTTTGACGACACAATACTTCGGCAACATCGAACATTTTGGAAATATGGCCGCCACACTCGCCGTCGCGACGATTTGCATCGGCGCTGCCGCACATCAGGCGTGGTCGGCGAATCTTTTCACAACCGTTTCGGACATGTTTCCCAAAAAAACGGTCGCAAGTGTCACCGGCATCGGCACGGCAGCCGGTGGCGTTGGTGGCGGTGTTATTTTGCAAATCCTTGCAGGCAGGCTGACCGACCACTTTAAACAAACGCCGCAAACTGCCTACCTCATCATGTTCATCATCTGCGGCCTGAGCTACTTGATAGCATGGGGCGTGATGAAGGCGCTGGTGCCCAGACACAAACCGATTACCGACCTGTAGTTTGCGCTGAATTGCACAGCAAAAAGCCCGGTGCAGCAAAAGTGCTTCAACCGGGCTGGTTTGTTAAGGAATTCGCCTCAGATTGCCATCGCGTCAAATCCGCCATCCACGACGAGTTCTGTGCCGGTAATGAAACTTCCGGCGTCCGATGCCAATAATAATGCTGCCCCAATGAGTTCGTGTGATTCGCCAAACCGCGCCATGGGTGTTTTGGCCATGATGGAAGCCACACGATCGGGACTAAGCACTTTCCGGTTTTGCTCGGCGGGGAAAAATCCCGGCACAAGGATATTCACACGCACGCCTTTCAACGCCCATTCGCGAGCGAGATTTTTCGAGAGATTGTGAACAGCGGCCTTCGACGCCGAATACGTGAACACGCGTGACAAAGGATTCAGCCCGGACGCCGAGCCAATGTTGATGATGCTGCCCGAACCGTGCCCGACCATGTGTTTGCCGAAAATCTGGCAGGCCAGCATAAGCCCTTTCAAATTCACGGTGATGATTTTATTGAATTCTTCCTCGGAAATATCAAAAAACGGGGTTGGTGAATTCACGCCTGCACCGTTGACCAAAACGTCCACACGATTGAATTTGGTGAGCACGTCGGCCAGCAGCTTTTCCAAGCCGGCCTTGGAAGTCGTGTCGCACGGAAAGAACTCCGCTTTACCACCATCCTTCACAATTTTGTCCAAACGCACTTTGGCTTTTGCCGCGTCACGACCGACGATGGCAACCGTCGCGCCTGCCGATGCAAAACCTTCTGCAATCGCGCCGCACAACTCGCCCGTGCCACCAATGACAACGGCAACCTTGCCCTTTAATGAAAATAATTCCGCAGGTGTTTTCATAAATTCAACGCTGCACGCGTGCGCTGCCGCCTTTCATCAGTTTTTCAACTTCAACTTTCGAGGCCATCGAGGTGTCGCCGGGTGTCGTCATTGCCAATGCGCCATGCGCAGCGCCGTAGTCCACCGCCTTTTGAGGGTCGCCGGAGGTGATAAAACCATAAATCAGGCCGCTGGCAAAACTATCACCGCCACCGACACGGTCGAGAATTTCGAGGTCGGGATATTTTTTTGATTCGTAAAACTTTCCGTCCATCCAACAAATCGCGCCCCAATCATTGCGTGCCGCCGTTTTTGCCGCGCGCAGCGTCGTGGCGGCAATTTTAAAGTTTGGATAAGCCTTCACTGTCGTTTCAATCATTTTCTTGAAGGCGGTCACGTCAATATGCAATAGGTGTTCGTCCGCGCCTTCGACTTTGAAACCGAGGCAGGCGGTAAAATCCTCCTCGTTGCCAATCATCACGTCCACGTGTTTGGCGATTTCCTTGTTCACTTCCTGCGCGCGTTCCTGGCCGCCAATGGATTTCCAGAGCGATGGGCGGTAATTCAGATCGTAACTGACTATAGTGTCGTGTTGCTTGGCCTTTTGCACAGCTTCAATGACAAGTTCCGGCGTTGTGTCGCTTAACGCGGCAAAAATGCCGCCGGTATGCAGCCAGCGCACGCCAAGCTCGCCGAAAATATGATCCCAGTCAAAATCACCGGGCTTCAGTTGCGATGCAGCGGAGTTGCCGCGATCAGGAATGCCAACCGCGCCACGCACGCCGAAACCGCGCTCGGTGAAATTCAAACCATTGCGCACCGTGCGGCCAACGCCGTCGAAGGGCACCCACTTGATGAAATCCACGTCCACACCACCCTGTAAAATAAAATCCTCAATGAGCCGGCCGACATCATTTTCGGCAAATGCGGTGCAGACAGCGGTCTTAAGCCCGAAACACCGGCGCAAACCGCGGGCAACGTTGTATTCGCCGCCACCTTCCCAAATCTTGAATTCGCGTGCCGTGCGTATACGCCCCTCGCCCGGATCAAGCCGAAGCATGATTTCACCAAGAGCGAGCATGTCATATTTGCACTGTGATTTGTCGCGAAGTTGAATTGGCATAATTTTTGTGAGTGTTGGTTGGAAGAGCTTATACCTGCACAGATTTAAGTTCAGCCAAATTCCAAGCCGGTTCACCACATTCTTTGGCCAGATGATTCAGTTCCTCGATCTCGGCTTTGGTGAATAACAGCCCACCGTGCTTTTTCGAAAGTTCGCCCGCACGCGCTTCCGGCTGGCCGGGCAACAGGCACTTCTCGTTGCCGTGACCGAGAATGTCGGCAATGACTACTTTCACGTTCTGCATCTGCGTGCGGCCTTTTACATAGTCATTGCCCTTCATTGCGTCGGGATGGATGACTTGGAAAAAGAAAGTTGAACTGTGTTTCTCGCCTTCACCGCCTCGCGATGTGCCGCGGATTTCCGGCAGGGAACCACCGATGAACGCGGCGTAAAGTTCGTCAATCAAACCGAGGCCGTAACCTTTGTGCGCGCCGAACGGCAGCAACGCAACGGCCTTGTTCGGATCGTCAGTGACGTTGCCTCCGGCATCCACCGCACAATTGGGTGGAAGTTTTTTCCCTTCCCGTTTCAAGACTTGTACGCGGCCCATGGCAACGGTGGAAGTTGCCCAATCAATGACAATGGGAAATCCAATCGCATCCTGCGTCGGGAATGCCCATGAATGCGGGTTAGTGCCCATCGTTGGCGTCTTGCCGCCGAACGGCACGACTTCGGACGTGGCCGACGTGCAATTTGTGTAGGCGATGTAACCCTTGAGTGCGGCGTCCATGACATAACCGCCGCCCCAGAGATAATGCGTTGCGTTGTCCACGCTCACCATGCCAACGCCGAATTTGTCGGCGAGTTCCATGCAGGTATCCATCGCTTCGTAGGCGACGGCCTGTCCAAGCTTGTAGTGCGCGTTCCAAACTTCGGCGGCGGCAAAGCGTGACGGCAGCTTCTCAATCTTCGCACCGGGCTTCCAGCGGCCAACCTTGCTGCCGAACAACTCATCGAGGTGTAGCGCTTTGATGGCGTTATGCGTGCGGATGCCGTAATACGCGGCGCTGGCGCAAAATCGCGCGCCTGCTGTAGCTTCGTCAGCGGTGTAACCGCGAGACAAATATGCCTTCTTCACGAGGGCATCGTGTTTCTCTTTTGGAACAATGAAATATGGGTCAGGCATGGAATTTTGTCCGCTTCAAACCACTTTCTTTACCGGCACTTCGGGATTTACCTGTGCGATGGGCTTTTCACCGTTCATCGCGAGGATGAGATTTTTAACGGCGGTTGTCGCCTGACGGACGACACTCTCGTAAGTGCGCGACGCGACGTGCGGTGTGACCACGACGTTCGGCAGCTTGAGCAACGGATGGTCGACGGGTGGCGGTTCCTTGTCCAGCACGTCCGTGCCGTAACCAGCAACTTGCCCGGATTGCAGCGCGGCCACCATGTCCTTTGTATTCACAATCTCACCACGTGCACAATTCACAACGATGACGCCTTTTTTCATTTTTGCGATGCTTTTGGCGTTGATCATGTCGCGCGTTTCCGGTGTCAGGTTCGTATGCAATGAAACATAGTCGGCCACTTTGAAAACCTCATCGGGCGATGTGGCGCGTTTCACGCCGTGTTCCTTGGCAAACTTTTCGTCCCAATAAATATCAAAGCCGACCAGCTTCATGCCGAATGCTCTGGCGCGGATGGCGACTTCCTTGCCGATACGGCCGAGGCCGATGATGCCGATGGTCTTTTCCAAAAGTTCATGGCCGGTCTTGCGTTTCCATTCACTACGGCGACTGGCGTCCACACCGTGTAGAAAATTTTTCTCCAGCGCGAGCAGCAATAAAAACGCGTGCTCGGCCACTGTCGTATGGTTGACGCCGGGTGTGAAGAGCACTGGAATCCCGAATTCAGTCGCCGACTTCACATCAATTTTGTCCACGCCGATGCCGTATTTGCTCAAGACTTTCAGCTTTGGTCGCGCTTTTTCCAAGACCTTGCGCGTGATGGCATCGTCGCCGCAGATGTAGCCGTCCACGTCACCGACGAGCGCGAGTGTGTCAGCTTCATTCAAGGGACCGCGGGCGCGGATGATTTCCCAGCCGGTCTGGGCGAGCAAATCGTGGTGCGCCCCGGGTGTGTCTTGAAAGGAAGTCGTCGTCAGCAAAATCTTCATGGAGTCAGCCTAAAAAAAATCAGCCTCCATATCAATCATGGAGGCTGATGGAAAAGTGCTGTTGGTTTTGAAAATTCGGCACTCAACCTGCACCCAAACTGGAATAAGCCATTGAACTTAATCGTGCCTGTGTCTGTTTGGACATGCCGGTGAAGAGGAGTGATACATGGTAACCAACGTGTTTATTGCCGGAACAGGCGATGACCACGCCACTGCACTGGATGCGGTCTTCATTACCCGGTGATTGCAGGCCGACTGTCATCTCCGTCCACAGATTGAACGGTGTCGGGCTGCGAAATTCGACGCCGCTTTTATGGATGGCGACCGAATCAGAGGAGAGTTCGAGACGGGTTTGCCGTGCTGCCACCGTAATGGGTTGTTGAAATAGATTACCATTTCCAAGTTTTCTTGCGCTCATAAATCATCTCAAGCTAACACTCAAAATCCAGTCGTCAAATAAGCTTCATTAATTCAGTGAATAAAACTCACCACTCAATGACTGCTGCGCCCCATGTGAGGCCACCGCCGAAGGCGATGAGCAGGACCAAATCACCGCGCCGGACTTTTCCAGACGCAACCGCTTCATCCAACGCGATCACCACCGATGCCGCGGAGGTGTTCCCGTAGCGGTCCAAATTGATGAACAATTGTTCCGGTGTTGTGCCAAGGCGTTCGCTCACCGCGTCAATGATTCTGCGGTTTGCCTGATGCGGAATGACGCATTTGATTTTCGAAATATCGAGATCGCAGCGTTGCAGTGCTTCCTTTGCCGCCGAGCACATCGCCTGAACCGCGCTTTTGAATGTTTCGCGCCCTTCCATTTGCAGGTAATGCAGTTTTGCGGCAACCGTATCCACTGTTGCCGGACGACGGCTGCCACCGCCAGGCATGAAGATTAAATTCGATTTTCCCCCATCCGCACCCATCACAGCGGTAAGCAAACCATGCGCATTGGGGCGATTTTGCAAGACCACGGCGCCCGCACCGTCGCCGAACAGCACGCACGTGTTGCGGTTGGTCCAATCTACAATTGAAGTAAGTTTTTCCGCGCCGATGACGAGAACCGTGTCATAAGTGCGCGACATGATGAACTGTTGTCCAACTTCCAAGGCGTAAATAAAACCGGAGCAGGCCGCTTCAAGATCAAAAGCCGCGGCGCGCCGCGCGCCGATTTTTTGTTGCACCAGGCATGCTGTCGCCGGGAACGGCATATCGGGTGTGATGGTGGCGACAATGATGAGTTCGATTTGCTCGGCGGAGACACCGGCCATCTTCATCGCGCGTTTTGCCGCCTCCGACGCCATGTCCGATGTAAATTGATCCTTTGCCGCCACCCGCCGTTCCTTGATGCCGGTGCGCGTTGTGATCCACTCGTCGGATGTCTCCACCAGTTTTTCCAATTCGGCATTGGTCAGGATTTTCGGCGGCAGATACGAGCCAACACCGGTGATGGAGCAGGTGCGGCCCTGGAAATTATGCCGGGCGCGCGGGTTTTTGAATTTACGGACAGGCAAGGTATTCATGCGGTAATAAGAACTGACGCTTAAATTTCTGCCATGGACAATCGTTCGTTGGCGCGGGCAATTTCACGGGCAATGATTTGGTTCACCTGATGCT
>Ga0182027_10004017_pt1 | contig 23014 bp, 20 predicted proteins | sample 712E1DmetaG_FD_121300 | JGI IMG/M metagenome (GOLD analysis project Ga0182027, IMG submission 121300) | Permafrost microbial communities from Stordalen Mire, Sweden - 712E1D metaG (Illumina Assembly) | ecosystem: Environmental > Terrestrial > Soil > Wetlands > Permafrost | place: Sweden... | reverse complement strand
ACGCAAGGATATCAAAAGAGCTCCGAAATCAAAGGGCAAAAAAGCCCTGGCGGAAATGGCGTCTGACCTCGACAAAGCGGACCAGGCGCTCCTTGCGGCCCAAGCCGCCCTGGCAACGGGCAAAATTATCGATGCCGGAGAGAAATTGGGCAATGCCCAGGGATTGTTGAAGAAAATCAATGACAAGCTCAGCACGGACGGACTTGACGGCTTGATGTAGGAAAAAAGGCATGTGGCGAACCCCGCCGCTGCGCCGGCGGGCGCGTCCCGGATATTGCTGCGGCGGAAAAAGCTTCTTGCTTTTCCAGATTCGAAAAAGAAGTCTGGCTACTCCTTACGCTCAATTCTTTTTATTTGCTTATCAAAATCGCTTTCAAAAAGTTTATCCTGGATAACCCGATATTTATCGAATTCTTTTTCAGCAAAGGTTTTTGCAATATCGGCGCTTATCGTTCCCTGATTTTCTAAAATATCCTTTTCATTAAATTTTAAAAACGCATTGAGCTTTTCCGCCCAATCTTTCATATAAATTACTTTTCGATCATTGGCCTGCATCTCCGCGTAATCCAGATACATCGAAACGATCCGGTTGAGGCCGGTCAATTCCTTTTCAGCTAGATAATTCTTTGCAATACCTACATCTGTTTTCCGGATCTGACCCTTGGGAGCGTTTTTCCATGTTGTTAATCCCATATTGGTTTTTTGGCTATTGGCACGGGAATAAATAATTTCGGCGGCCGTTTGACGGCTGATCGCCCAATGCAACTTGTTCTGTACCGTGGCGAAAAAGCGTTGAGTAACCTCGCTGTTCGCGTCATAATCCGCGCTGCATTGGGCATAAATATCCGTAATTTTCTGATAAAATCTTCTTTCACTGGAACGAATATCCCGGATTCGCGCCAGTTGTTCTTCAAAGTAGTCCTTGCCAAAGATATTATTAGGGTTTTTAAGACGTTCATCGTCCATTGTAAAACCCTTAATTATATATTCTTTCAGGCGTTCGGTAGCCCAGATGCGAAAATGCGTTGCATGTGTCGAATTTACCCTGTAGCCAACGGAAATAATTGCATCAAGATTATAGAACTCAATAGAGCGCGTTACTTTCCTCTGCCCCTCACTTTGAACTTGTGCAATTTTTGCACAAGTTGTTTCCTTACTCAGTTCTTTGGTTTCATAGATATTTTGTAGATGTTTTGTGATGACGCTTCTCTCAGTGTTGAACAACTCAGCAATCTTGGCTTGGGTAAGCCAGATATTTTCATCGCGCAGAAATATTTCTACCTTTACTTTGCCGTTCGGCGTTTTATACAGGAGAAATTCCGTGTAACTATTGTTGGGGACTATAGATTTATTCTTTTTATTCATGATGCGGTTCCTGTAATTTTAATCGTGACAGTTGGGGTGCTTCGCACCCTAAATTAAAATAGCCTTTGCATTTCAGGCTTTTTGTTTCTTTCTGCTTGCCGGTGGGCTGGAAGAAGTGCCGATCACGCAGTGATCTTCGCCACCACCTTGCGCACGAACGGGGCCACCACAAGTACGGAGGGAAAGGCTACAGGCCATGCCGTGATGAAACCCCTTAACCAGCGTTTGAAGAACTCCGCATCGAATCCTTGATTGATGAGGACCACCGCGCCGGAGATGATGGTGACCATGATGATGGACAACATTCCGCCGAATAACACATTGCTGTAACGGGCCGGTATCTTCATGTTTTGTCCTGTCGTGTCAACCCACGTGCCGGATCTCCTGGCAATTTCATCCTTCAGCCGCTGAGTTGCCCAGATGCGGAACTGGGTGCCCTGAAGCGATTTTACCCGGTAACCGACGGAAATAATTACATCCAAATTGTAGAATTTGGTATCGTACATTTTCCCATCACTGGCAGTAGTTCGGAAATTCCGAACTACTGAATCCTCATTCAACTCACCTTCTTCAAAAATATGGCTGATATGCTCACTGATTGTTGCCTTTGATTTTTGAAAGAGCTCACACAAATGTGCCTGTGTCAGCCAGACGGTTTCGGATTCCAGGCGGACGTCGATTTTGATGTCGCCGGAGGGAGATTGATAGATGAGGAGTTGGGAGTTATTGTTTAAATCATTCATATCTTTTTTCTATTCCGGTTTGAAATGATACTGTGCTGTCGTCCGGAAATTCCGGACAACTGAATCCGCCTAAACCTGAAAAATACCATTTCTTCGCGCACTTTCTCTCTTTTTCTCAGGGCCGGCAAATTGACCTCAATGTTTGACAAATGCAAGACGTAGTCGGATTGCCGACGTCACCCCGCCCGGGCGACTTGTCCGCCAGCCCTCGGTCACTGAGCGAAGCGCCGCACTGAGCCTGTCGAAGTGCCGAAGTGTATCCTTCCGCCCTCGGTCACTATCGATGCCGGAGGGAAACGGAGCAATGCCCAGGGATTGTTGAAGAAAATCAATGACAAGCTCAGCACGGACGGACTTGACGGCTTGATGTAGGAAAAGAAGCATGTGGCGAACCCCGCCGCTGCGCCGGCGGGTTAACGAATCAAATACTTTCTGTTTTGCCCACTACGCAGAAGGCCCCCGATTTTGTCAAGGGCCTACTGCTACGGGGTGTCGCCATAGTCTCTTTCTGCTCAAAGAGCAGAAAGAATTTGTTGGGGCCGCCGACTCCTGTCGGCGGGGCTCCACTAAAGAACTTGAAGCTTAATTTCTTTTCCAACAGCATGAGCGAAACGTTCAATGGTCGAAAGCTTAATATCCTCAGCATGATTTTCAATTCTTGAAATGGCGGTTTTTTTGGTTTTAAGCTTGAGTGCTACTTGATCCTGTGTTAAACCAGAATCTTCTCGGGCACGTTTTAGAATCGCGCCAATCTTGAAATCGTGATATCCGAGTTCAAACGTACTCGCGAACTTCCTGCTGCGCTTTTTCCGACGCTCAATGTAATTCTCTAGATCATCCATGTTTTTTCCTCCGGCTTAAGTAATCTTTTTTCCTGTTTTCCGCCAGTGCAATTTCCGATCGAGGCGTTTCCTGACTTTTTTTATGGAATCCATTGGTTAAAATGACGAATGAATTCTGGTCCATGAATCCGAGAACTCTGAAAATATTTCCTGATATCGCTATTCTTACTTCCCAGATATCGTCAGTATTAACAAGTTTCTTAAAATATTGAGAGGGAACTCGATCCATCTCCTTAATCAATCTTAGAACCCAAAGAACCTTTTCAACCTGCTTATCCGCCAATTCATCGAGAAATTCCTGTACTGGATTAGTTCCCGCTGAGGTTATGTAGAACAGGATTGTTCTCATAGTACAAAGTTAACATACGGGTTAACATGATTGCAAGCGGTTTTTTTATTTTTGATTGCCGTTTCTGTATTTCAGGGTGGGCAAATTGCATCCCAGCGTTTGACAAACGCAAGACCCGGCCGGATTGCCGACGCCACACCGCCCGCGATCAATTCATTTTTCGCTTGTTGAATTTGACAACAAAATGATACGGAGAGGACCAATCAGATTTTCTATAGGCAAAATTGGCTGAAACTCTCCAGTAATAAGTGCTATTATCCTTCAATCCAAAGACAATTTTTGATGCCCATCTTTTTGCCGTGTCTTGGCTAATAATTGATTGAAACAAACTGTCTGCAGAGACTTGTACAGCACATGTCTTTGCCCCCATCGGTTTGTTCCATCGTAGCCTTACCGGCAAAGAGTCAAGAATTGCACCATTTTCCGGCACCAAGAGGTTGGGCTTGGACAAGGGTGCACTTTGCCACGCCCAGTTAGTGGTATCAACAGAATAAAATGCCAATTCTGAGGTTGTAGTGTCACGAACTCTGTATATTGCAATCCTATCAATTTTGAAATCAAATTTGTAATCGACTGTAGTGTCTCGTACTCGAATGCAAAAACCAATACCCATATTGTTATTCTTACGGACATAACCGCTGATTCTTGGCAAAGCAATATCCTTTTTGTGTAATGAATCAGCCGACTCATAGACCGGGCCTTCGTAATCAGGCCAATAGCGGCCATATTCATAAAAGGTATTAAACCTTGTAGAAGAAAAACCAATAGATTTGAAAAAATAATAAGTGGTGTTACTCTCCTGAATTGCCTGAACGTTCAGGGCGGAAGTCGTAAACCTTCCGAAAGAGCCGTGAGGAGGGATTATGGATTGATTGTTGGCCATTTCATGTGGACGTGTATCCTCAAGAACTCCGTCAATGTTCAATGCCCTTGAAGAATTGCCTGTCGGGTCAATGAAATAGCAACTATTCCATACCAATGTCGCCTTAACATCTGACAAATTAGTGATATCAAAATAGAGACCATTAGGTACCGGACTAAATTCAAAAGTAAACAACGAGTCTTTATAAACAAGAGATTTGGGCTCGCTGTTTAGTAGGTGTGTTTTGTATTCAATAGCATAATGGAACGAGGTGCAGCTGGATACGACAATACCTGCCGCTACACACGAAAGAGCAGTCACGAAGTGCTTCATACAGACAACTTTCTATGAAACGAACTAAGAAAATAGGTTATGTCAATCGCGTGCTTTCTCTTGCTATTGGAGCGCCCCATTCTCAACCCACGTGCGCCGTGTTACAACGTGGCCAATAGTAGAAGACGTGACGGCGCTTTGCAACATGACACGTTTTATTCAAATACTGGACATGTGCCGGGGGCGAATATGACTCGACTGTTGTATGACGTCTTAAGCAAAACGCCTTATCCTGGGCGCGCAGTTTTGTCATTTGAAAAAACAGGATCAATTGACATGCGCGTCTCCATTAATCTCGGCAAATGCTTTACGGCTTCGTCAATATGAATGCTGCATTCTTTCTCAATACCTTGAAATTTAGCAATCCTTGCAATGTTGTAATGGATAATAGCTTGGCTGGAAGGAGCTATGTTTGCATAATTCAAAAGATTTAGAAGCACCTTTTTCATTGATTCGGCAATATTGTTGTCCTTTGACGATATGGCAATTGAAGCAATTCTGTCCGATTCAGACCAATATGTGGGATCAGCTTTATGGGTTAAATAGTATTCAACTTGGTTATGTAATCCTTGAAGTCCAAATAGATATGCGAGGACTTTTTCTTGTTCATCTGAAGGTTTTTTGTCATCAATAAATCGATTGAATGACTTTGGCAAGAATGGAAACAGGACAGAAAATAATCGCTGTCTTCTTGTTACAATAACAAGCGAAAACATCGCAGTATAGGCAGAAACAATTGCAGCAATAATGGTTAGTTTTTCATTGGCTTTGTTATTTTGGGATTTCAATGGTTTCCCTGTTATTCCCTTTGCCCGTAAGACCACTTTAGGCCTGATTTCAGACTGGTTTTTCGAGTTCATCAAAATTGATACAGATAGCATTTCGGTTGGGTTCAACAATGGTATTGATATTAGGCATCTATTTAGCATGCAGCTATCTGAAAACGGCAATGCGTTATCCGTCTTAAATTGTTTGTCAACAATGGTTGCTGATTGGAGATCAATGTTGCATTGCACATTTTCGACAAATTCTTTACCGTCGTTCCTAACCTCCAAGAGAAATATTGATAATTTAGAACTGTCGCTCTGAAAAGGAACGCTTTCAGAAACAGAATAGGTAAGAACTGGTTGTTTGTTCTGAATTTTGAAGAGCAGCATACCTGTGCCAACTGATACAAGTCCAGTTACTAAAGCAGTACAAATGATTTGTTTCCAGTTCATGAAATCCTCTTTCTATTTTGTGCGTCCCATTATCCTATTTTGCTTCAAAATATTGGCCAACGTTTGCCCCTTTGTGAGGTTGTTGACGTTAGCCAGCGCGACGGAGCTTGCGTCATGGCATGCTGGATTCAGACCCTGCAATTTGCCGAAAGCAAAGGGCGGCTTTGCGCCGGCAGCGTAACGCGGCTTGTTGTTTGTTGCATGTGAAGCACCACCATAGTGCTCTGCTTTGCCGCCGATCTTGGTCTTTTCTTCGCGCGCTCTTGGTTGTCCGCCGTCGCAGGGAACTTCCCCGACAGTTTCTTTTACTAAAGAGTAGGGTCAGCTTTTTGATTTCCTAACTTTTTTATTCTTCGCTTCAGTGAAAGGAAGTCCCAATGGATTTATGATCTCTTTATATCGTTCAAACAAAAACGAAACACGTTCACTTTCAGTGCTAAATTTCTTCTTACCGTATGCAATGTCAACCGATCGATCGAGAGTTTGATGCGCTTTCAACAATGCTGGCGGCATGGTAAGTGGATCGTATAAGTCGGCAAGTGAAGACGCAGGGAATTGGGATCGAGCATCAAGAACCGATTGTGCGCCTATTTCAATTGCAGCCCGCTGTCCCAGAGTCGGATTTGGCCAAGGGAAATTATTGTAAACGATTGTGTTGGAATAGCTGTAATCGCTTTTCATTCTCCCTGCTACAGTTCTCATCCACGCATTGTGCATTGTAGAATGCAGAATTCCGAAATGGTAAAGTGTAGCATCGGGTACCGTATATATTTTATTGGAGGCAACAATATTCCCATCAAGAAAGCCAATGGGAATATATGACCTACGTTCAGAGGACACCTCTGGTATTGCCAGTGAATTGCTTCCTTTATGCCTTATTTCTGCGAAAATGGAAGGCGTTTTAGCAAGCTTCTGTGTTGCAATTTTAGGGCTTTCCAACCTTTCTTTTCTTACCAATTCAATTCTTTCCATTACTCTCGGCATTGCTCTTAATTCTGCAGGGGTAATACCTACCAACCATAGGCACCAACGATCTTTTCCATTTATGAATTCATCGGAGCCAAGAAATTTCTTAAACCATTTTAGGGCATTGGGTTCTCCCATCAGAAAGGACTCTTTTTCTTCCGTTGTAAAAATAAGATGCCCTCCATCGACTGGTTTATTACCGTAGCCCATCGGAAGCGGTGCAGAAAGAGAAACTCGGGAATCTTGTACTATGATTGGCGGGGCATCAACAAGGTAGGGATTAATCTGCGACACCGATATTTTGACAGGTTCGCCCTTAGGGTCAGGATAATCAAAAATAGATTTTGTTTTCGGACTATTGACACCAAAACCTACAATAATGCAATGCACCGCGGCTTTCCCTTTTGCATCATTTGACCAAACAAAAGTGCGATGGGCAAAGTGTATTAGTAAACCAAGGCGCAATATTTGATTCCATAGAACAGAAACCTGTTCACCTTGACAAATGGAGTTAGTCGATACAAATGCTGTACGGGTTGATGGGTGCCTGTGCATATACCTGGCCGCTTTCAAGAACCAGCAACTAACGAAATCCAAATTGCCTGCGCCATTTATGCCTTCAAATAGTTTCGCTAAATTTTCTTTTTGAACCTTCGTCTGCCAAGTTTTCCCTACAAAGGGTGGGTTGCCTAAAATAAAATCCACTTCAGGCCAGTCGGAAGTTAATGCGTTTTTGCAAACAACGGTCTCAATTTTGCTCAAAGGAATTCTAACAAAGTACTCGCCAAATTCTTCGGATATTGCCAAATTCATCTGATGGTCTACTAACCAAAGCGCTACTTCGGCAATTCTCGCGGGGAACTCCTCAATCTCGATACCATGAAATTGCTCAATACTGACTCTCACCAAATGAGAAATATCTGTGATGAGTTGCCCGCCTTTGTAAAGCTCCCTAATAACGGCTTGCTCCAATAGTCGTAGCTCGCGGTAAGCAATAATTAGAAAATTGCCGCAACCGCAGGCCGGATCGAGAAATGTGAGCGAGGCTATTTTCTTATGAAACGACTCTAACTTCTTAACACTATTCTTACAACTCTCAAATTCTGCCTTTAGATCATCAAGAAAAAGAGGGCTAATTAATTTTAGTATGTTTATTTCGCTGGTGTAGTGGGCGCCTAAAGCTCGACGTTCTTTTGGATTCATTACGCTTTGAAAAAGCGAGCCGAATATAGCCGGAGAAATTCGCGACCAGTCGAGGGCGCTTGCCTCGACGAGTGAGTCACGCATAAGGCTATCAAATGCGGCGATTGGTAAAGGCTCAGAAAATAGGGAACCGTTGATATAAGGGAATGCAGCAAGCTGCTCATCAAGTGTTTTGTGGCGTTTGTTTCGTGGTGTATCAAGTATTTGAAATAATTGGGCAATATGCATGCCGAGGTCTGTGCCGTCAACATTTGTGCGCTGCCCGATATAGTCCTGAAATTGCGCTTTTTGAAATATTCCAGTATCTTCAGCAAAAAGGCAAAAAAGGTTGCGAACAAGAAGCAATTCAAGTTCATGCCCCGAGTAACCAGATTCCTTAAGCCTATCATGGAGAGCGCCCATTCTTTCAGCGGCTTTTATGTTTACAGGATCTTCGGCTTTCACGGTCTTGGAAACATAACCGATCATAAAGCCAAACCGGTGTACGTGTTCGTGCAAATGGCTGAGAGTAAATTCTGTTACGATGTCATCGGTTAGATCAATTAGTCGGAAATTTTGAAAATCACAGATAAGCATAAAGCGAGGTAGCTCATAGTCCCTAAGACCATAGAGATAACCGGCAGCCTGTTCCTGGGCTTTAAAAAGATTCTTACCACCGCTTTTATGTTCAACAAGAATAACGCCTTTCCAAAGCAAATCAATGTAGCCATCGCTACCATCGAGTTTTTGCACACGCTCTTCAAACGTGGCAACACGCTTCCGGTCAATCCCGAAAACATTGAAGAAATCAACCCAGAATGGTTTTGCCTCTGCATCTTCGGATGTTTCGTCTTGCCATTTGTGGGAGAACGCAACAGCGCGAGATTTTATTTCATTCCATGAAAGAGGCATGCTTATCCTTTAATTCAACGATTAGCTATTTTCTGTTTTCTTTCGCCGTATTTCTTCTTGCGCGCGATCTTTATTTTACCTTCTTTTCTCTTTCAATGGTTGCTATTACTAAGCGTGTTCTACATATTGCATACAACTTGCGCGCAATCGGGGTGCTGTGGCCGGATCGCGACATGACGCCGACACGAAGTTGACGGCGACGGAGCGTCAAACCGGCCATTGCATCACTTTATGTGTTGTTTGTCTGTTTGGGCACCCCTTGTCTTTGGCGACGCGCGACTCTATTGATTGGTTTTCGGCGGTGGCTCTTTTGATCTTTTCGGCAGCCCATCACTATTTTTCCATTGTCTTTGCCAGTGCCCCCTCTTTTTGTCTTTGCGCCGGAGCGGGGACAACCGGAGGCGGTCTTTTCATTGAAAAAAGATAATATCTTTTTTGTCGTTTTATCTCTGTTTTTAACTTGACATTCCCATAGAACTAAGGTCTGCCAGCCATCTCTTTTTAGTGCCCGTATATTCGTCTTATCTCGTTGTTTATTATAGAGAAGTTTGGTCGACCAAAAGTTAGTATTACTCTTGGGTAAGTATTTACAGAAATGGCCATGCCAAAAGCAACCATTAACAAAGATAGTCGTCCTCAAGGATGGAATAACAAAATCTGGTTTGCCGGGCAAGCTCTTAACGTGCCGCTTGTATCGGTAACCTAGAGAAAGAAGAATTTTACGGACCGCAAGCTCTGGCGTTGTATCCTTGCTCCTAACACGGGACATGCAAACATGTCTTTGTGCTGGTGTAAGGTGATCAACCATAAGCTACACAACAACCTTGGCGAAATAGGGATAATACTTGTGAAAGCTATCATATTGCTGCATTTTTCGTAACGATGTTTTGTTGTTCTTGTCGATTTGGTATTTAAGGACGTTCAGCAACTTTGATCCAGTAGTTTTACCTAAAGGCAAGTACCTTTCCAAAGTTAGGCGCTCTTTAACACTCAGTATAGGGAGATCAATATGAAATGGCTCTTCTCTTTTGATACAGGAGTATGGCCATGTTTTAAAAAGCGATTCTATTCTTTTTTCATCTTCTCTCGGAGTTATAATTCCCGTTGCGCTGAACATATTCGTTGAGTCTGAGTAATAAGCGGAATTCACCAAGCAAAACGACCGGTTGCTCTCCGAAGGTAGAGCTTTGGCTGCCGCCAACCTAATCATCTGCTGAATCAATTCGACAAATTTGGCCGATCTTTGGAATGCACTATCGTCGATTGAAGCCGGAAGAATTGCCCCGTACTGCAATTCGAAATTATCGCGGAAAGACTTCTTTTGCTTCGCTATCAATTCAGGATTGCTCGTTGAATCTAAAGTTAGCTGGAAAGGGTTACCATTTTCAAGCTGACTTCGAAGAGTTAACTTGACAATACTGTAGTCAGGGACCCTTGTTAGAAGGTTCATGAAATCGTCAAAATTCTGCATTTTCAAGTCCGTATAGTCCAACCAGAATATTACTTTTTGGTCGGGTGTATAGGTTTTAATAAAATCGCTAAGCTTCGAATTTAGAAGTATGATCCGGCTTGAGAAGCGGTGAAATTGCTGACGTTTGAATGTTTCGGCATCTTCCTCCAAAGACTCAATCGCGATTTCAGGAAAGTATTCGCTAATGAGCCTACAATCTTCCAAGAACGGTCCGCCAAGGCCAATATAGACATAATCCGAAAGATGGAATTCCTCACCCATAATTCTAAGGGCTTCCACAAGTAAGAATCGATCAACCGCTTTGTTATGTCTTAAATGGTAAGGTGGATGTTTCATTTCGTGGCTTCCTCGTACATGACCTCGAAGCATTTCGCCCCAACCTCGGAAGGTGCGGAATCGGGATCAGTAAAAAGATATTTCGAGACAGTTTTGATTTCTTTCAGCTGCTTCGAAAAAGTTATTCTTCTAAGTCCAGTGTCGGGACGTACTGGTAAGGGAAGTTCAGGCTTATACTGAACGCCACCTAGGTAGAAACTTTTCGCATTTGAGAATTGCAAATCCCGAGCGGCTTCTGTTTTTATCGTAGCGAAAGAAACGGTTCGTGTATTCCTTAAATGTTCCTTTGCATCTGAGATATTGACCTTCCATTTATTTGTGTAATTAGTGAAAAGCTGCAAACCTTCGCGCATCTTATTCTTAACTTGCAAATAGAGCTTAGAGGATGTGTCAATTCCACGTTTTGATGTTGTTGTTGGAAGTTTTGAAGGATCTTTGCTGTGAAATTCAACTATCCCAGAAATAGGATTGAATTGTGGATGATAATTTGGCACACCAGCTTCCCCCCAGCCCGTTAGTTCCGATTTGTCACAATAGAGAACGGCTCTATCATTACAGACAACGGTCCAGCCAGCATATTCCGATGAGTATTTCTTTTCGTCTTGGTCTTCGTTGATCTCTTCCTGGGATTGAATGGGATGAGTAAATCCGACAGCAAGGAAAATATCGACCCCATCATAAGTCGATCTGTAAATGAAGGGTCGGATCGCAGCCTTCTTAGCGGAAATCTCGAGTAATAGTTCTATTGGCTTTGGCTTGACGCTTAGTCCGTTGACACGGACATTAAATCCTTTGTGAATAATGAGCGCATAATGGCTTGCGATCTTTTTCTCTAATTCCGTTGCAAATATATCTTCGGTAGCGAATTTATCAGAAACTCCCCCGTGAAGCTCTGATACAAGGATCGTTGTTCCGTCTTCTTTCATGGTTTTACGGGATGCGTGAACTGGGATTTTCCACTCGTCTTGGTCTTCTATCCAGCCAGGTGTTATCTCAACTTCGTATCCGTCCCTTCCATTTTGCGTTGAAATTAGGCAACTCGAGCCCATTTTGAATATGGCTCTCTTCATGCCAATCCCGTACGCTCCAATTGAATGAATGTTCTTAGAATCAGTTTCTTTGGGCTTTCCCATTCTGAATGCATATTCATGCAATGACCAAGGAATGCCGCCGCAGTTGTCATGAATAGTAAAACTATCTTTCTTGAGAGTAATGTCAGCAAAAAAGCCTTTATAGGGCGAATTGGACTTTGAGGCGGGTTCTGTTCGAAGTATCCCGTCAACGCTGTTGTCCAGAAGGTCAAGAATTGCATCAATCAATGATATGTCCCTCGTAAGCATATTAACAAAAAACGATTTTACTGGTGTGGCCAACACATCTTCATATTGCTTTTTTCGATCTACTTGGGCCATTGGTTTTCTCCTATATAAGAGTTTTTGATAACTTGCGAATAACAGCTTCTGCCAAAATGGGACTTACGCTGTTACCGATTTGTCTGAAACTTTGCCACTTAGTCGGCGAGAATATATACCAATCGGGAAATCCTTGTAGACGTGCAGCTTCGCGAGGTGTAATTACTCGGTTCTCAAAGGGATGAAACGGGCGAACGGCTTGAAAACTGCCATGGTCTTTTCCCGTACCAGCACGAAGTGTCGGACAAAATCCGATTGGATTTAATCTAGGCGCCCGTGAGATCGAGTCGATTTCACCCGGAGATAAGCGCGATATTCGTTCCAGGACCTTTTCACTATGTATAGTTCCAAGACAGCCAGAGACTTCAAGAGAGTTGTGCAATCGCTTTATGGCTGAAATATTTCCTACGCCGCGGGGAATTCTATGAAAAATGTTATTTCCAAGATTACTATTAAATAGAGTTGAAATCTTTCGCCAACCATCTTCTTCTGTTTGCCATGTTGACCTTATTTTTTGCGGAAGACCTCTAAGCGCATCTTGAACATAGGCGAGGTTGGTTGTCTTATAAGAAGTAAGAACCAACGGATTGAATGTGTGTTTTACATCTTTTCTAATTCCGATAAAAAACGCGCGCTTCCGCATCGTAGCTGCGCCAAAATCACACGCAGATAGAACCATAGGTGGAAACATGGTATAATGGTTCTCAACATATGCAAATGCTCGTTTCCGAATCGAATCGTTCTTTTCATTTAGAATACCGGGAACATTTTCCGCAATAAAAAATTTGGGCTGCAAGGCCGATGCTATTCGAAAAAAATGCCCAAAAAGAGCATTGCGTGGATCAGAAGCATTGTTCTTGCCAATAGAACTAAACCCTTGGCAAGGCGGCCCACCAATTAGCCCGTCAATATTTTTGCTGGGATCAACAATGTCTTTGGAAACCAATAAACGGATGTCAGCATTTATGTGACGCGCATTGGGGAAATTCATTTCGTGCGCCCATAGGGCTTCGTTATTATTGTCTATGCTAGCTATAACATTGAAACCGGCTCTAGCCGCGCCGAGGCTAAAACCACCTACGCCACAAAAAAGATCAATAACGGTAGGCTTCATGATCTAAAACGTCTTCCGTTTGCGCCCAATGTTCTTATTTTTTTTGGCCAATTACTCATCGAAATTCCTCATGAATTTCTTAAGCTCACTGTTAACAAAATTGGATATATGATATTTCTTTGCCTTGTTAAGAAACAAGTCAACAGCATCCCTGCTTCTGTAAAAGTCAAGATGATCCACATCGGTAGGTTTTAGTTGGCGAAAAAATCTTATCACTTCCTTTGAGTATTGCCTTATGAAACAGCCAAAATTGTTGCTTTGAATAAAACCCAACCATGTTTCTATATCATCTTGGAAATTTGAAGATTTCCAATCCCATAGTTTGGCGAAAATGTCTGCCAGCAAGTAATACTGGGAATATTGGAAATAATTATCATCGAGCTTAGAATTAACATACAAATTATCCCTATTGACAAATATATTCCATGCTGTAATGTATTGAATAATCCTATGGTTGACATTAATGGATTTATCTATCTCTTTATCATCAAAAAGATGACGGTATAATTTGTTGTCATCAAAAATTGCTTCGACATTGCTGCGTATCGCAACATCGGGTCTCTTTAGAAAACAGCAATGGAATATTTTTGCGAGGTCTACCATTTTTATTTTGAAATTGCTGCTTTTTGCAAATTTTTCTCTTTTACGGAGATATTGGTAATTGTAAGAAGCCAAATATTGCTCGATTTTAACTTGCACGTGATCATTGGATTTAAGATCGGAGGGATTAACTTTGTTCTGGGAATTTAACGCTGAAACAATATCAATTGTCCGTTCATAAGTTTCGGAGTCATCATAACTTTGCCGGTAGATGCGCAAAAGCACTTCCGCGTCATTGCTAACGCGGTTTTTGTCCCAAACGGTGTATATCGTACTAACTGTCTGGCCTCCATTTACTATTTGTGGATTAATGAGAATAAGCTTGTCCTTGTTAACCCTGTAAGAATCGACAAATATTATTATCCCATTATGTTTATACCAAAAGAATTTGGGATATTGGCTAAAAGATGTTGCTATTTTATGGTTAATAGATTTATTAGAGTCTTCACCGCCAATAAATCCTCTGACATTTTTCTGAAGGTATTTCTTAATATCCTCTCGATCCTTAAACCATTTAAGCACGTCGGTTATTCTGACTTTACATATAATTGAATTTATTGAAGTAAATTGATCGTAGAATTTGATGAATGCAGATTGAACAAGAGGAAGTTCTTTTCGACCGGTTTGTGGAACAAAATTATGATTCTTGTCATAAATGGCTCTGTCAATAGCGTCCTTGTCAACAGGAATAAAATCAATTGTTGCGGAAATATCATGTTTCGCTTTTAGTGAGTCAATCAGTTCTTGAGTTTCAGCAACTGCATTTTCTGTAATAAAATTTGTGGTTAGCCAATTTATTGTAATAATTGCATCGGGATTTTCTAGGTCTCGTTTTACCGCATTAACAAATTCTTCGGCTTTCTTATTGGGATTATCGAGCAAGATGGTCTTAAATATCTTGTTGATTTCGTGCTTTAGGTCAACGAAATTGGTTTTCTTAGGAGAAGCCGTAAATTTTGACTGCAAAATATAATATGAACTTTCATCTGGCTTATAGATAAAATCTAATCCACCATCATTTGCACCATCAACATATGCCTTTTCAAATTCGTGGTCCCTTATTTGAAAACGAATCAGAGAATAGTATTGCGTTAGAAGCCTGGTTTGTTGAACAGTATCCTTGTCTCTAAGCTTTTTAATAATGTCATTTGAATTTATAAATAGCAACTTGTCGCCCATGAAACAGTCTCCTTAATTTGAATCGCTATCTAATTCCGCAGCCATTAGGACGAGGGCGGCCTGTCTTGGGGGCACCTGCCTCTATTTTGCTTTATCGATTAAAATAGGTTGCTCCGGTCAATCTGTCATTCTTTTTAAGGGCTGCCGATTTGTCTCTTAAATCTTCTTCCAGCCACCGCCTTTTTAGTCTATTGTCTTAAACTCTATTTTTCCTCGGGCGTCGCTCTTAGTGACGACCAAATTGCAAACAACGTTCGCCGTTACATGACCTAACCGGCTTGCCGACGTGACGCTGCCCGACCCCGAGCTTGTCGAGGGGGAGTGGACGGCGACGGAGGCAATCAAACGGTTATGTGCTGAATGCCAAGGACGGTCTTCCGGCCGTAGAATATTGCGGCTGTTAGCTACTTTAGATTTGACCGCTGCCATAGTGTAATTCTTGTTTGCGCTGCTCTTGGTTTTCTTTCTTCATGGCACGCTCTTGCGCGCATGGTACGCGCGCTTTATTTATTGCCGTTCGGTTCTTCTGATTGCACTCTATTTTACATAGTCCAAACATTGAGGCGTTCCCTCTTAGTGTTGTTGATTATGAAGAGCCCGTAAAATTATGTTAGGAAGTTCCATCAACAATTGAAACTCATCTTTGTCTTCAATTATAAATTCTTCAACGATAGGATTACGGGTACCTTGGATTAAGAACGACTCGAATTCTTCAAACAACCGGTTGGTTGTTGAAGGAGCTTTTGAGGTTTCCAGCTTATTAAGTAAAATAATGCCTTCTTCGTAAATCCAAGGCATTTTGTCTCGATACAGGCTAAGTGCAATCCTAATCCCTACTCTTGGATCCCGTGAGAAGTGCATCATATCTTCGATCATTGCAGGATGAAGCCTTCGTTTTCTTCTCCTAGCATCTGAAGGATTATTCCGCTCAATCCTTGCTGGAAGATCCTGAAACATAATTTTGATTTCTTCAAAGAGTTTGGCTGAGGAGTTTTCGATCTCCTTAACATTTGTTGCTGACTTTTTCGAGCTCTCGACTGACAATGATCCATCTAGTTTCTTTAGAATTTCCGCAGCAAGTTGTCGGAACTTACCAACTTGAAATATAATAGTGTCCTTGTCTGGTTCAGAATTTGGTATTCTATTAACAAGCTGGAATACAAGTTTTGTTAGCGAACCCTCATCATCACTGCAGTTTTGAAATTGTGCAAAGGGGCCCGAAGAAGCATCCTTTAATTCGATACCTAGTGCAACACCTAGAATTGGTGTATCCAATTTACCCTTTGCCATACCAGCTTCAAATAGGATCCATGGCCTGTCAACACTTCGTTTTGTCAAAAGGCAAACGACATCCGAAGCACCTTGAATGTTTTTAATGATCTCCGGGTACCATTCTACACCATATTCTATGCCCTGGTTTCCGCGCCGGTCAGAGGTTCTGAAAGACTTCAGGACACCGGCACTTACGCTCTTGAGAAGATTACCAAAGGCTTCTGCCAATTCAGCATCTCTAGTATCATGACTGATGAAAACAAGAGGATTTGCGGACTTGACAATTTTCTCAACTTTATCATCGGGCATAGAATCTCCTTATGAATATTACATGCAAATGAGACATTATTCTTAGAGCCTAGAATATGTTGCCGCTTCTGCGGCTTGCCTTCTCTTGCGTGCCATGTCTTTCTTTTACTCTCTTTTTGCCTTCGGCGCAAACCCCATCAATTTCATTCGGTCAATTTCATTGCTGCTAACGTTCCAGCTTTTGTGAAGTTGCCAGTGTTAGACAGCGTGACGGAGCTTGGCGACACGAAACGCTGGATTCAGACACTGGCAATTTGCCGCAGGCCAAGGCCGGTATTCCGGCCGCAGCATCAAAAGCTGTGTTGGTGGATGTAAATCGGAACGCTACCGCAGCTCGATGTCTTTCGCCGGCGGCACTTTGTCTCATTTTGTAGCCTCTTGTAATAATTTATGAGAGCCCATCGTTGAAGATAATCCAAAACCACATCTTATATGTTAGCCTGCTTTCCATATTTACGTATAACTATTCCCTTGGAATCGATTGCGTATAAGAATTTATTTGGTTCAATAAAACCAATATGTTTACATGTTCGCATTGGATTGCCAAGAGTTATTATAAGCGAATCAACACCATGCAATTCTTTCGAACGTGGATCTGTATTTTCGTCACCTTCAAGATCTGAAATGTTAACATTCACGATAATAGCGATTCCAATGCCATTATGGTCAACTTGAACTCGTCTGAAATAGGTGCTATCAATATTTCCGACTAGATATACTGAAAAGGGATCAGTTTCAATCCTGTCTTTAACTCTTTGAATACGCTCATCGCCGGCGGGAAGTATCCCTAGCTTTTCAATATTATGAAGATTCTTTTCTGAAGTTTGATGGGCAAGTACAACAGTTGTGCATTGTAGCAATTCACGCTTGATAAATGTATTACTCCACCAATTGTTGCCTTTAATTACTGTTTGTATTGGTTCTTCAGGAAAAAACTCTAAACATGACATTTACATTTTACCTTAGTAGAAGTAAAACACACAAATTATGATTATCATTTAAAGAAATACTAATAATTTATTTACTAGGAAGCCATAGTTGATCGCTGACATTCCAAATTTCGGTTGCCTTAGAAAGTCTGTCAAGCTTATCCTTTAAAGTGTTATGACCTGCCTCTAACATAGATATAGTTCGTCTTTTGGCAATAATCCGGTTGCATACACTAAGAAACATTTGTCCAATAAGTTTCTTGTTCTTTTGGGTTGGAAAGGCGGATATTGCTTCAATAAATATCCTTTCGGAAATATCTGCTAGGATTGTGTTATCATCTAGGATTTTCATCAAAAACCCAATAACAACAGTAAAAGCATTATTGAATGTAACACCGTACTCCTCAGAAAGGGTTAGCGGGAAGTTCAGTTTTGCAATATTCTCGGGCTTTACTATTTTAATTTCTCCATCCCCAAGAACTGTTCGTAAAATATCATCACTATTGAAAGAGAGAAATCTAAAGCGATATGAGGATAGATATGCAAAAAAATTAACATAGTCGTCGAAATTTATTCTGTTTTCATCTAAAAGTATTCGCAACAAGATTAGGGACGAAAAATATAAGGGTGCTTTCTTACCAGTTTCTATTTCCCTGGCTTTTAAAAAAAGATAGTCTTCTGTTAATATTGGGGCGCCTTCCTTTTCCGCTAAAATACAGGCATCACATAATTCCGCTGGTATATCTTGCTCGTAAAAGCAATCTGCTTTGTTTACTAGAGAAATAGTCTTAATGTTACTTGGGTTTGATTCAAGAAGTTTTATGCTGTTTCTGAAATTGGCTCGGATGGTTTCAACTTTGCCCTTTTCAATAGGTGAAAACACAGCTCGGCCACGAGCATATCCTAGCATCCCAACGCTACCAGGATGAAATGTAAATCTCTCCGTTAGGCTGGATAACAAATTTATTACCGATTGAGGGACCTTAATGTTGGGTAAATATTTGTAAATTTTATCGAGATACCCGATTTCTGATAAGAAAATTGCAGAGGTTCCATCCAAATAAAACGGAATCCCTTTTTCAAGTATTCTTCTTGCAATATTTTGTTGTGCGCTTATTTCATCAAAAGTACCTGAACAAGAATTAATGAACCCCTTACCTTCTGACTGAATTCTACCTATTGCACTAGCAATACCGCCTTGATTTACAGCAAGAAACGACAAAGGAACTGGATTTTTACAATAAACCTCAAAAAATTCAGTGCTTGAATTACAGGTATCTTTGAGAAAACCATTTAAGATATTAAGGTCGATAGCCCCATCTGTATCTGCAATCTTTACAATCTTTGCACCCTCCAACCGGTCCTCTGCAATCAAATTTCGAAAATGGAATATGCTTTGCCATAGTATGTATCTTTCGATTGAAAGAATGTTTTCGATAATATCCTCTTTTTGCGGCATTCCATAATTTTTCTTGAAAATTATTTTATCACCTATTTTCTTATTCAGAAACAGGTTATATCTTTCATTTTGTGGATGGATCTTTGTCGCGTCCAATTCGATCGCGTCACCTATGAAGTACCAGCGTTCTTGGTTTCTCAATTTGACGAAGGAGTTTTGGGAAACAATATTGAGAGGTGTTGGCTCAAAAGACGTAATATTACTTATTCGCGTAAATGAAAAATATAGCTTAGCGTACTCTTCAGGAAATATCCTGCGCCTTATAATTACTCCTCTTACTATAGATTCTATCGCCTTGTCTGCTTTGCTATTTTGTAGGTAAACTTCGGCCTCAACTGCAATTTTAAATTCAAAAGATGGGTTAGTTAAGGGGTTGTTTTCTATAAAAAGCTCTGCTTCTTTGTATTCACTTCTCCTTAGGTATGCATTAGCCACTTGGCCAATTATGCTTTCCTTGTTTTTGGAATCCAACAAAGTTTGGCTCGCATCTTGTTTAATTAACTCTATCCCAAGACTGATAATCTCGTGGTACTGTTCAAGATGCGAGGTTGCATTGAAAAGCTGAAGATTAATATGAAATCGATTGTTTTCGTCTTTCTCTTCTTCTAAAAGCTTATTTAGTATTACCTGCAGAAAATCCCAAGCCTCTTTTTTCTGCGCAACTTTCATAGCAAGTAAACATTCTTGGTGATTTAATTCGGACAAGTTGAGCTTTCTCAGAAAGTTTAGAGCTTGGTCAAAATTTCCTTCATCATAATTCAACAAAAGAAGAAGTTTATCTTTTTGGATGTTTTTGTCATTTGGCAGAATCTCTATTATTTTCTTTCGAAGTTCCGGCATCGATGATGCTGAATTGGCGAATAGCGCGCTAAAAGGAATATCGTCTATTATAAAAGCAATCACATTTTCGAAATTTGCATTTTGAATGTCCTCAATAAATGAAACAAATTTCAATTTGTTTTTTTGTTTAAAGAAGTTAATACCGGCACTAAAAAGAGTCGCCCTGAAGTTATATTGAAGAATTAATGCCTTTGCTAATTGATCCGAAATCTCCTTGGTCCATGATTTTAATAAATAGGATTCTAATCTGTTCAAATCATCATCATGGATATGAATTTGCATTAGAATACTAGTTAAAATTTGCTCTGTTGGAATATCGAAATTGCAGGACAATAAAAGTTCAAATATTTTTTTACACAATTCCAAGAAATTGAGATTGTCCTCCAATACTCGATAAATATCAAGTTTAAGAAAATTTAACATCGACTTACTGCGTGAATTACAGTAACTTTCAACATTAAAAAGGTCTTCGACCTTATCAATTTCTTTAAGAAGTTCATGAAGAGAATCAGAAGAAGGGAAATCTTTTTGCTGAAATATATTCATTTCAAGAAGAGTTAACTTTGAAATATGGTTGCCAAGGCGGTCAGGATTCAAATGAATAGCTTTTTCAAGGAAGGTCAAAGCTTGCGAAGTGTTGCCCGAATTGATCAGGATGTTAGAGTATATACGGTAGAAACATGATTTATGTCTTTTGTCGACAGGGAATGATTCTTCATCGATATCCTGAAAACTAACTTTATCATTCAGAAAGTATTTTCTAAGGAGAAACTGAAGTTTAAGAAGCCAATAGTCGGGATCAATTTTCTCTGCTTTGCCTAGGAGGTCATTATTCTTGTCGAATTCGCCATTAAGCAAATGCATTTCGGATAAATACAGAAATGGGCGCGGGTCGTTCGGGTATCTAAGGATTAGCTCATTATATTTTTTCATTGCTTCATCTTGATGTTCCAGTTTGTCTAAACACCTGCATTTTAATATCTCGAGTTCTAATTCAAGGCTTTCATCGCATAATGAAAGAATAATATTGGTCACATTGTCAAGTGCCGTGGATGCGAATTTGCTATGATCCTTATCAAGTTCTACTTCGACATGCTGAAGATAATCATACGCATTTGAAATAGCTTTTCTTGAATCAATGTCAAAACCCAAACTTAGAAAGTCATTTTTGTTAAGTTGGAAGAATATAGCTTCTAAATTTTTCGCAAGAAAGACCCCGAAACTAATCTTATTGTTCAATTCACATAATTCTGCCAAGGTGCTTTCAATTATTTGAGTGGAACCTAAGTACTTATCATTAAATACGAAATAGTACTCACGGATTTTCGATATGCCTTCCCAATTAGACTGCAATTTGCCAAAGTCAACAGCAAGTTTGCTAGCCGCGTCCGCGTCTTTAATAGATGGAGTATTTGGTGAGTAGACCTGATAATATATGCCTTTCTCCTTTCTGTAGCCATCATTGCCACCATCACCATCTTTTCCGTAGGGTCGTATTCTTTGGAAATCTGGAAATGCTTTTTCCATAATTTCCTCGAAAAAAGATTGAAACTGCAAGCCATTCTTGGAATGAATTCTGTCTTTGAACTGCAAAGACAAGTAATTTTTATCGATAGGATTCATTGGATTTTCTCAAGGTTTTAAAAATTCGTCTTAATGGTAATAGGGAAATAGACTATTCATAGATTATAAGGTTCGCATTTTCATTGTTTTCTCATACGCCGCCGCCAATAATTTCATTCGTTCCGGTTTATTTCCCACCAACTATCCGCATGACATCCTCTCAAAAAACGCTAAAATCAACTTTGAAGAATATCATACGTACCAAGGAAGCATTCAGGATAAACTTTTCAGCCTTTGCAAGAAAAGCCTGCAATATTGACATGATTGATTAAAGTCCAATACTTCTTCTGTTGTTAATATTGCATTTCCATACCCGCAGTGTCAATTATTGTCCGTTCTTGACATTGAACATTCTCAGGTGTAATCGCCTTTGATTACACCTTAACTTGCTTAACATCAGCGGGTTACGAAAAAACGAGAAAAATGCTGGAAAGCGGCTTCAATTCGATGGGAAGCCGTGCGCGTACCCCTTCGAGTACGCACCCCGTCGGGTACTTTACCCTACGAGTACTCCGCCAAGGGTCGCCGAAGCGGCGGAGGTTGTATGGGTAATTGCGTCGGGAAAAGGTTATTGTGCCGGAAGGGTCAACGCAAACATTGACCACAACGCGCGCCGCACTCGCGCGAAGTAGCGGCTATCAAGTACACTCGACAATCCTGCAGGTCTGCAGCGCTTTTGCGCATAGCGTGCGGCTGTTGCGCGCTGAATGCGCTTTCTATGACCTTGCCTTTCTTGTTTTCATATTTTTGTTGAAGGTCATTTTCTGTTGCATGCCTATAACAAATATGTTATATTTGGATCATGGAATGGAAAATCGAATACTACAGCGACAAGGTAGCCAAAACCATTCTTAAAATGCCGTCCGGGCTTTTGGCCAGATATGTCCATGTATCCGATATGATGTTGAGTTTCGGACCTAATTTGGGAATGCCCCACACCCGTGCGATGGGTGAAAAGCTTTTTGAAATTAGACTTAAAAGTAAAGAAGGAATCAGCAGGGTTTTTTACTGTACCAAAATTGGGCAAAGAATCATAATGCTTCACATGTTTATCAAAAAGAGTGAAAAAACGCCGGAAAAAGAATTGCGAGTTGCACGTGAAAGACTTCAGGAGGTGATGAGAAATGAACCATAACGAATTACGTGAAAAAGCCTTGAGAAAACCAAGGGTGGCCCGGGAATACAAGAGCATGGAACCGGAATTCAAGCTCCTTAAGCGCATGCTTCTAGCGCGAAGGCATGCGGGACTCAGCCAATCTGATGTTGCAAAGCGCATGGGAACCAAGCCTCCCGCGATTGTTCGTCTAGAACAAAGTCTTAGCACTGGAGCTCATTCTCCTTCAGTTTTGACCCTTAGTAAGTACGCGGAAGCCGTAAATTGCGTACTCGATATCAAACTGGTAGCCTCTAAGTAATCTTTGTTTATGGCCCCACGTAATGTGGGGCCTTTTTCGACCAGGTCGAAAGCCCCTTTTGCGCCGCAACTATCCGCATGATATCCTCTTCAAAAACGCTAAAATCAACTTCGCAGCATATCATACGTACTAAAACAGCATACAGGATCATTTGGCCAATTTATCCAATGACTTCCGATGCTTCCGAGAAATCATTCGATAAGCTTCCGAAGCGGACAATGGCCTCAGAAGAAGTCCGTTTTTTTCCTGAGTGACCTCAAAGGCTGCGTTATCGTCGATGT
>Ga0182027_10004016_pt1 | contig 23015 bp, 15 predicted proteins | sample 712E1DmetaG_FD_121300 | JGI IMG/M metagenome (GOLD analysis project Ga0182027, IMG submission 121300) | Permafrost microbial communities from Stordalen Mire, Sweden - 712E1D metaG (Illumina Assembly) | ecosystem: Environmental > Terrestrial > Soil > Wetlands > Permafrost | place: Sweden... | reverse complement strand
GTGGACAGCGACACCGCTCGCAAGATCATCGCCGATCTCGAACGCCAGGAAGAGAAGGCCAAGAAGGAAGAGATCAAGAAGGAAGAAGAGGTGGCCAAGGCGCCAGGCCAAGTCGTCGATTTGGCGCGTCCGCGCGATGAGCGCCGCCCCGACGAGGCGCGCTTCGCCGCCGAGTACGATTCCTGGGTCGAGAAGGAAACCAAGCGCTACGGCAAGTTCGATCCCAATTCGCAGCAGCGCCACACCGGCGAGGTCGAACCCAACAAGCGCAATGCTCCCGCGCTCACGCCCAACCCGTCGGAGTTTCCCGCCTCGCCAGGACCCTTGGCCATGCGCACGCCCAGCGAGGAAAAACGCAGCCAGCCCAGGCCCCGTGCAGGCGATCCGGCGCCGAACGCGAACCTGGCTGGCAGCGAAGAACAGCTTGCCAGCGATCCCGAAGGCGCTTTTTCTCACTCCGGTGGCGGCGCGCCCAGGCCCTTGCGCACCACCACTCCGGCGGAAAACGAAAGCGGCGGAACTCCGGGGCTCTACGGACTTCTGCCCTCCGAGGAGCAAATCGCGCGCGCCGTGGGCAGTGGCACCCAGGATCACCTGGCCGACATCGACGAAGGCAACGAAACCGCGCTCAATGCCAAACGCTGGGTCTACGCCGGCTTCTTCAACCGCATCAAGGACAAGGTGCGCGAACACTGGAAGCCCGCCGAGGAGTACCAACGGCGCGATCCCACCGGCAAGATCTACGGCGCCGAGGATCGCTACACGCTCCTTCAGGTCAATCTCAAGGCGGACGGGTCGCTGTCCAAGGTTTGGGTCGTGCACACCTGCGGTCTGGATTTTCTCGACGACACCGCGGTCGAGGCCTTCAAGGAGGCGCAGCCCTTCATCAACCCGCCACGCAAGCTGGTCGAGGACGGGCACGGCATCGTCAACTTCGGCTTCGGCTTCTTCTTCGAGGTCTCAGGCGCCCCGCGCATGAAGCTGTTCCGCTACAAGAGCATGTAGACCGGATCCGGATTTTCACCATAGAGGGCACAGAGAGCACAGAGGTTGTAGAGGAAGAAGGGGTTCGGATCTAGGATCCGAAAAACCCGTTCCTTCCGACCTCTGCGCTCTCCGCGTCTCTGTGGTGAAATCCGGCTAGCTTGCGAGCAGGCCGCGCAGAACGTAGGGCAGGATGCCGCCGTGCTGGAAATACGCCGCTTCTTGCTGGGTGTCGATGCGTACGCGCACCTTGAATTCGCCGCGGCTGCCGTCCTTGCGCGCGAACGCTACGGTCAGCTGCCGGTCGGGTGGCGGACTGGCGATGAAGGCGGGCAAGCCGATGGTCGAGTAGGTTTCCTCGCCATTGAGGCCAAGCTCGGCCGGGCTCTGGCCGGGTAGAAATTCCAGCGGAACCACGCCCATGCCGATGAGGTTCGAACGGTGGATGCGCTCGTAGCTTTGCGCAATCACCGCGCGCACGCCGAGCAGGCGCGTGCCCTTGGCCGCCCAGTCGCGCGAGGAGCCGCAGCCGTATTCCTTGCCCGCCAGCACCACGAGGGGAACCTTCTCCGCCGCGTATTTCATGGCGGCGTCGTAGATGGCCATGCCGTCGCCGGCGGGCAGGTGGCGGGTGACGCCGCCCTCGGTGCCGGGCGCCAGCAAGTTCTTGAGGCGAATGTTGGCGAAGGTACCGCGGACCATGACTTCGTGGTTGCCACGACGGGCACCGTAGGAATTGAAGTCCTTGGCGTCGACGCCGAGCCCCACCAGGTAGCGGCCGGCCGGGCCGTCCTTTCTGATCGAGCCCGCTGGCGAGATGTGATCGGTCGTGATGCTGTCGCCGAGCCAGGCCAGAACGCGCGCGGAGGTGATTTCCTCGACGGCCGGCGCGGTCTTGGCCATGCCGTCGAAGTAGGGCGGGTGTTTGATGTACGTCGAGGCGTCGTCCCAGGCGTAGGTCGCCCCCTGGGCAATTGGGATGGCCCGCCAGCGGGCGTCGCCCTGGAAGACCGTGGCGTAGGCGCTCTCGAACATGCTTTGTTTAACGGCGCGTGAAGCAGCGGCGGCGACCTCGGCGGGCGTGGGCCAGATGTCCTTGAGCAGGACCGGCTTACCCGCCTTGTCCACGCCGATGGGGTCTTTTTCAAGGTTGATATCGACGCGGCCGGCGAGGGCGTAGGCCACCACCAGCGGCGGCGAGGCCAGGTAGTTCGCGCGGATCTCGGGATGGATGCGTCCCTCGAAGTTGCGGTTGCCGGATAGAACCGAGGCCACGACCAGATTGCGCTCGGCGATGGCCTGCATGATGGCGGGCGACAGCGGTCCCGAGTTGCCGATGCAGGTTGTGCATCCATACGCCACGATGTGGAATCCAAGCTTTTCCAGGGCTGGCATGAGGCCGGCCTCTTTGAGATACGCCGCGACCACCTGCGAGCCTGGCGCGAAGGAGGTCTTGACCCACGGCTTGCTCGCTAGCCCGCGCGCCACCGCCTTTTCGGCCAACAGCCCGGCAGTGATGAGCAGGGGTGGGTTGGAGGTGTTGGTGCAGCTCGTGATGGCTGCGAGCACGACCGAGCCGTGCTCGATATCTGGGTTGGCCGCAACTTCCCGCTTGGCAATGGCGGCGCCTGTTTTCTGCGGCTTGATGAGCGAGGGCAAGGCCGCCGCGAAGCCGCTCGCCACTTGCACCAGGGACACGCGATCCTGCGGGCGGCGTGGACCGGCCAGGCTCGCTTCGACGGTAGCCATGTCCAGATCTACGACTTTGGTGTAGCTGGCCTCGGCCTGGCCCGGGTCGGCGAAGATGCCCTGCTCGCGGCAGTAGGCTTCGACCAGCCGGATCGAGTCTTCCGCACGGCCCGTGAGGCGTAGGTAGTTGAGGGTTTCGCTGTCGATGGGGAAGAGGCCGCAGGTGGCGCCGTACTCTGGCGCCATGTTGGCGATGGTCGCCCGATCGGCAAGCGGCAAGGTGGGCACGCCGGGCCCGAAGAACTCGACCAGTTTGCCGACCACGCCGAGCTTGCGCAGGATCTCCGTGATGGTGAGGACCAGGTCGGTCGCGGTCACGCCCGCGCGAACCTGTCCCGACAGGCGCACGCCGATGACCTGGGGGATGAGCAGCGGTATGGGTTGGCCCAGCATGGCTGCCTCGGCCTCGATGCCGCCCACGCCCCAGCCCAGCACGCCCAGGCCGTTGATCATGGTGGTGTGCGAGTCGGTTCCCACGACGGTGTCGGGGTAGGCCTGAACGACGCCGGGTCGCTTGTGGTCAGGGGCCGAGAACACCACGCGCGCGAGGTATTCGGTGTTGATTTGGTGAACGATGCCCGTGTCGGGCGGAACCACCGCCAAGTTGCGGAACGAGGTCTGGCCCCAGCGCAAAAATCCGTAGCGCTCTTGGTTGCGCTCGAACTCGAGTTCGTTGTTGCGAGCCAGGGCGCCCGCGTGTCCCTGCTCGTCGATTTGCACCGAGTGATCGATGACCAGCTCGGCCGGAAGCAGGGGATTGATGCGCGACGGATCGCCGCCCATGCGCCTCATCGCCGCGCGCATGGCGGCCAGATCCACGACTGCCGGCACGCCCGTGAAATCCTGCATGATCACCCGCGCGGGCATGAAGGCGATCTCGGTCGACGGCTCCGCGTCGGGACGCCAGCGCGCGAGCGACTCGATGTGCGCTGCCGTCACGCACTGTCCGTCTTCGCGGCGAAGCAGGTTTTCGAGGAGGATCTTGAGCGAGAAGGGCAGCCGGGCGATATCGAGCCCAGCATCGGCTAGCTTTCCAAGCCGGAAGATCTCGTAGCTGCTACTGCCGACGTGCAGGTTGGAACGGGTTGCAAAGGTGTCGCTCATGGTCGCTTAACGTAGCAAGGTCCGCGCGCGAGGTCGAGGTGGCGCACATGCGGATGTGGACGTTGCATGGTCGAGATTGGGTTATGCTTGATCCATCTTGGACGCAGTCAGGCGGCACGGCCGTTTCAGCCCCACCGCTCTCGCGGAATCGGTTGCTACCGAAGGGGCGGTCATGCCCAAAGGGACGCGTGGCGAGATCCTCATCGTCGACGATGGGCCGGAGAATCTGCGCGTTCTGAGCGAGCTTCTGCGCAGTGAAGGCTACCTCGCCCGCCCGGTTTCCGACGGCGCCATGGCGATCGAGGCTGCGGCGGCCGAGCCGCCCGATCTTATCTTGCTCGACATCATGATGCCGGGCATGGACGGTTTTGAAGTCTGCCGGCGGCTTAAGGCGGATGTGCATCTGCGCGATGTGCCGGTGGTTTTCCTCTCCGCCATCGACGACGTGGCCGACAAGGTCAAGGCATTCGCCGCGGGGGCCGTCGACTACGTCTCGAAGCCGTTCCAGTTTCCCGAGGTGTGCATGCGCGTGGAAACCCACCTGCGCCTGCGCCGTCTGCAAATCGAGCTGGAGGCGAAGAATCGCCTCCTCCTCGAATTGGTTGGGGAACAAGTGCGCGAGATCTCCGACTCGCAAATGGCGACAATTTTCGCGCTGGCCAAGCTGGCCGAATCGCGCGACGGCGAAACCGGCAAGCACATCGAGCGCGTGCAGCTCTATTGCAAGCTGCTCGCGGCCACCCTGGCCGAACAAACCAGCTACGCGGGACGCATCGAGGAGTCCTTCATCGAGAACATGTTTCTCGCGAGTCCCCTGCACGACATCGGCAAGGTGGCCATCCGCGACCACATCTTGCTCAAGCGGGGCGAACTCACGGCGAGCGAGTTTGAAGAGATGAAGACGCACACGACCCTGGGTGCGCAAACGCTGGAGGCGGTCAAGACGCGCTATCCGCGCAACGAGTTCCTGCGCCTCGGTATCGAGATCGCGCGCTGTCACCATGAACGCTGGGATGGCCGGGGCTACCCGACCGGGTTGGCTGCGACGGACATTCCTCTCTCGGCGCGCATCATGGCCGTCGCCGATTCCTACGATGCGGCTCGCTCGCGGCGCTGCTACAAGCCCGCCTTGAGCCACGCTGAGTGCCGGCAAGCGCTGGCAGCTCGCGGAGGTACCTATCTGGATCCGGACGTGCTTTTGGCTTTCGAAGACGTGCAGGGGCTGTTCGAAGACGTCGCCAACGCGCTCAACGGCTAGGTTCTTGCTGCAGGATTCGCATGGATCGTGCGGAATCCGCATCTAGAAACCAGCATCCAAGCAGCTGGGCCGTATAGTTGTCGGGGGGCTTGTTCGGCACGGCCTTTGCTCGACCGTCTGTTGAGTGCCCAGCCACACCTGCCCTGAGAAAGGATTTCCAAGCCCATGAAACCCTCGCCAGTCTACCTGCGCTTGGGTCTGCTAGTTTCCTCAGCCGCAATGGCGACCGTGCTGGTCGCGGCCGGGGTGTGGGTCCACGCTGGCATCGACCATGCGGCAAGCACGGTCACCCAGGGGCAGGCCATCGGGATTGCGTTTGCCGCACGCCGCGCGCTCCGACCGGCCGCGGAGATCAATGCCAATGCATTGCATGAGGTTCTCGATGAACTCAGCGCACAGGGATTGCGCTACGTCGAAGTTCGCGATCCTGACCGCGCGCTTGTCGCGGCGTTTGGCAAGCAGGTTGCCGAGGTCGAGTGGTCGAGCGAGGGGCATCTGGGACCGGGCACGACCATCGTATTTGGGCAAAGTGGATCCATCGCGCGCCTGGTGATTCATCCCTACGAAGGGCCGGAACCGGTCGCCAATCACCAGCACGGCCAAATGCCCTTGCCGCCTCCACCGGATCACCCGCTGCATGGCAAGCAGATCCTGTTCGAGGTGGACTCAGCCGCGGCACACGCCCTGGCCCGGCGGGCAGATGTGACTCTTGTGGTCAGCCTGCTGGCGGCCTTGGTGCTGATGGGGCTTTGCGCGGTGTTTTGGCGTATTTCCCGTAACGCCGAGAAGGCCGCGGTTCAGCTCGAACATGATCGCCAGCTCAAGATCCTTGGGCAAATGTCGGCCGTGCTTGGGCACGAAATCAAGAATCCTTTGGCATCGCTCAAGGGGCACGTCCAGCTTTTGCTCGAAAAGCTCCCGCCCGAGCACCCCGGCCGCAAAGGCGCCGAGGTGGTTCTGCGCGAGACGGTTCGCCTGGAAGAGCTTTCGCGTCAGGTCTTGGAATTCGCGCGCACGGGCGCAGTCGCGTGCGAGTCCGCTGATCCCGCCGCCGTGGTCCGCGCCGCTATCGAAGACGCCGGAAGCGATGGCATCCAGCTTCATGCGGGCTCCGCGCCCGCGTTCTGGCCTCTCGACACCGCCCGCATGGAGGAAGTGCTGGTCAATCTGCTGCGCAACGCTCGCGACGCCTCGCCCGCCGGCCAGCCCATTGATGTCGCGCTCGACATGCAGGCCGATAGCCATCTTGTCATCGAGGTGCGTGATCGGGGCGAAGGGATTGCGCCAGGTGAAGAAGAAAAGGTTTTCGAACCATTTTACACCCGGCGAGCGAAAGGGACCGGGCTTGGCCTGGCCCTGGCTCGCCGGATCGTAGAGGGACACGGCGGGGCGATCACCGCCCGCAATCATCCTGACGGGGGCGCGGTCTTTTCCGTGCGACTTCCCCCGTCGGTAGGATCGGTAGGAGGAGTCTAGACATGGAACGCGTACTCGTTGTTGACGATGAAGAGGGAATTCGCACCTTTATTGGCGAGGTCTTGGAAGGCGAGGGGCTGCGTGTGACCTTGGCCGCCGACGGTGAATCGGCGGCGCGCATGCTCGATCGCGAATCGTTCCACCTGATGCTGACGGATCTCAAGATGCCTGGGCTGGATGGAATGTCCCTGCTGCGCAAGGCGCGGGCGGAATCGCCCGAGACCGAGGTCGTGGTTCTCACCGCGCACGGAACCGTAGCCGGCGCCGTCGAGGCCATGAAGTTGGGGGCGTTCGACTACCTCGACAAGCCGCTATCGGGGCCGGACGAACTTCGCCTAGTCGCCGGCCGGGCGATGGAGCGGCGCCGTCTTCGCGAGGACGCCCAACGCATGCGTCCATCCGAAGACGGCGTGCCGGCCATCGTCGCGCACGATCGTGCCATGCAGGCGGTCCTAGGCCAGGTGCGAAAGGTCGCCGCCACCGACGCCACCGTACTTCTGCTGGGCGAGAGCGGCACAGGAAAGGAGGTGCTTTCGCGCGTACTGCACCGTGAAAGCAAGCGGGCGGCAGGGCCATTCGTGGCGGTCAACTGCGCCGCCATTTCGGAGGCGCTCCTCGAAAGCGAGATGTTTGGGCACGAGAAAGGATCCTTCACGGGCGCCGTGTCGAACCATCGCGGCCGCTTCGAATTGGCGGATGGCGGAACCTTGTTTCTCGACGAGGTTAGCGAACTTCGTCCGCAACTCCAGGCCAAGCTCTTGCGCATCTTGCAAGAGCGGCGGTTCGAACGCGTGGGCGGCACGCGCACGATCGAAGTCGACGTGCGCATCGTCGCGGCCACCAACAGCGACTTGGCCGAGGCCATGCGCGCGGGTCGGTTTCGCGAGGATCTCTACCACCGGCTTGCAGTCTTTCCCATTCGCATCCCGCCGCTGCGCGAGCGCTTGGCCGACATTATTCCGCTGGCCGAAGACCTGCTGGCGCGCATCGCCCGGCAGCTCGGGCGAACGGCTCTTACCCTCGACGAAGCGGCGCGCGCACGCCTAGCGTCGTATGCCTGGCCAGGCAACGTGCGCGAGCTTGGCAACGTGCTCGAGCGCGCCGCGATTCTGGCTGAAGGTACGGTTCTTGGGGCCGAGCAAATCTTGACCGGGCCGGCGGACGTGGCTTCTCGCGGCAATGGGAGCGGGGCCGCCGAGAAGTTGGAAGACATGGAAAAGGACGCCATCCGTCGCATGCTCGCGCTGACCGGCGGCAACCGAAAGCAAACCGCGGCGCGCCTGGGGATCGGCCTGCGCACGCTCTATGACAAGCTCAAGGTCTACGACTTGTAGTTGTGAGATAGCCTACATTGGTGGGGCAAAGTAGGGCGCGAGATCGTGAGTCTTGCGCATGGCGATTCTTCTCACTTCCGGCCGAATGAGTGTGTAAATAGTGGGATCATTAGGACCAAGAACCCACCACCATGAGCTCAATGAAAACTGCTGGCCCCGTATGGATCCTTACGACTTTCTTGGCCCTTGGCCAAGCGAAGGCGGCTCCTGCCCCAGACGCCAAGGCCGCCGACGCCGCCGACCCGGCGGCAAAGGTGCAGAAGATGAATCGCTATGCGATGCAGCTTTTCGACGATCTGAACTACGCACTGGCGGAGAAGACCCTTCTCGATGCCCTCGGCATCGTGGAGATGTCGAACCTCGGTAGCGGGCCAGCCGGGCTCGCCACCAACGGCAACCTCGCCGTGCTTTACAGCGTGGGGCTGAGGAATCCGGACAAGGCGGTGTTCCACTTCAAGAAGGCGCTGGCTATCAAGCCCGACCTCAAGATGAGCAAGCAGCGGGCGACCCCCGAAACCGAGGCCAACCTGGCCCGCGCCAAGGCCGAGATGGCTGGTGGCGCAGCGCCGGCAGCGGCCGCACCCAAGCAAGGCGAGTCGGCCGGCGAAGCCGAGTCTGACATCGCCATCAAGTGCCCGACCGGCGGGGAAGTCAAGGCCGGTGACGAGCTCACGCTCAAGTGCCTGACCGCAGCCGAACTGCACCCGGCCGCGGTGATGCTGTACTACAAGCCCAACGGGGCAGACCAGTACGAGGTGCTGCAGATGACCAAGTCAGGCACCTCGGGGGTGGCCACCGTCTGGGTGGCCAAGATTCCCGCTTCGCAAACCAAGGCAAAGTGGATTCCGGTGTATTTCGAGGCGCGCGACGCAAGCGGAGCAATTCTGGCGTCTTCCGGCCGGGTAGATAGCCCGAGCGTGATTTCCGTGAAAGGCGGTGAAGCCGCCGCAACCGCCACAGTGGCCGCGGGCGAAGGCGACAACGCCGACGGCGAGGAAGAAGAAGGGGAAGAAGAAGGCGAGGAAATCGACGACGATAATCCCCTGGCTCGCATGGAAAAAGAGCGCTATCGGGAGCACCAAGGATCGAAGGGAACGTGGTGGCTTGGCTTTGGGCTCGGTTCGGGGGTCGGCTACGCCTCTGGTAACTCCACCGAGACGTTCCCAACCCAAAAGATTGGATTCAGTCCCGGCATTGCACTCGCATTCTTGGGGCATGCGGTGCCTGAGATTGGCTATTTCGTGGGTAGAAATACGGCATTGGCCCTTACCGGGCGCGATCAGCTAATCCTGGGCGGATGGAAGGGGACGCCTTGGGGGGCGAATGCAGTGCTATTGCGCCTGCTCTTCTTCACGGATGGCGATGAGAAGATCCGCTGGTATTTCGCCGCTGCCGCTGGATGGGGGGACGCGTTTCGTCTTCAGGTGAACGCCCAGACACAGAAGCTGGACAAAGATGGCAATGTCGTGGCTGTCCTCCCCTTCAAGGATACCGTCAAGGGAGGGCCGTGGGCGGCTGGGATCGGAGGCGGCATGCTCTACAAACTCAACCGGCGTTGGCGCTGGACGGTCGACACGCAAGCCTTGCTTGGTTTCACCAACTACTCCGCGGTACTCGACCTGACCACCGGGCTGCGCTGGATGTTCCAGTAGTGGCAGGGGGAACTCGAATGTTATCAAAGATGGGCGCGTGTTTCTGTCTCGTCTTCTTCGGCGTGCTCGCCGGATGTGCCGGAGCCAAGGTGGGCATCGTTCCGAACGGCGGCGACGGTGGTCGCGGCGGTGGCGGCAATGCTGGCTCGTTCGGGCCGACCATCGACCTCGACGCCAAGGCGCCGACGCCACCGGTACCCGTGGATCAAGGCGCCGCGCCTATCGCGTGCGATAAGCCGACGGCCTGCGCGGATTTTCAGTCCTCCCCGATCAACGATCCCAAATCGCCTACCGCGATTCCCAGCAATCCGGCCAGTCAGTTTTCGGGCAGTCCGTCGGGCAGCGGGCCATGCCTGACCGAGCCCGAGGACGGGTCGCTCTTCCCCTACAACTGGACCCGGCCGCGCATCAAGTGGACGGGTGTGAGCGGTCTTGTCCAGATCACCGTCCACGCCGACATCGAGGCGAATGACTTGGTCGTGTACACGACTGCCGACAACTGGATTATGGACAAGGACATCTGGGACGGGCTGCGGATCCACGTGCATGAGTCCGACATCTCGGTCACGGTGCGCGCCGCCAGCGGTGGTGCGACCACCGTGAAGTTCCAGATCGCCTCCGCGAGCGCGGCTGGCAGCATCGTGTTCTGGGCCGCGGATCCCTCGGTCGTGGGGGTTCAAAACGTCACCACCGTGCAAGACACAACCTCGCTGCTTCGTGGTTTTACCGTGGGCGAGGAAGGCACGGTCGAGACGTTGAAGTTTTCGCAAGTCAAACAGCCAAGCAAGGAACAGTCGTACAACAACCGGACACCGACCTGCATCGGCTGCCACGCCGCGACTCCGGACAACGGCTTCGTCGCTTTCGTCGACAACTGGCCGTGGAACTCGGTCATCTCCGGCATCAAGTCCGACAATGTAGGGGCCGAGCTTCCCAACCTGTCTGCAGGCGGCCTCGCGGCTCTCAACAAGCCGTGGGCCGGGGCGCCGACCTTTTCGAGTGCGTTTTGGCAGACCGGCAGTCGTATGATGGTGACCACGTCTGCGCAGCAAAACGACCTGCTGCCATGGGAGACGGATGACTGGCAGGCGGCCAAGTTGGTTTGGTACAACCTGGACGCTCCCACCCCGGACCCCACGCCATCGGTTGGTCAAGGACCGGTCGCACAACTCAACAAGCAGTATGGTGTGATCAGTCGAAACGGCGACCCAAACCCCGGGACTGCCTTTCCGACCTGGAGCCACGACGGCGGTACCATCGTGTACTCGTCTACGGTCGGTCCGCCGTCGACGGGCAACTTCGGTGGTTGCCAAGATGGCCGACTGAACCAAGGCGCCACGGACCTCTATTCAGTGCCATACAATGGCGGCAATGGTGGCGACGCCAAGCCCGTTCCCGGCGCCTCCGACAAGAGCTGGGAGGAGTACTACGCGGCCTACTCGCCAGACGATCAAATGGTCCTATTCGACCGGGTTCCCTCGGGCCAGGTCATGTACGCCAACCAGAACGCGGAAATCTTCTTCGTGCCCATGGGCTCGGCGTCGGGCGCGGGCACGGCCGTTCGCCTCAAAGCCAACGATCCGGTGAGTTGCACCGGGAAGTCTAGTCCTGGCGTCAACAACCACTTCCCGAAGTGGGCGCCAGCGACGAGCACCCACAACGGACGCACCTATTATTGGGTGATCTATTCCTCGAATCGCGCCGGCATTCCGCCGGTCACGGCGACGAAGGGCGACGGCAAGGCGCACCAGATCTCGCAGCTCTACCTCACCGCGATCTCCGTCGAGAACGGGACCTACCAGACGTACAAGTCGGTCTACTTGTGGTGGCAGCCGACCAACATGGTGAACACCACGCCGGTGTGGGACATGCTTCAGATACCCCCGGCTCCGCCGATCTTCTAGTCTTCTCTGTCGTGGCTCAACGACCGCTCTGTCTCGCCGGAGATTGGCGGTGGTCTGCGGCGGCTCTCAAGGCTCAAGTTTGCCCAAGGGCTGCGGGTGATTTGACGAGGTAATGCCTATTCCCATTCCGACAGGTCGGATTGTTCTAGAGTTGGGGAGATGCAACGCGGAATATCAATAATGTGGCCGTGGTTGGGTACTGCTGTGCTGGCGGTGGCCTTCGCGGCATCGTGCGGAACCGGGATCCGCGATGGACAGGGCGATCTCTATGCGACCAAGACCATCGGCCCGGAGGGCGGGCAGATCGTGCTCCGGGAAGCCACCTTGGATTTTGGGCTGAACTGTGTTGATCCCCCAGCGCCCGTCACCCTGCGCCGGTTCGATAGCATCGCCCAAACCGGCGCCGTGGGTCCGGTGTTCCAGATTCAGGTCCCTTTACCTGGAACCTTCAACAATGACCCAATCATCACGATCTCGACGCTTGATACGGTGGCCAGCGACTCCAGATACACCATCGGATTCCTCGTGCCCGCCATCAGGCAGTGGTTTCCTAACACCAATACCAACCCGCCCCCATGCGCCGCCTCACCTGCACTATGTGCGGACGTACAAATCCAGAGCTTCACGCAGCCAAAAGGTCCCCCAGATCCCCTCAAGACGACGACCCTCGACTTGGCCATCGTCCAACAGTGCGTGGCGAACTCGGACTGTCCTACAGGCCAGAACATGGTGTGTAGCGGAAACGCCTGCCAATTGTGTTCGTCGGGCTTCTGCAATTGACCGCCATGACCGCCACCGCCTTGCCTGTTCTTGACCGCAACCTTCCCGCGCTGTGGGGCTGCCCGGAACCTATGTTTCCTTCTTGCGCGCCTGTCGGCTATGCTCCGCCAGCCAGCGCCGTGGAAAACGCGAAGGGAAGTTCAAAGGCAAGCGCAGCGGGCGAAACGGCGCTCGGGGAGCTGTACGAGAAGTTCGCGCCCGCCATCTACGCGCACTGCCGGCGCTTTCTGAATTCGCCCGCGGCCGCCAGGGACGCCACGCAAGAGGCGTTCATCCGCGTGATCGCTCGTGGGGTGGTTTTGCCGAAGGAAGAAGAGGCGCTTCGCTATCTCTATCGCGTGTCCACCAACGTTTGCCTCAATCTTCTGCGCGAGCACAACGTGCACACGCGGGCGGCACCAACCCTTGCCGCCAACGCTCCTCACGTGAGTTCGGCCGAGTCCGGGCTGGCGGATCGCGAGTTCGTCAACGCCGTTCTCGATCGCTGCGGGGAGGGCGGCGCGAAGGTCGCGATCATGCACTACCTCGACGGCATGTCGCAGGTCGAGATCGCGGAGGTTCTCGGCATCACACGCCGGACGGTTTTCAATCGGCTGCGCAAGCTGTCGCGGATCGCGGGGGATCTGCTCAATGCTGGCCCACGCCCCGAGGCAACGAGGGAAAAGTAGGAAGGACGACGATGCCTACCTGCCCTTCACGCCTCGAACTTTCGCGCTGGGAAGCCCATCCCGAGCCCGAGCGCCCCGCCGAACTTGTGTCCCACGTGTGCCGGTGCGGCCGATGTTCCGCGGTTCTCGACGATATTTCAGCCGCGCGATCGCTCTTGCTCGGCGCCGATCCGGCCGAGGCCAGTGTCCGGGCCGCGCGGAACATTCTAGAAGTGGTTCGGCAGCGCCAGAGCAAGCGGCGCTGGCTGCGCTGGCTCGTGCCGGCCTTCTTGGTTCCCGCCGCCGCCGCTCTGTTGTTGGTGGCCCGGCCCATCGTGCGTGGCGCTGGCGACAGAGCCGAAACCGCCATCAAAGGCGAATTGATCGTCGAAACCTACTGCAAGCGCGGCGACAAGGTATTTCCCGCGGTGGAGGGTGGGGATTTCCTTGCGGGCGACCGCCTGCGTTTTGCCTATAGTCATGGGCGCCCTGGCTATCTCCTGGTATTCGGGGTCGACGACCAGGGCAAGGTGTTCCCCTACTACGAGGAACACACGCTGGTCGGCGCGCACGTGGAAGCCGGCGCGCATGTGTTCTTGCCGGGCTCGGTCGAGCTCGACAATCACAAAGGCTGGGAGCGCGTGTTCGCGCTGTGGGCGGAGACTCAATTCGCGGATGACGTTGTGCGCACCGCGGTGGGCGCCGCGTTGTCGGCGGCGGATAGTGATATTCGCCGCATGACCGCCCTTGACCTACCCGTGCAGCAGGTGTCAATGCTACTAAGGAGACCCTGAGATGCGGTCCTTCTTTTCAGGCATTCTGGTCTTGGCCATGGGGCTCGGGCTTGCCGCGGCTCCGGCGCGCGCGCAGCAGAGGCAGGTTCGCCTTGGGCTCGTGGCTGGAAACAACGCCGGAAAGGATCCCGCGCGCAGCCTGCGCTATGCCGAAGAAGAAGTGGGTCGGCTCGCGGATCTGCTCAGGACTGCCGGCGATTTCGACGACATCGTGACCCTGCGCGGGGCGAGCCGAGCCGAGATCGAAAAGGGCCTGGTCGAGGTCCGCAAGAAACTCGAGGCCGCGAAAGCCGACGGCAATCAGACGCTGTTTCTCTTCTACTACTCCGGGCACGGGGACAACGAAGCGCTAGAGATTGGTTCCGAGCGGTTGCCCTTGCGCGATCTGCGCGGTTACCTCGAACAGCTCGGTGCCGCGGATGTCCGCGTGGCTTTTGTGGACGCGTGCCAGTCCGGCGCCCTGACCGGCGTGAAGGGTGGCCGGCGCGCGCCCGGCTATGAGGTTCGGCTGGCCGATCCAGGGCAAGTCAAGGGCCTGGCCATCGTGACCTCGTCGACGTCGAACGAGTTCTCGCAAGAGTCGGACGATCTCAAGGGATCCTTCTTCAGCCAGAGCATCATGGCGGGGTTGCGTGGCGCCGCGGATTCGTCGCACGACGGTCAGGTGACTTTGAGCGAGGTCTACCAATTCGCCTTCAAGCGCACGCTTGCCAGCACGGCGGCCAGTCTGACCGGCGGCCAGCACCCGACCTACGACTATCGCATGGCGGGAGCGGGCGAGGTCGTTCTTACCCGGACCCGGGCCAAGGACGCGCGGTTGGCCTTCGTGCGCGAGGCGGGGGCGACCTACACGGTCGTCAGCCGAACGCGCGACGAGGTGATCGCCGAAGTTCCGTCGAGTGCTGGCGAAGATCTCTACTTGGCGCTGCCCGCGGGCGAGTACCGCGTGATTCGCAGGACCATGGGCAACGTCAGCGAGCGCAACTTCGCTCTTGGCCCTGGCAGCGCGACCACGGTCGATCCCAATGGGATGGTTGTCGTGCCCCAGGGCAGCCCACGCAACAAGGGCGGCGATCTGGAGCTGCGCAATTATCTGAGCGCTTACGCCGGGGCTAGCACCTCGGTACTTTCGGGCAGCCCCAGCTTTTTCGGCACGCTGGCGCTGTCCTACACGCGCGATTTGCGCTGGGCGGCCCTGCGCGCGCGGATCAGCGCGGCGTCGTTCGATTCTCAGCAAGACATCTACCGCTCCTCGGTCCTGCGCGCGAGCGCCAACGCGGATCTCCTGCTGCCCCTGTGGTTTGCCAACCGATGGGCGATTCAGGTGGGGCCAACGCTAGGGGTGCCCATGGTGCGCCAACGGGACGCGCTCGGCGTGGTGTCGACTTCCTATGGATTCGCCTATGGCGGCGCGGTCGTCGTCAGCACTCGCGTCTACGCCCGGACCTACGTACTATTGAATCTCGACGGTGGCGGGGAGTTCTTCCGCCTGGACGGCGAGCGCGTGAACCGCGCGACCGGCAGTGCCCTTGTGGGTGGAGCGGTCGCATTCTAGCCCAGAGGCGTGCTCGGCTCTATCGCCTCTCTCTCCGGCCTTAGCGGAGGCGTATACAAACGCTCTGGCCTCGTGTACAGTCCGCGCGTCGATTTGGTGCTAGCGCTTATTTTTCCGATGGTCATCGCGTTTCTGGGTTCCCATCCCACGTCATTCGTTTGTTTGGAATGGCAAGGAACACGGCGGCGGGCGGACGCGAGCGCCAGGAAGAACACGAATGTTCCAGGGCCGGAATGGCGGCTCTGGATTCCATAATCCGTCGGGGGGTTCGTCGCCCCCTGTTATCAACCTTGGGAGAGACCATGTTGCGTTCAATTCGATCCACGGCCCTTCTCGGAACCATCCTCCTAGCTGGCTCAGCGGCGGCTCAAACCAAAGCAGGAGCCAAAGCCCCAGCCTCCGATGACAGTCTCATCGAGAGCAGCAAACCTGGGAATCCGCCCGCTGCGATTCCCGTTCCTGCCGCCGCCAAGGCCGACGAAGCAGCGCCGGCCCCGGTGGCGGTGCCCGCACCGCCGCCGCCAGTAGATGAAGAAGCCCCCGTCGCCGAAGCGCCCAAGGCGCAGAAGAAACGGACCGTCGGGGGCGCTGGCCTCGACACGCAAGCCGTGACCATCGGCGCCGCCGCCGATGTCGGCGATACGACCTCGGAGAAGGACTGGGGCTTCAAGTTCAAGGGCTTCTTCCGTGCACCTATGCGGTTGGGTATCGACGCCAGCGGCAGGCTGGGCCCCAGTTCTGGCACCAGCCTCACGGCCAACTCGCTCCAATTCCACGCCCCGCCCGTGGTCCCGGACGGCAACTACACGCGCTGGTCGTACACCAACATCAGCCCTGGTCCCTGGGCCGAGCTGCTGTTCCAATACGGTAACCAGCGGGTCATGATGACCACCTCGATTGCCAGCTACAACATCACCACGGGCGGCTGGCGCGAGCTGCAGGATCAGCTCGGCATTGACCGCGCGTTCCTCACGTTGAAGTTCCCCGAGGCGCTTGGCAACGTGGGCGGCATGGCTTGGGACGTTGGTATCTTCTCGAACCGCTACGGCGCCATGGGCAAGTACGACGCCGGTGAATACGAGACCTACATCATCGGTCGCACGCGTTTGGCCGGCGCCACGGCGACCGCGGACATGGACGTCTCCGACGACGTCAAGCTCATTTTCGAAGGCGGCTTCGGCGCCAAGGTCGACCAGCAGTACCAGACCTACGACAACGGAGGGGCGGGCGCCACCACCCCGACCTATAGCCAGTATATCTGCACCGCCGACGCTCCTGGAAAGCCCTGCTACAACTACCCGTCGTGGCAACCCTTCCCGGGCAACAAGACCCAGCAGGGCACCAACATGCTCGGCCACGTCCACGCCGGCGCCGTCATCAATGGCATCCTCACCGCCCAGGCCCACTACATCGGGTCATTCGTCCAGGACAAGCGCTGGAACGTTGCCACGACTGGTGGTACGTCGAACGGTACTACGGCGACCTATCCCGGCTACGACCTCGTTCCGGGCTACGGCTACATTCAGGTCGCCGGCGTCGACTTCAAGCTCGATGGCGGCTGGATGGGCGACGGCTACCTCGGTTACTCGTACATCAAGGCCAAGAACGCCCTGACCATCAACGATTCGATCGAGGTGCTCCACTCGCAGGGCGGCTGGCAGTTTACGCAGAATTACTTCCCCACGGCGTACCAAGCGGGGTCAGGTGGCGACGGCGAGGTTCACACGGTCGCCTTCCAGTACACCTTCAGCTTGGCGGCCTTCATGATGCGCCCGCGTCCATTCTGGGGCCAGGCCACCGATATCACGATTCGTCCGTTCTTAATGTACAACAAGGTGGTGGGAACACCGGGTGGCGTGGACAACATGACCAAGTTCAAGGGTGGCTTGGATGTCGTGTACTCGTTCATGCCGATGATGGCGGCTGGTCTGCGCGTCGACACCGTGAATCCCAATATGAGTGACAGCCACCAGACATTCTACGTCTTTTCCCCGCGCCTCGTCTTCCGCAGCGAGTTCGTCACGCACGAAGCGGTCGTGCTTCAGTACAGTTACTACAAGTACGGCGCTGACTACACCGATCCCGCCAAGTCCGCTGCCGTCACCACCGGAAACCCCGGCGTCATGCCGTGGCCCTACGGCCAGTACGGCACCTGGAGCATTGGCAGCGCCGGCCTCAACACTGTTCCCGACAATCACGTTGTCTCGCTGTGGGCACAGATGTGGTGGTAGTGGATGCGGCTGCCAGCCAGGCTGCTTCCTTGGTGTCTCGGGGTTGCAGCCTGCGTTCCCATCGGAGAGACCCGAAGGAATGAAGGTGCGGGCGGCGGCAATTCGACTGAATTCGCCGCCGTTCCCGGCGACATCGCCATCAATCCGCACAATCTGATCGCGAACGCAACGTTCGAAGACGGCAGCAGCTTGCCCTGGACATCCTCGTTTTCCGACGTCGGCCGGGGCGAGGTGGGCGTGGTCGACGGCGCTCTTTGCTTGCGCATCGACAACCGCGGCAACCACAACTGGGACGCCCAGGTTCGCCATCGCGAGATGACGATCCATGCCGGGCACCTGTACAGAATCAGCTTCCGCGCATTTGCCTCGCAGCCCACGCAGATTCGCCCCAAGGTCGGCATGCAGGGGCCGCCCTATGCCGAGTATTGGTTTCAGGAGCTCAAGGTCGACGAGACGCCGCGACGATTTACCGGCAAGTTCAAGAAAATCGGGCCCGACGATCCCAGCGCCGAGTTCACCTTTCACATGGGCGGCCGGCTGGCCGACGGGACGCATAGCCCGTTCACGGTTTGTATCGACGATGTTCGTCTAGAAGACGCGCAATTCACCCGCCCGCCCAAGGCCAAGACCGAGGCTGAGGCCAAGATTCTGGTCAACCAGGTGGGCTATTTCACCAACCTGGCCAAGCTGGCGACCCTGCGCTCGGATGTGAAACAGCAGCTCGACTGGAAGCTCTTCGCCGCTGACGGTCGCGAGGCCGCCTTTGGCAAGTCGCAGCCGGTCGGCCTGGATGTGCCGTCGGGCGACGTGGTCCACATCATCGACTTCTCGGTCTACAAGGGCACGGGACGCGGATTTACTTTGGTGGTGGGGGGGGATCGCAGCCGGCCCTTCGAGATTGGCGCGGGCATCTACCACAAGCTCAAGTACGACGCGCTTTCGTACTACTACCACAACCGATCCGGAATCGAGATCGCCATGCCCTACGCCGGCGGCGCGCAATGGACGCGACCCGCGGGGCACCTCGGGGACAAGAGCGTTCCCTGCGCGCCCAACTCGGGTTGCTCGTACAGCCTCGACGTCAGCGGCGGCTGGTATGATGCCGGCGATCACGGCAAATACGTGGTCAACGGCGGCATCTCGGTGTGGACGCTGCTCAACCTCTACGAGCGCAGCCTAGCCATCGGCAAGTCGGCCGCGGCGGTCGCCGACGGCACGATGAACATTCCCGAGCACCACAATGGCGTGCCCGACTTGCTCGACGAGATCCGCTGGGAGCTGGAATTTCTGCTCAAGATGCAGGTCCCCGCGGGGCAGCCCAAGGCCGGGATGGTTCACCACAAGATCCACGACAAGGCATGGACCGCGCTCGGTTTGGCGCCAGACGAGGATCCGATGCCGCGCTTTCTCTACCCGGTGTCGACCGCGGCCACGCTGAATCTGGCCGCGGTTGCGGCGCAGGCCGGCCGGATCTGGAAGACCATCGATCCAAAATTCTCCGCCCGCTGCATCGCCGCGGCCGAAAAGGCTTGGGCGGCGGCTGCCGCGAATCCGGGGATCTTGGCCAAGCCAGGCGGCGAGGGCGGCGGCCCCTACGAAGACAAGTACGTCGAGGATGAGTTCTACTGGGCCGCGGCCGAGCTCTTCATCACCACCAAGCGGCCCGAGTACCGTCAATACCTCGTTTCGTCGCCGAACTATCTGAAAGTGACCGCGCACTTGAGCGACGGCGCGGGCGAAGGCGTTCCGTCGAGCATGACCTGGCAAGATGTGGCGGCGCTCGGCACCATCTCGTTGGCCGTGGTTCCCGGGGCGTTGCCCGCTGCGGATCAGAAGACCGCGCGCAACGCCGTGGTCGCCGCCGCCGACAGCTATATGGCCATCCTCAAACGCCGAGGATTTCGCATTCCCATCGACTGGGGCAAGGAAAACAAGGCACCTTGGGGCTCCAACTCGTTCTTGCTCAACAACCTGATCGTTCTTGGCCTGGCCGCGGATTTCACCGATGCGCGCAAGTACCTGAACGCCGTGGTGGCGGGCATGGACTACGTCCTGGGCCGGAACGCCATGGACCAGAGCTATGTCACGGGCTATGGCAGCAAGCCGCTGGTGAATCCGCACCACCGCTTCTGGGCCTACCAGTCGAATAGCAAATTTCCCCACGCGCCGCCTGGCGCGGTCTCGGGCGGGCCCAATTCGGGTCTCGAAGATCCCTACGTCAAGGCCGCCAACATGTTCGACTGCGCCGCCGAGAAGTGCTTCGCCGACAACATCGAATCGTGGGCCACGAACGAGATCACGATCAACTGGAACGCGCCTCTGGCCTGGGTCCTTTTCTACCTCGACGAAAAGGGCCCGGCCGCCAAACCGGCCAAGTAGGGGCGATTCATGAATCGCCCTACAGCATTCCGCGCGGGCGATTCGAAGGTCTTTTCACGGTAGACTCCATCTCGGAGCCACCATCGTGTCCACGCGCAAGCCGCCGCCCAAGTCCGAACCCACGCAGGAGCGGGTATGGTCGGATCTCAGCGAGGAGGAACGCCGGCTCTTCGAGAAGGAGTTCGCGGACGTTGCGCCGCTGCGCAAGGGTAGCGACCGTGTCGTGCCTGTGCTCGAAAGCAAGGATGGCAAAGGTGCGGGCACGCACGGTCCGCGTGCATCCCGGACGGAGGATGCGCTGGTCGTCGAGCACGAGGACGGGGCGACCACCGGCGCCAGCCACGGCGTTTCCCGCGAAACTTTGCGGGCTCTTGCCCGGGGGGACACACACGCGGAGAGCACGTGCGACCTTCATGGACTTGGCGCGGATGCCGCTAGACATAGAATCCGGCAATTCGTGCGCGATTCGGCCGCGGCCGGCCGGCGGGCGGTGCTTATCATCTGCGGTCGCGGGCTGCACTCGGGCGGCGATGGATCCGTGCTCCGCGACGTGGTGGTGAGCGAGCTGTGCAGCCGCCAAGCGAGAACGCACGTCCTGGCATTCTCTACTGCGACTGCCGCACGTGGTGGCGATGGCGCGCTGGCAGTCCTGCTGCGACGCCCGACCAAGGTAGGCTGAATACTTCATGCGATTCCTGTCGGCTCCTGGCCGGACATGAGGGTAGATTTCGCCCATGGCGACGGATCCCAAAAACAACCCGACGAAATCCCATCGTGAACTTGCCACCCGCATCTTGCGCATGGGCAAAAAGGCTGGCGAATCGGTTCTCGCCGGCGCCCTGCCTTCACCGGACGAAATCGCGGCCATCGTCAACGACTTCCTGTCGGTCATCCTTCCCGGCACCCGGCGCACCAGGCTGGGCGAAGGGTTTTCCCACGACGACGCTCGCGACCGGCTGGCCGAGGTGATTGCGGATCTCGAAGCCCGGTTGGAAAACGCGCTCTATCTGACTGCGCACAGGTTGCACAGTGGCAGGGGACAGAAGCGGGACTCGTGCAGGCGCAAGTCACGCGCCATCACCGCACGCACCCTGGCGGCCTTGCCGGCATTGCGCGGAATTCTCGCCCAGGATGTCCAGATCGCATTCGAAGCCGATCCGGCCGCCACGGGTACCGACGAAGTCGTCGCCTGCTATCCAGGGCTCTATGCCATCGCCATCTTCCGCGCCGCCCATCTTCTACTGCGCGAGGGTGGCGAGCTTCTGCCGCGCATGATGACCGAGCACGCGCATGGCCGCACCGGGATAGACATTCACCCTGGAGCCACCATCGGATCGCCGTTGTTCATCGATCACGGCACGGGAATCGTCATTGGCGAGACCACGCGGATCGGAAACTCGGTGCGCATCTACCAAGGCGTGACCCTGGGCGCGCTTTCGATCAAGCGCCAGAAAGCGGTATCCAAAGATGGCGGCAAGCCTGTGGTGCCCCAGCGCCACCCGACTATCGAGGACGACGTGGTCATTTATGCCAACGCGACGATCCTGGGTGGCGACACGGTGATCGGCAAGGGCGCCATGGTGGGAGCCAACGCGTGGATCACCTATTCTGTGCCACCTGGGCGCCGGGTGGGTGGCGGCTAGGTTCGCGGAAGGACCGCGCATGCCGATCTCGGAGCGTCTGGTAGCGCTGCTGCGGGAGATTTCGTCCGAAATCAACGAAGTGCAGAAACCGGTGCGCGTGATTGCCGCCCTGGCATGGACGGATGAGGTGGAACGAGAGTTTTTCGCCCACAACGCTTCCGTGTTGCCCAAGCCCACTTACCAAGTTCCCTCTGGAGTAGAAGAGGCGTGCGGCGTTTTTCAAAACCTGGTTCGCCGCCTCGACGGGGACAACGAAATCGAGCGCTTTCTGCGCGAAACCTGCGTGGCGATGGGGACCGCGGCGCGCATGCTGATGAGCATAGGCAGCCGGGACTTCTATCACCATTCGGTCGAACTCTACGGGCGACCCAGCAGCCTTTCGTCGGACAAACGCACCACCAACCTCGATCTCGCCCGTCATTTCGAACAGGTGATCGAGGGGTTCTCGCCGCCGCTGTCGGTGATCGATCAGCCAACGTTGGGCGCCGAGGAAGCTGCCTTTGCCCTGCGCGCGCGGTTTGCCACCTTCTTCACTAGCCATCCCGTCAAGGTGAGAGTCGTTGATCATCTGGCCGCCTCGGCGTCGAGCACGGCTGCCGAGGTCAGGCTCAAGTGCGATGCCCGGTTCTCGCCGCGCGATCTACGCCAGATCGAGTATCACGAAGGTCAGGTGCACATGGCGACCACGCTCAATGGCCGCGCCCAACCCGTGATCCCGTTTGTCGGCGCGCCCTCGCCGCGCACCTCGAGAACGCAGGAAGGTCTCGCGGTGTTCACCGAGTTCATTACGGGTTCCATCAGCCTATCGCGGGTCAGGCGGCTGTGCGATCGAACGCGGGCCATTCACATGGCCGAGGAAGGCGCGAATTTTCTCGACCTCTATCGCTTCTTCCGCGACCGGGGCCTCGACGAGCACACCTCGTTCGACTGCGCCCGGCGGGTGATGCGCGGGGGTCTTCTCGAGGGTGGGGCGCCCTTCACCAAGGACGGCTGCTATCTCGACGGGCTCTTACGCGTGACCAATTTTCTGCGTATTGCCCTGGTCAAGGGACAAAGCCAGCTGGTCCGGATGCTTTTCGTGGGCAAGCTGGCCATCGACGACACGCCACTCTTCGATCGCCTGGCGCGCGAGGGGTTGGTGAACGAACCCATCTACATGCCTGCCTGGGCCAAGGATCTTTCCTACCTGACGGCGTTCATGAGCTACGCTGCTTTTCTCGGCCGCAGCGACCTTGGAGCGGAGCAGAGGCGCCTGGAAGACCAGATCGCGCGCGCCGAAGCCGAGCTGGGGTGAAGCACCCCAGGAGACCACAGAGGTCGAGCTGGGGTGAAGCACCCCAGGAGGGCGCAGAGGTCGGGAGGGAGGGCACAGAGGCTGGCGCGGAAAGCATCTTCCAGCTTCCTCATCCATCGGTCTCCGTGCCCTCTATCTTCTCTGTGCTCTCTCCACCACGAGGTGGTGCTGGTTCGAGGCGTGGTAGCTGGAGCGAACCAGGGGGCCGGACTCGACGTGGGCGAAGCCCAT
>Ga0182027_10004015_pt1 | contig 23022 bp, 20 predicted proteins | sample 712E1DmetaG_FD_121300 | JGI IMG/M metagenome (GOLD analysis project Ga0182027, IMG submission 121300) | Permafrost microbial communities from Stordalen Mire, Sweden - 712E1D metaG (Illumina Assembly) | ecosystem: Environmental > Terrestrial > Soil > Wetlands > Permafrost | place: Sweden... | reverse complement strand
TTACATCATTCCATGTAGGATACAATGATACTCCTCTATCGATGAATGTTACATTCATACAGATTCCTGTAACGACACCTGATGATAATAGAATTATCAATATGTCGTATAATGCAACAACAATCCAAGTATTTACTGATCAACCTTCTGTATGTACTATAAATACTTCACAAGATCAGATAAGTCAGCTTCTAACAATAAATTATGATTTGTTTGATGGAGAAGATGATAAAGTATATGAGAAGTATTATACTGTGCATAATTATACTGTTGATTATAAGGGAAGAGGAGCTATCCCTGGAATATATTATTATACAATCAATTGTACTAGCTTAGCTCAATATGTTACTTCAAAGACTGTTCCAATAATTTTCGCTCCAAATTTGCCTCCACCAGTAGCTAATATAGTTCCTAATATTACACGTCTTGCATTGCGCAGTTTTGATGTTACATGTACAGGTCTATGCATGAATACATATCAGGAAACATATGATTATGCATTGATACAAGTAAATGATTCATGTGCTAATGTGCCGTTGACAAGCTATACTACTGCAAATTATACTGATTCTATTATACTTCGAAATACTACTCAAATATGCGTGAAAATAAGGGATGTATTAGGAAGAGTTGCCACAACTAGCTTGAATGTTACTATGCAAGTTATTGATCAAGGTGAGATGGATATTAATTATCCGTATGCATATTATTATTTGGGTGTTACTGATCAAGTCTATGCTCCAAGCAGTTCATTTACTCTGAATATTAGTACGCCAGTAGATTCTGATTGTAGATATGCTCCGACGAGTAGTCTAATTAATCTAGGATTGAATAGTATTCAGGACATGTATAATACTGTGCCGGGAATTTCTGACAATTATGAGTTTACAAAAGTATTAAATGGAAATGTTGCTACGCAAACAGTTTCTTCTTTCAGACTAAAATCTATACAGAATACTGCAGAAGATTGGATGGTCATATGTCTTGTGATTGATCCAAATGATCCTAATCCAGATTCGCCAATATATATTGCTAGAGAGTTAGAATTTTACTGGGATGATACTGCACCATTAATAACATCAAATGTTGTTCCTCCAAGAATTTATGATTGGAGTACACGTCAAAGTGCAATGCTTAACGTGACTACCGATGATGAAACAAGGTGCGCATTAGATTTAGTGAACTCCACACTTACAAATAATAATAATGGAGCTGTTGAAAACTTGAACTGGAATAATCTAAATACAGAGATGCTAGATGTCGGAGACACTAATTTATTTACTAGCTATGTTACAGCCAGGCAACACACGTATAGCATACAGAGTAAGTGGTTGAATAATATTAATACCAATAATACATATCAATTTAATATAAGCTGTTGGAATAGGGCAATGCTTGCACAGAGAAGTGTTATACCAATGTTATATGATTTAGAGCGTAGCGTTAAAATTAATATTACAAGCGGCAATATATTCAATGGTACGACAATACCTATAACCGCCGTCACAAATATCCAGAGTACATGTGAAGCAACTTTAGGAATTGGAGGCGGAACTCAGATAATGATTAGTCCTCAAAACGATGGAATAAATCACGTCACTAGCTTTAATTCTGTAAGCGGATCTCGAATACATATAATTGTAAGATGCTATGTTCCAGATAATACAGATATCACGCAAGGTCAAGTCGCATATGACGTGGCTTTAGACGCTAGCCCACCAACAGTAAACCTATCCAGTACCAATAATAAAGATTACACCTGCGGTCTTAATGGCTTTAGCATAAATGTTGACATGACTGACGATACTGGAATAGATAGTTATTATTATAGTATCAGCGGTCCTAATATTGCCGCATCGCTGAACAATGTTACATCTAGTGATACTCACGGAGTTATTTATTATGCTGGCGCATTGCAAGATAATGGAATATATTCTGTTGATGTTAAAGCAAAAGATTTATCAGGAAAATATTCTGATGTTCAAACTATAAGTATAACTGCCAGAAGTTCAAGCAGTAGCATCCTTTGTGATAATGCTATTCCTGTAATGAGTATAGCATTGGGTAGTACTCCTTTCTTAGATATGACTACTGCTAATGTTAGCTGCACTGATGATACTGGATGTAGGCCATTGTATTATTACAGTTTTACAACAAATAGTAATTGTTATAATGAATTATATGACAATCCCGGATCATATAACGATATATTGACATTCAACAATGACGGATTATTATGTGTCAAGGGTCAAGATTTAGCTGGCAATACAGGTTATGCACAACAGAATATTACAATTGGTATCGATATGAATAATCCATTCAATATAACTTCAATTGGACTAATTAGTCCTAATGTTATTGTAACAAATACTACAATCACAAATATTACATTAACAACAATTATTGGTGCAGAATGTAGATATAGTTCCACGCCAACAAATAATACAAACCTCCTTGAATTATTCAATAACTATCGGTCGCTAATCGAGAGTGATGGTTTGACACATATTATTGCAGGCTTTGACACTCAAGGATTATATGAACAATATATAGATGTGATTTGTTATAATTCTTCTGTATCCAATCAATCTGCAAATCAGTATTCTAGAAAAATTATTAAAATAATTTATACTGCTGAAGTTCCTACTATAAATGCATATGCTGATCCTGAATTAGTGTATGATTGGAATAGTCGTGATAGTTTATTGACTATTGATACTGTTCCAGAAACTGTATGTACTATTACAGGTAATGATGTGCAGAATACTCCTGCTCCAGGGTATATTACGGGCCAGTATAATAATGCGTTAACATACAGTACCGAGCATAAGAAAGAATTATTCTATAACGTTAATACACCTGCAAGCGTATTCAATTACATAATTACATGTAGGACATTAGGCAGCAAAGAATATACGAGTTCTGTGAATGTTACTTATAATATTAATAATACTTTGGATATAGAATTATTATCTCCTACAATTGTTACTACTAGCATTGTTGATTTAATTGTACAAACCAGTTTAATTAGTAATTGTTCATTAATATGGCAGAATGTTGATGAAGGTGAAATGTTATCCAACGTTACTAATAGACAACATAGTTATAGCATAAACACTACATCGGACGGATTGTATACTGCTGAAGTTAAATGTAGTACACCAATTACTGGAAATTATGCTATACAAAACTTTAGTATTAGAGTAAATACTTCCACGTCTTGCGGTGATGGAATAATAACAGGTACACAAGTGTGTAATGGTCTTAACTTAAATGGCATGTCATGCACAACAGGTTGGGTAACTACTAATTATACTGGTGGCATATTGAAATGTTTGAGTGATTGTTCAGGATTTGATTTTAGTTCTTGTGACAATGGAAATGGTTATTGTGGTGATGATAGACTCGAGGGACCAAACACTCAAGGAATGTTTGAGCAGTGTGATTTGGGTATATCTTCCGGACTTAGCTGTGAAGACTTCGGATTCCTTGGAGGCGGTTCATTAAGTTGTAATAATTGTATTATTAATACTTCAAATTGTAGAAGATCCGGCAACCTACTCGGATCGGGACCATACTCATGTAATGATAATATATTGGAGCCTGGAGAACAGTGTGAAGCTGAAGGAAATTCTAGTCTCACTTGTACAAACTTCGGATATGACGGTGGATCTCTAAGCTGTAACACTTGTCAATATAGTATGTCAGCATGTTACTTTAATACTATATATCAGTCAGGCGGAGGAAATGGTTGCGGTAATAATATTAAAGATGGGAATGAGCAATGTGATAATATGTCTGGCTTAAGTACAGTATCATGCGCGACTCTCGGTAATTTCTCCGGTGGAACTGTTACTTGTACTAAGGATTGTAAATATAATTTGTCTCAATGTATAAGCAATACTTGTACAAATGGCAAGAAAGATAATACGGAATCAGATTTAGATTGCGGTGGAAACTGTCAACCTTGCGGATTGAATATGACTTGCTTTAGCAACAGTGATTGCGCCAGCAAAGTATGTGGCAGCTTATTCAAATGTGTTGCAGGTACAACAGATACTTGCAATAACAATAAATTTGATAATAGTTCAGAAACTGATGTAGATTGTGGCGGCACTTGCCAGCCATGCGCATTAGATAAAAATTGTTTAACTAATACTGATTGTGCAAGTAATTTCTGTACAGATGGTAAGTGTTCCGTTGATATATGTAATAATGAAGTTAAAGATGAAGGAGAATCAGATATTGATTGTGGTGGAAACTGTACAACTTGTGATGTTGGAAAAAGTTGCAATGTAAACGCTGATTGCAGCAGTGATAATTGTGAGGATAATGTATGCGCTGAAGCCAAACCTCCTGTAAATCCTGTTAAGATTCCATTACTAATAATCGCGCTTGTATTTATGTTAGGTGGCGGTGGATATATAATATACAAGACATTTATTGAGAAAAAGCCTGTCAATAATATTCATAATAATATAGGATATTCATCACAATCCATGAATACCACTTCAATGATGCCTGTAAGACCTGAAAAGCTTACTCCAGAACAAGAGAAGATAGTTCAAAAACAACATGAAGTCATATTAAAAAAACGTCAAGACAGAGTAGATGAACGTAAGAGTGTTTTGCAAAAGTTGGAAGAATCCACAAATGATGACAAAAAAGTAGAATTAGAGGAATCAAAGAAAAATAATGATAATATTTCAGACAACGAAAATGAAGAATTTGTAGATATATCAAAAATCAAGGACAAGAAAAATATTGATGAAGACCAGAGTAAGCTTTCAAAATCAAAAGAAAAGAAAAATATCGAAGATAATAATAAGGATACATTCTCAAAATTAAAAGATATAGGTAAAAATGAAAATAAAGCATTCGATAAACTGCAAAAATTAGATGTAGATAATGTGTCAAAGAAGATTTCGCAAATATCTGGAGTATCCCAAAGCACTGTTAAACCAACATTGAATAATACAAGTAAGCTTGGATATGCTGATGCTATTAAATTGTTTGGTGATGTTGATAGAGATATGATAATGTCTGGCGTGTTCAAAGAAGTATTATCACAATTGCTTGATAGCAAGAAAATAACTAGAGAACATGTTTCTAATATATTATTTGAATATATGGATAAAGGAATAATAACCAAGAGTGATGTTGCCAAAATCAGTTCTGATCTTAAGATAATATAGATAATACAATAAATCAGGGCCATAATAAAATTATGTGAATTAATATGAAAAGAAAAAAGAAAGGTCAAATTATTGGTCAAGTATTCATATACATAATGGCTGTGATAGTTATTGGCGGTATAGCATTAGTCGGTTATAACGCTGTCAAGAAAATTATGACTATGAGCTGTAGTGCTGAAAAAGCCAGCTTCAAAACGGACATTATAGGATTAATAGAGAAATGGAATACGGACAGCAACGTGTGGCCTGTAACTCTAAAGGCACCATGTGAATATGATACTGTGTGTTTCGTAGATGCTTCGGATCTAAATGGTGGAAATTCACTCAACAAATGCAGTAATCCCGTAATCAAGAATAGTATAAAAACAGGAAATATGCAGAATATATTTGTCATATCCAATTCTGCTACCACTCCTATAGGATATAGTGACCTTATTAGCCTTGACAGCGCAGATAAAGCTTCTGGATGTTTATGTATTAAGCAAAGAAATAATAATTTTTATATTACATTTTATGGTCATGGTTCAAACACTGAAATACGCAGCAGTTAAAGACTTTAAATTTTAGTAAAACTACATTAATTAAGATGAAAAATGTTAAAAATATTATTCAAAGAAGAAAGATTTGCAATCGCAAGGGAGTTATTGATGTACAGTTCAATTGGATATTTGTAATGATAGCAGGTTTTGTGATATTTCTTTTTATTATCAGCATCGTATTTGCGCAGAAGAAAAATGCTGACACGCAGGCAGGATTTACTGCTATAAGTCAAATAACAGCTTTGCTCCAAGGTAAACAACAGACTCCAAATGTGTACTCTGAAATTTCTCTTCCACGTACAAACATGAACTTTAAATGTGATGAAAGTACAGAGTACTTTACTTTCAAAATCGAAAATGGTGAGCGTACACCGCTTCCTACTGAAATTCTTTTCGCGCCAGAAGACTTATCCACTAACAAGATAATGGTTTGGAGTCAGGCATTTGATCTAGGATTTCCAGTTAATATATTTACGTATATAACAACAGCAGATTCTATAATACTTATATATAATACGACTAGCAGTTCTGATGCAGCACAAGTATACAATAATCTTCCAAGTAATGTTACTAAGAAATATGTTAGTAATGATGTTGACATTGCAAGGTATAAAGGTTACGCTCGAACTAGAATTATATGTTTTGCAGATACAGATGTAGATTGTCCTACTGCTGCAAAATATGATTATATGATTATTACTCCATCTCCTGGTTCAGGATTATATGATTATGGAAATGTTACATTCCATACAAAACCTGTTGTAATAGATAAACTTTCACAAACTGTACCTTATATAACTAAGTCAGGACTATATGGAGCAATATTTAGCGATAATCCGCAATATTATAATTGTCAAATGTCTAGGGCATTGAAGCAATTTGAAGTAAAGCGTTCATTAGTAGATTCACGTTTAACATTAATACAGGATGCTCTTCCTGATGGCGATTGTAAAACTACTATTAATGCATCATTAGATTTCGAGATATATAATATGCGTAACCCTTCCCTAAATCAGGATAATATGACTTCGCTTAATAAAAATAGCAAATACTTGGATACTAGTAATACTAATTTAATATTGGACAGTTGTCCGAAGATATATTAAAAAATAAACATAATTTAAGTATATTTTAATTCAAAGACACACAATACTATGATAACCTCACATTCTTATAATAGAAGAGGACAAGTACAGCTGGGAGAGACTACGGCCGTAATTATAATAGTAATAATACTGCTCGTTATTGGAATAGTTTTCTGGAGTAATGTGAGCAAATCTAATGTTACAACTATAATAACACAGTCTCAAGAGTTGTCTGTGATTGAGATAGCAAATATAGTTCCTGAACTTACAGAGTTGAAATGCTACGAGTCTGGTGTTAATAAAGTCAAATGCTTAGATTGGTATAAAGTTTTAGCAATGAATGAGTCCATAAATAATAAGGATGATAAAAGTGCATTCTTATTTTATAATGATTATTTCAAAAATTCTAAGATAACTATAGTTAGAATATATCCTGATGTCTCGGAAAATCAAAATATAACAATTTATGATGCCAAACTAGACAATACAGCTAAAAAATTGCTTATATCCATTCCAGTAAACATTAAAGATTACGTTAGCCAAAAAACATATTATGGAACAATAATCGTAGAAGGATATTATAATGGATAATAAAAACAAGAATATACAAAATCAAAGGATGACACGCACTAGCACTCATAAGAATAATCGTGGCCAGATTGAGACATTCGGATTAGCTTTTATAGTAATACTGATAAGCATAGGATTTTTTATATTCGTATCATTTAAGTCTGGACAACAAAAAGATAATCCCCAAAAAGAATTTACTAATGATAAATTAGCCAATGATTTTGTCTTATCAATACTGGATGTGAGTGTTCAAGATTGTAACGCATATACTGTCAAGGATTTGATTATTGATTGTGCAAGGGATCATAGAATATGTTGCGGAGGTATAGATAGTTCTTGCACCAGCGCAGATAGCATGGATTCATGTATGGCAGTAAATAAGAGCATAAATATTATGCTAAATCGCACATTTATGACTACACATACAAAATTCTGGTTCTATTCAGAAAACTTGTATTATAATGGAAATGAATTATTAAATATCACAAACCTAAATTGCACATCCAAGTCAGTTCAAGGACAGAGAGGAGTCGCAGTAATATCATTATACCCTGCTTCATTGAATGTTTATTTAAATTTGAACATTTGTTATCAATAAATCCATAATTGCAACAAAAGATTTATAATTGAATTTAGCATAAAGAGACAGAATGGAAGAAGACGGCGGCATAACATGGGATAAACTTGTTACAATGATATTTGTAGTTAGCGCCATCATTGTATTGTTGCTGCTAGTATTCTTGGTGTTTCTTCTTCCAATGTTAAAAGAATAAAATGAATATTCAAAATAATAAAGGTCAATTAAGTCAAGTTATGATACTTATACTAATACTTGTTAGCGCAATAGTCATACTTTTAGTTATCACAAGATATGTTACGAAAAGTACAATGGATGAATCTGTTAGTGCATGCAGGATTAGTGTAATGACGCAAGCAGCTACAGCGTGGGGTATTATTTCTAAAACTAGTCCTTTAGATATAAATTGTGATAAACGTTATGTGAATTTTTATAATACTCGAGCAGAATTAGGATTAAGCCTAGAGAATATGAATTCTATAAATGTAGATTTAGGAGACCATAAGGCTAAAAAATTTTCTGAGTTGAATGATTTTATCGTAGACCAAGTGGTTGCTGAAGAATTGCGTGTATGCAAATTTGAGTTCGGTGATGGTGAGATAAATATATTCCCTAACGATAAATCAGGAATATTTACTGGTAAAGATGTTTGTTTTGTATGTTCTGAAATAAATTTTAAGTCAATTACTCCATCAAAAACTTTTATTGGTCTTATAGATTATACTAAAAAAACCACATTCTCTGATGCTGGTACAAGCTATTTTAATTATCTTACTGAACCAACATTATATAATGAATCAATGTGGGATCAAGGAGCATATATTGATGAACACCCTAAAGATTATACTATAAGTTTAGATTCTTCTCAAAGCTATTCTGTAGTAGTTAGAAAACATGTTCCTGTAGCTGCAGGCACAAAAATTATAGTATCATCTATTCCGATTATAGGAGGTCCTGTATCATCTATGATTACATCAACGGAGAGCATTGATATCGGAATTGTACAGACAAAGAATTTAAACAAGTATTGTAATTTACAGGCTAGCTAATGATTTCCAGATATATTCAAAAAGAATTTGATAAAGATTAAATATAATAATAGTACAAATTATAAGTAATAAAAATTATTCAATATGAAACATAAAAGAAATTTTAGAAGAAATCGTAAAGGGTTTATCGATAATACTATGCTTGCAATACTTGCCGTGGTAACAATACTAGTTTTTAGTCTATTTATATATAAAGCATACACTAGTTTCAGAGATAAGATGAGTGTGCAAAGCTGTAAAGATAGTATAGAAGCGCATAGTGCTGTAGCAAAACTCACCGCCAGAGATATATTTACAGATATTAAGTGTCCTACCAGCGAAATTACAATTAAGGACAATAACAAAGCTAAAGAGACTCTAGCTGAGGATATGCATCGTTGCTGGTATATCTGGGGTCAAGGTAGCGGTCAATATTTTGAAGGTGCAGGAACCTTTTGCCAAGTCTGCGGTATATATCAATTTGGAGATAAAGGTCAAAAAATAGATGGATTTATGGAATATTTAGGAACACAATCATTGGAAGTTAAGTATCCTGGAGATGTTCAAGGAACAAAATATGCTGATTATTTCGCTGGAGTCTCAACACCTAAATCAGCAGAGATGGTCAACAAGGGAATAGACGCATTATCAAAAATAGATTATATAGATACATCTCAGCGTTACGCAACTATATTTGTATATGCGTCTGGAAAAGATTATATACAAAAAGCATTAGAAGGCGGCGGCAGAAGTACTCTTGGAACTGTTGGACTATTTGGAGTAGTAGGAGGAACTGCTGCTGTCGGAGCAGGAATATTTGTCGTATCAAATCCTGTAGGATGGATTGTTGGCGGAGTTGCAGCCGCAGGAGTTGGAGTAGCTGCGATATGGACTGCAATGCATGTTGTAGAGCCTGAATCAGTGCAATTTATAGTTTTCAGGCCATACGATAATGAGACACTAAACAATCTTGGCTGCGAAAAACTCTATGTAAATCAAATGTCTAACGCTGGAAAAGGATAATAGTCAAGTAGAATAATTTAAAATATTATTAAACCATAAAATTTATTATATGCAAAGTTGAAGTATATATAATCAAGGTTAAATTATGATAAAATCTAAAAAAGGTTCAGCAGTTAGTGAAAGTACTATGAACATTATCTTGTGGAGTATATTCTTCCTTATAATTTTTATAGCTATCTTGGCTTTAGTAAATAGCGATGGTATGAAAAACTTAATGCAATTATTTGGATGGTAATAAATGGCTGATTGGAACGAAATTAAAGATATTCTTCTAGGTTTATTAGCAGTATTCATAGTGATAATGATACTTTCTCCAGGTATAAGAAACTCGTTTATGGGAATTTTTTCTATTGCAAACAAGTATGGTGCTCCAAAACTTGATTTTACAAATACTTACCTGTTTACTGCCGAAAGGGTAGATTTAGATAATTCTGCTAATCAATGCACGCCTACAAAAACCGATGCGAACGGATTTAACACAGAATGGAGTTGCCCAAAAGGTATGCCACAAAATTTTAATGTTTTCATCAAGAATAGCGGTTCTAGGATGCTAACATTCCGTGGAGGAACTGTGATTTGTAAATCTGGAACAAAAGATTGCTGCGGTACAACTAGCACGCCTTCAAGTAATAACGGCGAATATGATTGCTCAATAATTCCTGGAAAAGAAGAATCCTGCGCAGCAGGATCATATACATTTGATGGGACATATAAAGAGTATGAAGTTCACCCTCTATCCCAATGCGTAATGGATTCAACAGATGGATGCTACAATGCAGGCATGAGTTCACCTATTCCTTCATGCAATCCTAATAAGTATATAATCGTAAAAATGATATAAATATGCAAATAATGCTTATGTTCGGATATCATCAAAAAATTTATAAAGATAATTGTCAAGAAGTGAGTATAATTAGAATATTATTATCGCGAGGTGCGTTAGCATGAATAAAAAAGGTGTTGAACTGTCTATGAATCTTATAATAATTGCAGCAATTGGATTATTAGTATTGGTGATTTTAGCCGTGCTTGTGATTAATGCTGTGAATAATACAAATAGTGGAATGAAATCATGTAATGTTATGGGTGGAACATGTCAAATAAGTTGTGTTGGTTATGGTGATCAAATTCCTTCAACTACAGCAACTGATTGTACTAAATCAGGAAAGATATGTTGTAAGATTCTTAATATACCATCAACAACATAATTTTAACTAATTTTTTCTTTAATTTATAATATAATAATTTTATTCAATAATGAATTGTAAATGCTTTTAGGTTAACAAAATGTTCAGAAATAAACGTCAAGGTGTAGAATTGTCCATTAATACTATCATAATATTTGCCTTGGCAATACTTATACTTCTAATATTAGCATTCATAGTCATAGGCGGATTCAATAATTGGAATAAGGGCACTGACTGCGTAGCTAATAACGGAAAGTGTAATAACGTGTGTCAAGGAGATTTTCCTATACCATCAGCATTCTCTTGTTCTGATAAAAACCAACACTGCTGCACAGCAATACCATAATTAAATTAATCAAAATGAAAACCAGAAATTCCAATAGGTTGAATAAGAATAGAAAAGGCCTTAGCGGTCCATCATTAATAGCAACATTCATACTGGTATTCCTAATGGTATTCGGACTCATAGTATTATATCAAAAAGTTATGAAAGGCGGAACTAAAGTTTTAGATTGCAAAGCTAACGGCGGTGATTGCGTTCCAGGCACATGTGATATTACTTACCAACTTCCAGCATTAAGCGACAAAGCAGCAGGATGCGGAGATGGACAATTATGTTGCATTAATATTACACCATCTAAACATCAAATTGATCCAGCATGCGCCAAATTAAAGTTTGGAGATAGTTGTGGTAAACTAATGTATTGTGACGGCGGACTTAAATGCATAACTAAATGTGAATTTTGCGCTATAAACTTTAATGCTCCAGAAGGCAGACCTGATTGTAATGTAAAAATAAAAAATGTCGATACTATAAATCCATTTTTTCAAAATATTTCAAATATGCGTAAGACGCTGAGTTGTGGTTGTACAAAAATACAATGTGACGCTAAAACCAAAACTGGCGAATGTTCAACAGCAGGATACTGCCCTTCGGTGTCATCAACAGCACAAAATTATGCTTGTTGTACTCCGCCAGATACTACTACATCAACGACAACAACATCTACGACAAATACTGCACCAGTAACAATCATAACTGAAGCACCAAAATATGCTCCCGCAACAGTTATACCATCCACACCATGATAAAAAGAAAAAGAACAAACAAAAAAGGTAATTGGTTTGTCGAAAACCTAGGTGAAATAGTATTGACAGCAATAGGCATAGGAATAGGAATATACTTCTTATGGGCATACGTATTACATGGAGGAGGAGACAGCATACATACCTTACAACAATGCGGCTCGTTGACAGGAAACAAAGGACAATGTAAAGAGACCTGTGATACTAGTATAGAATTAGAATTACCGAATATAGGATGTTCGGGTGTTGCGAATAAATGTTGTATACTAAAAGACGACAATATGAATGATGTTATATTGCCAACAGGTTATGGTCAAAGCGACAAGTACGATTTTAGTATTACACTTATGAATATGGATGTTCCAAAAGGATGTAAGATGGATACAGCAACTTCTATGAAATGTGTTCAAGGAAATGAGTTAACTACTACAATTACTATAACTGTATCAAATACTGGAGCAGAAACTGTTACTGTTAAAGCCGATCCTGTGATTGTACTAAATGATAATGGAGATAATGTTAGAGAAGGTAATTATTTAGGAAAGCCTGTTGATATAAAAACAAAGACAGACGCAAAATTAACTACAGATATAAAAATATCATCTGATGAAGCTAAAGCAAATACATACTGGAATATATATCCTTATGCATTATGCGATACACAAGTATGTAAAGATGCAGATACATCATCTAGAGGAATATATAGAAAAGATGCTACCAATAGCATGGTATTGACGATAAAGTTCGTCAATCCTAGCCAAATATAGAAAAGAGATTAGATAATAATTATATGTTACATATAAAGTTAATATAATATTAAAATGTTTCTAAAACCAAAAAAAGGAAATTTAGTTGCACAATTCGTTGTCTTGCTAGTTATTGCTGCTATACTAATTTTTGTTGTTTCGAGTTTCGGCGCGAAAATATGGCAGGCATTTTTTCCGAGTGCAGATAAATCTACGATGAAAAGTTTTGATGCGGTCTTTAATATGATAAATACTAAGGGAGTATCTTTACAAGACTATGATTCCACTAATATGAATATATATCTTAAAGATGGTTATAAAATAATATTTTTTGACGATGGAAAGCTTGAATGTAGAAATCAACATTGGGGAATGCCTATTATGGCGACGTATTATGCTCCTAAAGAGTGTACATCTGGCGAGCAATGCATATGTTTGTACAAAAAAGTTCCTGCTGTAGCTCCGGAAACAGATACTAAAGAAAGAGAGAAGAATCTGGTAAGATGTTATAGTTTTCAAAATCGCATAAATATCGATACCACATATTTTGATTTAAACAGAATAGTATGCAATGCAAAAGATATAGATCCTTATGGATCTTACATATTCATTAAGCGTCAAGTGTATCCAGAAAATAAAGGATATATATACGTTCTTGAAAGCAATGATACTAATAATGCACTCGATGCTAACTGGAGCATCCCTGTATGCAAAACTTCTGATCTTAGCAATCCTTGTTATGGAAAAAGAAACGAAGATGTTATAGAAGCTACAGACCAAGCATCGTTTGACAAAATATATAGTTATTGTAGCAATAGTCAAAATAATAATGGTGTATCATACAAGTCTCTTGGAGTGTTGTGCGAATATCCTCAAGGAGGAACTGACTGTAAAACTGATTGCAGACAAGATGATGTAGCATCTTTGTGTGGTACAACATATTCAAAATGCGAAGATTATAATAATCTTCAAGGTCATATGCGTGATAGTACTTCTAGAGATGATTTTTTTACAGCGACATATATCAATGAAGATGATTTTAAGAATTATATTATGTGCAATAATGATAGATCATTTTGTAATGTAGGTAATTCTTTAGGATGTAATATTGTAACTCTAGATGTGTATGCATCCCATAATTATATTAGTGGTGGATGTAAAAATACTGCAAAGGGCGATGCAGTAGTTAATGACTGCCTACCTTCTGCCAGCACGGCTGCAGATTTAGAAGGTGTAGATTGTAAGATTGAGTTTCTCAAAGATTCTTCTGGAGATATTATAGAAAGTAATAATTTTGTAACTTTCATAACTTCTTACAATACTAACAATATAAAATGTAAAGCATATATAAATACATATTTTTATGATAAACAATCCATAATGACTTGTAAAGATAGCAAAACTGATGAATGTAAAATATTCATAGAAAGCAAAGACAATTGTCAATTAAGATTTATTGCAGATGGACAAAATTATTGGTTAACTCATTATGATTCTAGTAATCCTGATTGTAGTACTAAAGTAAAAGCACTTTTTACGACTTTTTCTACGTGTGAAACTCCAAAACCATAAATTAGTATAATCCAACAATATAATAAATTTTTCTGATGTAAGACTATAAAACCGATACATATTTAAACTTTTATTCGATAAATTACACTGTATGCTGCGGCGTTTGGGAAAAAGGGGTTTAGAGGATAAAATTCCATTTATTATTTGGGAAATGATAGTTATACTGATGGTTGTGATAGCCCTCACTGTATCTGTAAGAGCCATAGCCAACAACACTAATTATTGGAAAAAATATCATTCTACGGATTTAGCATTAATGACTGAATTAACGCTGACTAATCAAGGTGACTTTAATATAAATTATAATCTAAAAACTATGCAAAAAAATATTGTTACGAATGCTTTACATATAGATCCATTGGCATTTCAAATATTTTTAAGAGATGATGCATACTTTGTATATGATAAATCTATAGATAACGACAGGTTTCCTCAAAGTTATATTTTTGCTAGGGATCCTTCTCGTGTGACTATTGTTTTGAGCAACACCACAAATGATTATGTTATACTACGCAAGGAAGGAGGAACCCTTAGCATAGGAGAATATTACGCACTTACAACACCTGCCTGTCCATCGGATGTTACAACAGGAGATACAACAAAAAAACATTTTATAGTAATAAGCTTATCTGATATAACTTCTAAAGATTACGGTAACTATGTAAATACTGTACTAAAAAGATATGCTGGTACAGAGAATGAAATGATTATTTTCTTAACGGAAGATTCAGTTCAATCAACCAATGTATATTATGATACTGACATTCCAAGTCCTGTTAAAAGCCAAAAAATGACTTGTCTGATTAAAAAATATATCTTACAAAAATATCCTGATATGACTATTGCAGAAAAACCTTATGATAATTCGTTGGATAACAATGCAACATTTACCAATAATAAGAACAATCAAAATAGTCCATATAATTATTGGATAATAATACAAGTTAAAAAAGGTGATATTAGCAATAAAGATTTAGCTGATAGCATACTTAGTGCAATAGACGAATATTACAAATAGAATAAATGAATTTTGAGATATAAAAAACGATGAAAATCAATTATAAAAATATAAGGATAATGAAAAGTATGATCAGAAAAGAAAAAAAAGGTCAAGTGCAATACTTTCTCGAAAGTGCATTCAGAATAGGTTTTCTGATGGTTGCATTGCTGGCTTTTTTCTTACTCGTGAATTTCTATATTGTCAATAGACTTGACACTAATAGGCTTCAAGCAGAAGTTACTGCTAATAGAATAATCTATTCAGATGCTATAATGTGGCAGGATAATTCTAATTCTAGAATTTATCCTGGCATAATTGACATTACAAAATTTAATGATAATACATTGAGTCAGAGAATAGATTATTCTACTAAAAGTCATGCTGCCGTGCAACTTACAATTGTAGATACTAGTGATGGATCAGAAAAATATACAGCGTATCTGAATAAGGCACAATATGAAATTTTACAGGGTATACTTAACAAACAAGGTAAGGGCTCCGCCACAATGTATATAAAAAATTATCCTATAACATATAAGAATGGCGCGCAATATAGTTATGGCACGTTGATAATGAATATTATCATTCCGAACAGTTAGATATTCAATGAACTTTTCAAAGATAAAAAATTGAGGATAAATAATGTTATTAATAAATAAAATGTTCAAAAACAAGCGTGGAGACGACATGCTTATAGACTTTTGGGCGATAGCTGTATTTGCAGTCATAATATTGTTGTTCTTTTTATTATTCTCTCTGAGCAAATCGCAAAACGATAGTAGCGTACAGGCAAAGTTCATCAACAAAGATGTAAATTTTATGCTAGAATCATTCTTGAGGGCGCCAGCATTAGAGGTAGGAGATTCAAGCAAGACTATTGGAGAAGTAATAACTGAAGATTCTACGACAGGAGATTTTACTCGTACAGAAAAATTATTTGAGACATATTTCAATCAGGTAAATACACTGAATGGATTTAAAGTTAATGCTATAAGAATAGATATTACTGGGCCAAACAGTGATGGAGATACTATAACACGAAACCAGAAAACGTGGAGATTTATAAGAGCAAAATTTCTAAGTTTTACAGATGGTAGAAAAGATGTATACGTTTCAGAAACATATTTGCCAGGATATGAATCAAGAATAGATGTGAAATTGTCTTTGACAGAGCTTATACTAGCTAGCGAATTGAAAGACGCTGCAAATAAAGAAAAAGCTCAACAAAACACAAAATAGACGCACGATAAAAAAATATGTTCAAAAAAAATTATTATAACAAAAAGGGACAAATCTTTGTGATTTCTGTAGTCATAGCTATAACTTTAGCGTTGACTTCTGCATACTTACTTTTGCATTTCATGTATGAGCCTAAGAATGATGATGAATTCCTTGGAAGCTATCAGTCCGGAATTGTAGATGCCCTAGCTGATGGCGATAAAACGTTGCTTTACGTAGATCAATCGGCAAAAATGTCCGTAAGTTCTGCAATGGAAGAATACTTTTATGGCAACCCTAATGTTTTAAGCGAAGAATATGCAAGTGAAGATAGCAGAAGTTATTGTGGTAGCTATGTATATAGATTATGGAATAGCGAAAGTAAAGATTGCTATCCTGATTATTCTAATTCACAAACATTTGAATTAAACTCTTTAATAGATAAACATCTGACTGCATTGACATATTTACAGTCAAATGCAAAAAAACCTATATACCTAGATAGTGTATTAAAGCAAACTATAAATTATGAATATAAATATGTTGCTAACACAGCATATACCACTATCTATGGATATACAAATGATAAATACACTATAGATATTTTCAAGAATGCTAGCATTAAAAATGATCCTAACATAAATCAATATTTGCAGACTAAAAGCACTTATTCTGGAGACTTGATATGGCCTTTGCCAAATTATTATTATGTTTCAAGCTGTTTTGGATATAGAGGCGCTATTACAACACCGTCAGGTGTAAACGGAAGTGCTAATCATCCTGGAATAGATATCCCTGCACCTATAGATACTCCTGTAGTTGCAGCGGCAGGAGGAACAGTCACAGAAATACTTAAAGATACTTGGGGAAAAGTAGTAATTGACCATGGTGGAGGATTAGAGACTGACTATCTTCATATGAATAAAATTGCAGATGGATTAACAGTTGGCGATATCGTAACACAAGGACAAATTATTGGTTATGTTGGAGGCAGAGGTGCAAATTCTGCAACTGATTATCCTTATCACTTGCATTTTGATGTCATAAGTGAAAACGTAGATCCTAACACAAAATATAAGGATGTAAGCGGAATAGTAACAGGGACAACAGGATTACATTATGTCAATCCATTATGTTTCATAAATACAAATGTGGGAAGCACTTCTGGAACACCAGGATTAAGTACATCTGGCACGTCAGGAGAAAAAATAAGTTTTGACATGACATCTAAAGCATGTAACTCAGTATGCGATTCTCCAAAAAATTGTGCCAATGTTAATGCAAACGATATTGCTGGAGGCACACCATACAAATTCTGTGATATATATCAAGGAGTTGTTGCTAAAGATTTCCCTTGTCCAAAAAGTGATAAAGCAGATTGGGAAATCAATAACGTAGAATTATCTAGCACTAGCCTGACAAGCGATCAGACATTAACAATCACATATAGTATTATAAATAAAGGAGATGTCTGTGTAGCTATATACGCCAAACCAAGAATCACAACTTGGGGTCACGATTATACAATCGATACAAAAACAAGTACTAACGTATACAAAACTGATGATAAGAAAACACCTACTAATCTTAATACTTTAACATGCACATTCAGTTCTGATTCCAATGTCATTGCAAAGGCACAAGCCGATGGTAAGTGCGTATTATGGACACCAGATGACAATACCACAGCAACATATACTATACAACCTAAAGATTTATTCATGGACTATAATAATCAGAAAAAAGATTATACTGGCCCAGAATTACATTTCACAGTAAAGAAAGGTGTTGTTGCGAATACTAATAAAAATGTTCCATCAGCTACAATAACATTGACTAGTTCTGAGCAGGCAACAATTGACAAGACAAGAACAAATTTAGAAGGTGAAGGAGCAATGCCATACATAGATGCGGCAAGTGTAAAATATAATATTCCTAAAGAAATACTTTTAGGAAAAATAACTCTTGAATCTACTGGTATAAATTACAAAATAAATCTTCCTACAAACAGAGCTATAGGAGTTTCACAAGTAGAAGGATGGCAACATTATAATACAATACAGAGTGTGTGCGGCAACGATTACGTTTCTGAATGTAACCGATGCGGAAAGACAGCTAATGATTTTAAGGATTGCTGTACATTCACAAAATTCGGCAGTGATATTTCATGTCAGATAAATGTTGGAGCAGACATATTGAAACAATTCTATGATATATATAATAATAATGACGATGTATATTCTAAAGCAGTGTTAGCATCATGCAAAAATCCTGATTATCAAACAAAATATTTAGCGTATACTGGATGGGAGCGCGCATTAAGAGCATATAACGGCTTTGGATGTGCTGATTTGAATTCACCTTATGTTGAAAAGGTTATGAGATATGCTGCAGGGTGGGGATATGCTGGAGCATATACTGCAATGATTCAGAATGATGCTAATCAAGGAATATTTGGAACATACGAAATTAAACCCGTATTTAATATTAAAATAGGTTTTGACATGAGATTGTTCGATCTTTTGCAAACATTTTCAAAAAATGCTGTAGTTAAATGTGGTGTGGAAGGTGAAGATAAAAAAGTATGTCTTCAAAAGCAAGTTGACGCTTTTAATTTAGGATTATCATCAGATTACACTACAAAAGTATTTCTTAGTATGAATTGTGATGACAATGAAAAAACAATTGATGTAAATAAAGTTGTTGAGGATATAAATGATTGCGTTACAAGCAGCGATAATGAATGTAATTGTTTTATTTTACCGCCTTCTTCTACGAGAATTGATGATATAGAAAGTACTGATACATCTACAATATTTACATATGATGATGGTTTCGGTACGAAAACAGCATACCTAGATTATAGTATTGCAAAAGGCGATTCTCCTTGGCAGGAAAAACGTGTAAGTACAGATAGTATTAATATATACAAAGATAAAAATGGTCAACTAAATGTTGGAACAACTGGTGTTCAGAAGTGTAATCCGGCAAAAAATAAGTTCAGGTTTTGTCTTAGAACAAATTATACATATACAATATATGATAGTACTACTAGTGATGCAAATAAAATACTTACTAAAAGTGTTATTATACCATTCGCTTTACTTATCAGGGACCAAATCGCTCCAAGTCCTGTCAGCAACTTTGATTCTTATAATCTTCAACATGCAAGAAATGATATCGTATTGAGATGGGATAAGAATAAGGAGCCTGATGTATTAAAATATAATTTATATTTAAGCAATGATAAATCAGTATTTGATAGATCTATACCAATACTAAAACAAACAATTATATCAATATCTGTAAGTAGTGATCCTAAACATTATTTGACATATAAATCAATAGACTTGAATAATCCTACATGTAAACTTCAAAGCACTACTGATTCTAGTAATTCTAACACTATAGATTACTGTATATTTGAATACACTGCTGTTGACACGAATGACAAGACAATACAGATTGAATTAAAGCCAAACCAGCCATATTATGTATCACAATTAAATAAATTCATATATATACTAAATGGGTCAGATACAAGTTTAGGATTATCTTCTGGCAAAGAGAAATTTGTAGCAATTACTGCAGTAGATATTGATGGTAATGAGATAGATAATCAGAAAGATGGTCAAAAGATAGAATTAGAAAAAAATCTTATAAGCGTTACTCCTGAGAATAGGTTAGAAGTAGGATTGACTAAAATTATTTCTGCTACACTCACTGATCAGAATAAGGGAGTAACACTTTCATGGAATGGTGTAAAGAATTATATCGATGGAACAGTAATAGATAGTTCAGCAAATATAAAATATTCTGTTTTAATGTCTCAAATGGATTCTTGTCCAGAAGGATTGTATCAATTCAGTTTCTTAAGCGGTGGAAAATCACAGGATTATACTACAACAGAAGGCAATCTAGATATTTCAGGTGTATCTTCTGGAAATTATTGTCTAGCTGTAAGTGCAAGTACAACTGATGTTCCAGGATTTGACCAAGTATTCTTAAAGAGTTTGAATATACCGAATGCACAAACACCACCCTAAAGTCGCAATTCCGTAACACATTTAAACCCTGATATAAACCATTCTTCTTGGGGGATATTTGTAAACAAAGGTGTTTATTATGATTAGCATACCAATACAAGATATAATAACTAAAATCTCAAAGCATAGCGGTCTTAGCGAATCTGATGTTAAGGACAAGATTAAAGCAAAGATTGAACAATTATATGGTTTAGTTAGTGAAGAAGGTGCAGCGCATATTCTTGCTAACGAATATGGTATAAAATTATTTGAAGTTTCTGGAGAATTAAAGATTAAAGATATTCTTATGGGTATGAAAAGTGTTGATGTTGTAGGTAAAGTTATAAGAAAGTATGAACTTAGAGAATTCAATACTGAAAAGCGTAAGGGTAAAGTCGCTAATTTAATGATGGGTGACGAAACTGGAACTATAAGAGTAGTGTTTTGGAATGATAAGACTAACGATTTTACGCAGATTAAAGATGAGGATATAATCAAGATTAAGGGAGCATATGTAAGAGACAATGCTGGACGCAAGGAATTACACATGGGTGATAGTTCTCATGTAATAATCAATCCTCCAAATATTGTAGTTAATGCTAGAGAAAGAAAAGAGTATGCAAAAAAGCATATTAAAGAGTTGGAAGATGGAATGAGTGCAGAGATTATTGGAACAATACTGCAAGTATTTGATGTGAAATTCTTTGAAGTTTGTCCTAAGTGCAATAAACGTTTGAGACTTCGCGAGGATCAATTTGTTTGTGATGAGCATGGAACTCAGACGCCAATATATAATTATGTAATGAATGTATATTTAGACGATGGTACTGGAAATATTAGGACCATATTCTGGAGGCAACAATCACAAAGATTACTAAAATTGACTGACAACGATTTTAATGCTATTAGAATAGCTCCTGAAATGTTTGAGAAATACAAGACTGATATGCTTGGAGTTCAGATAAAAGTTTTAGGAACTGTAAAGAATAATATAATGGGTAGATTAGAGTTCAATTCTGAAATAGTATTTGTAGATGTTAATCCTGATCATGAAATTGAACTTTTGGATCATATGCGTGAAGTCGCTTTGGATATTAGACCAATAACAAGTAATACAAACGAGTCTAATACAAATAGTACAGAAGCACATAAATCATCTAATACTATAATTACTGCTGCAGAGCGCGCAAAACAGATTGCACAAGGAACAAAACTAGAATCAGATGACGAGTTCGAGATAAGTGAAGACTTCTTAGAATAAATTTTTTCTCAATTATATAATCTTAATAAGACAATCTTTATATATTAGTTTTTTATTTATATCTTAATGCTTGAAAATATCTTAAAACCCAATTGGCTCGAGAAGACTCCAAGATATGCATTCTTGATTGGAATAATATATTCTGTTATTGGAATTATTGCAGCATATATAGTTTTTCCAAGCAGTCAGGGCATTGCAAGTATTGCATTCTTATCGCTGCTTCTAGTTCCATCGCTTGGTAGCATATTATCTATTGAAGAAATTCAGGATACTCGTTCTAAAAAGTTTAGTTTAAAGAAAATATTTCAAGATCATGCTGACGTTTTAGAAATATATCTTATGTTGTTTCTAGGCATATTCTTAGCCTACGCATTATTTAGCCTTAAATTTCCTAACTTATTAGTTCAAGGAGTATTTTCTAATCAATTAAAAATTATAGGTGTGAATGCAGGTCAAGCTGTAGGCGGACTAAACTTCTGGAGCATAATCACAAATAACCTGAAGATATTTGCCATATTCTTGGTATTATCGTTGGTATTTGGTGCAGGCTCGATATTGTTTTTGGCATGGAATGCATCTGTATGGGGTGTTGTCTTTGGTTATATGGCAACGCATTATGTTAATGCATTCGATACTTTCTTTGGCACATTCTTGAAAGTGATGCCGCACATGTTTTTAGAAGCAGGAGCATATTTCTTTGCTATAGTTGCTGGAGGAATAATGAGTCAGGCTGTTCTTAGAGAGAGTATCGGTTCAAAGAAATTTGATTATGTAATGAAGGATGGATTTGCATTCCTAACAGTAGGTATGCTGCTATTATTGCTCGGAGCATTTGTAGAAGTATATATTTATGTGTTATTCTAGAGAAACAACACTTTTTGTTAAATTTGTCCTCTCCAGACCTTAGTAT
>Ga0182027_10004014_pt1 | contig 23027 bp, 24 predicted proteins | sample 712E1DmetaG_FD_121300 | JGI IMG/M metagenome (GOLD analysis project Ga0182027, IMG submission 121300) | Permafrost microbial communities from Stordalen Mire, Sweden - 712E1D metaG (Illumina Assembly) | ecosystem: Environmental > Terrestrial > Soil > Wetlands > Permafrost | place: Sweden... | reverse complement strand
GACTGATGTTCTCCGAAGGAGAAGTAGCATAGTCGCCCGGAGAGCTCCACCAACTCATCGGCCTGGGTCGCATCCGGAGTACGACGCCACGCGGTGTCATGGTCACGGAGGAAGTTCTCGACGGCAGACCAATCGATGGATGGACGCGATATGACGTAGAGGTGCATCTATTTGCCCTGATTGGCACTGGCTGCGGAGTGCGTTACGGTGGGTGGCGTATTGCTCGGAACGGAGTTGTGCTTCATTGTCTCGATCTCCGCGTTGATGCGCGAGATGTCATTTTGCATTTCGTGAAGCCTGCTGGTGCGATCAACGAGGTAGTTTGCGCCAAGCGTTAGGAAAACGCTAATTACTGCACCTAATACTGCCGACATTGCTGATGCATATACGGCGGTCTTCAATGTTAGCGTGCGCACCCTGCTTTCCATGTCTACGAAATCGTGGGACAGGCAGTTGACTCGGCTCTGGTCGGGACGCGAGGGCTTTGTGATTGGGTGTCTTTGATTCCAGTCTTGTTTGGGAGCGCGATCTAATTGAAAGAGGAGAAGCGTAATGATCGCGTCGCCGCGTCGCAACGAATAATCCGCTTTGCCGACATTAATCACCGCAAAGCGCATACGGCCACTGTAGCCGGGATCGACGTGTCCCGGGTTGGTCATTAAGATTCCCAACTCAGAGACGCGGGACGGGGGGAAGCCGACACCACAGACATTCGGCGGCAGGTTGAGAGTTTCGAGGGTCGTTACCACGATGGTGTGGCCGGTACGGAGCACGACTGCGTCTTCAGGGTCGTCATGGCCGCCGGGCGCAGAGGAACGCATTCCCGGAATGAAAATCTCGCCCACGTGGAGATCCAGAGACGCGGGTTGCACCGGTGAGTCGGGGCCGAACCATTCTCGGGGCACCGGCAGGTCGGCGACCGCTGCTTGGTGGCGTACTAAGGCAAGAAGCTCTTCATCCACCAAAAGACGCATAGGGCCTCCGTTTGTTCGATTAGGAACACGCTTCGATTCTCGTCATGTGGCGGCGAAAATGCAAGTTCGGCTTTACGTTTTGGCCAGGAGGGGAACAAAGAAAGAAACATCCCTTCCGCGCATCCGCTGTTGCGAGATGCCGCTAAGACTTCACTTCAGCTTGTTGTCAAAATCCGTCTCAACGAACTGTGTACCTCCCAAGCGGCCCTTCGCAGCATCCCACACCTCTGATCCCCAGACCTCGAAGTCCTCATCAATGTATTCAATGAGGAGTTGGGGACTCGCGTCTGAGAAGCTCAGCATGATGAACATGGAAGTGGCTGCTCCCGAGTTTGGGTCGGTTTGACGCCTATTCACCTTCTCAAACGGTGTGCATCCTGTGTCGGCCTCGTTTTCAGTTTGCACTTGGTGCGGAATGCACCCATTGCCGATCAGACGGGCATTGAATTGGGTTTCACTGTCTTTGTAAAGGGCGCATCGATGCTCGTGACCAAAGAACCAGCCGAAGATCACATCCGGACTGACACCTTCCGTGGCCAGAATAGCGGCGACGTCATCGCGGAGAGGTTGCGAATCACTGAACTCCGCCGTGTGTGCGGATACTGGCTGATGATGCGTTAGGAGAATGTTCTTCTTTCCGTCGCTCTTCTTGAGGATTTCGATCAACCAGTTCCATTGACTCGTCATCGGATCGCTCGCGTCGCTCGGTTTGAGTCTTCCGCCGTTATAAGCAGTGTCGAGGCCGATGAGTCTCCAGTGTTCGTTTTCGAGGCAAAAGAAGGGTTGCGGTTGCCCAAAGGACTTCAAGACCAGATCAAAGTACGCTTCTCCTCCGCTATACATCTCATGATTGCCGTTCAGAGCGAAGCTCGATCCTGGCGGTACCCCGATCTCGGGATGCTGGATGTTGGTCTGGAACGGCCATAGTTGGAGGAATGTCTCGCATTCGCCCTCAATGCCGCCGTAGTAGATGTCCCCGAGATGAATCGCGATATTTGGATTCTGCTTCTTTGCGACACTGGCGATATGGCGTGCCGCCGGGTTATCTCCGCCCCAATCTGCGAGCAAAGCGACCTTGGCATTTTGTGGGAGTTGAATAGGCTCGGGTACTCCTGTGGGGTAGGACGCTTTCTCGAATTTGAGACTCTTCCATTCCTTCAAAATCGATTGGAGGAGGGGCTCCTTCTGGCCGTGTACGTCCTTGTAGACCCCTTTGAAGAAACTGCCCAAATGGTAGACACCCTCCTCAATGAGAGTAACGACCCAGACTGGGTTTCCACTTCCGTATCCCTGTAACGCGGGGATGCGGTTGAAGACCTTCGCGAGGACTGACTGGTAGAGGCCGACAAAGTTGGATCGGGAGACGTAATCAACGTCCCCGTGCGATGGCTCTCTCGTAGCAGTATCTCGGATCGAACCGAAATGGGAGGCCAGATTCGCGCGTTCGGTTGCGACTGCTTGCGTGTCCTGTGATCCGATAGCCGCCGCAATTGCTGATCGAACATCCTCGGAATCTTCATTGAGATGTTTGACAAGCTGATCCAGGCTGGACTTCACAAACTCTTGTTGATTGACCACAGAGTGCATTATTCATCCGTCCCTTCAAATCTCAGGGAGACCAATCAATTGAATGGCGGCGCGGCGGCGCAACTTAATCACCGACGCGATGGTCAGAAAGAGGATTGGTCCACTGTCAGCCATTGTAATTATACGGGGCGGGTCGCCCCACGTTCCTATGCGCGTGATGCCTTTCCCATGGCTCATGCGGTGTCGGCTCCTTTAACGGCTTTCTTCCGTTCTGCTTTCGGTAGAGAGACTTCCTCGAATACCTGGATCATCTGAGGATACTTCGGGTCGCCGTTCATTTGAACTTGGAACCCCCGTCGCCGATGCAACTGCGCCCCTATTTCTGGCGTGCAGTATGCGACATGCTTGGAGAGGTATATGCGCGTGCTCTCGTCGAAAACTTCCACGACGAACCGATTCTCGCGTGTGGGTCCAACCGTTCTCGACCCAACAATATGAACCACAACCACCTGATTGGCTGCCGGGAATAGCGTTGAAGGACCCTTGATCTTGGAACGCCCGACTTTCCCAACGACAAGTCCACGGTCTTTTTGAGGAAGACTTTTGGCTGCGGCCTTTGCGAGCTTGTCAACCCGTTTCAACAGCGGAGTGGACTTGTTCGCCACTTTGGAAATATCTACCCGGATTCCCGCCTTCGCCTTTGCAGACAGGAAATTCTTCCACAAATCCGAATTCTCGACGGGACGACCGGAGGAGTTGCGCCATTTCGCCTTTTGCCAGAACGGCGCGGAGTATTGACCATTCACTACATATTGAGAGTCACTGAAAATCTGTACCCTGGAATACCCATGCTGCGTTAGCGCTTGCTCCCGTACCCACTGCATCGCGGCGATGCACGCGGAAAGCTCCATTCGGGGGATCGTGCTCTCTTCAAACCCCTGAAAAATGGCCTGATGTTCGGTGTCATCGCCTGGATAGACGATCACTCCGGCATATCCCGCCTTCCTGCCTTCGTTCGGATAGCAGGAACCATCAACCGAGATTTGCACCGCGCGCGGATCGCCTTGCATGTTGAGCTGATTGTACGTCCGTCGCAATGGAGGTTTAGCCTTTCGATTCTGACTTCCTTGAATGGCGCTGAGTTCATCCAAGCAGGTTTGTAATTAACGCCAGTTTCTTTGGGGATGGTTGATGCCGCCCGGCTTCCCAGCCCATCAAGGTCGCCGGATCAACCCCCAACTTCCCGGCCATCTTGCGTTGGGAAAGACCAAGCGCCCTACGCGCTGTAGCGAGACGCTCAGGGAGGGAACTCGCTGCAGGTAATGGGTTGTACCCCAGGAACTGAATGATAGCCGGCATGTAACGGACCTCCGGGACGGTTGCGTTGCGTTCCCAGCCGGTGATGGTCTGTTCGTGAACGCCGATCTGGTCGGCTAACTGCTTTTGGAGGAGGTTTAGGTCGAGACGGCGGCTGCGAATATGGTCGCCTAGGTGTTGATATCTTTGGGGTAATGAGCGGGCCTGGGTTTGAAAGCTCGAAGCTCAAAATGGCAGAATGGCAACGCATGGATGACGGTCGTCCAGTGCGGTCAGCATAAACCGAGATGGAATCCGTGGTCTCTGATCCTTCGTCCCAACGAATCGATTGATTCCCACAGGCAGATTTCTCGGTACAAGGGTCGATTTCCGAGACGCCAACCTGTGCGCGCTCAGTTGGCCGTCACCTCTACAGTCTATCCAAATGAGAAGGAATCGGCCCCAAGGTGACAACCTCAGAGCCGATTCACTTTTGCAGACTGTGGAAGGAGGAAGCTTGAAATAAACAAATTGCAAGGTAAAGCCCTTCCATCCGTCACGCGGTTTGGAAGCTGCGAGCAGCATAGCATATTTATTGCGATTTTGGATGTGATTTGAAGTTCTCGCTAACGAAGGGGCCAGTGCGATTTCTGGATTGCCGCAAATTCGGAATCAGAACGGCTTATATCCTCAAAGCAGAGCTTTGGAGGACGGGGATGTTGCCACTGCGAATTGGGAATTGCACGTGAAATTTCCCATTTTGGGACTGATTCTCCCTAACCTTGAAGATCCGAATAATTATTGATGTTTTCTTTGCCTTTGGGTTGAGGCATAGCGAAACGGACGGTATTCTAAGTTTCGTCGTCTGCATTTATTTTGTCCTGGGCGATTTGTTGCAGCAGTGATCGCTATCTTGGACTCAGATGCAAAAGACCCCCTCCATTCCGTCCTCTGGCTCTCTGCGAGTTGCGCAGTACGTCAGAATGTCAACGGAGCATCAACGATACTCGACGGAAAACCAGGCCGACGCACTAGCAAAATACGCCGACGAACGCGGCATGATTATCGTTCGAACCTATACCGACGACGGTAAGAGCGGATTGAATCTCGAAGGCCGGGCAGGCCTCCTACGCTTGCTCTCAGAAGTTCAAAACGGCCAAGCTGACTTCAGCGCCATCCTCGTCTATGACATAAGCCGTTGGGGACGCTTTCAGGATGCGGACGAGAGCGGCTACTGGGAATACGTATGCAAGCGAGCCGGTGTTGCAATCCACTATTGCGCCGAGCAGTTCGCCAACGATGGAAGCCTCCCGTCCGTAATCCTAAAGAACCTAAAGCGCACGATGGCGGGAGAATACAGCCGCGAACTGTCTGTGAAGGTGTTCGCTGGACAATGCCGACTGATTGAACTCGGATACCGCCAAGGAGGTGCCGCCGGTTACGGGCTCCGAAGGCTCCTGATCGACGAGGAGCATCGCCCCAAAGAGGTTCTTGCTCCAGGGCATCGCAAGAGCCTTCAGACTGATCGCGTCACACTTGTCCCTGGACCGGAGGATGAGCAAAAGGTTATCCAGGACATCTATCGGAATTTCGTCGAGAATGGAAAAATCGAACAGGAGATCGCCGACGATCTGAATCGGCGCGGCATTAGGAGCGCAACGGGTCGCCCGTGGACGCGTGGCATCGTCCACCAGATTCTTATCAACCCCAAGTACATCGGCGCAAATGTGTACAACAGGAAATCCTACAAGCTCAAGCAGCGTCGTGTTGTGAATCCTGAAGCTATGTGGGTGCGAAAGGATAACGCGTTCCCCGCTCTTGTTAGCCATGAAGAATTCTCTCAGGCCGCGAAGATCATTGAGATTCGATGCCGTCGATTTACTGACAGTGAGATGATCGAAAAGCTCCGTGATCTCTTCCATAAGGAGGGAAAGCTATCGGGTCTTTTGATCGATGAAATGGAAGGGATGCCATCGAGCAGTGTATATAGCAGCCGGTTCGGCGGCTTGCGGCGGGTGTATTCCATAGTAGGATACACGCCGCAACACGACTATGCGTACATCGAGATCAATCGAGCACTAAGAGAAATGCACGTTCAGCATGTGCAAGAGATCGCCTCCCAGCTATTGGCAAATGGCGCTTGCGTTGAGGAGGATTCCTCGACCGGAATTCTGACCATCAATGGTGATTTTACGGCGGCTCTGGTTATCGCACGATGTCAACTTCGTTCGAACGGCAGCTGCCGCTGGCTCATCCGATTGGAACAATCTCATAATTGCGATGTGACGATTGCCGCGAGGATGATGGAGGGCAATCAGAACATTCTCGATTATTACCTTCTGCCACGCGGAGACGAGCTTAGCTCCAAGATTCGCCTCGCTCCGGAGAACCCCCTCGTCTTGGATGTCTATCGCTTTGAGAACCTGAATTATCTTTACAAAGTCAGTAGGCGGACTCAGATCGGAGACGTGGCGTGAAACGGAAAGTACTGCTCGACATCCCAATAGTCGAAATCCGGATCGTCAATCCGCGAACGCGAAGCAAAGCGCGATTCCAAACTATTGTGAACAGCATTGAGTTGGTTGGTTTGAAAAAGCCGATTACGCTCACGAAAAGACCTATCGCTGCGGACGGCACACAGTATGACCTTGTGTGCGGACAAGGGCGTATCGAGGCATTTCTTTCCCTCGGTCAGGTGACAATTCCCGCAAACGTCATAGAAGCATCACGGGAAGACCAGTTCCTCATGAGCCTCATAGAAAACATTGCGCGTCGTCCGCCAACGAACAGAGCCCTTCTCCGGGAGGTTATAAATCTCAAGGAACGGGGAAATACGGCTCGGGATATTGCAACGAAACTTGGTAACGATCTTGAATACATTTCCGCCATCATTCATCTGATTGAACATGACGGTGCGTCGCTGGTTCAGGCAGTCGAAGCCAACCGCATCCCGGTTTCAATCGCCGTACACATTGCCAGTTCCGACGATCCTGAACTACAAAGCGCCCTCTCGCAGGCCTATGAGAGCGGCGCGCTTCGCGGAGCCCGTTTTAGAGAGGCAAAGCGGGTTATCGCGCGTTACGGAGCAAGGCGTCTGGAGTCGGGGCAGCCCATCTTGCGGCATAAGCTCACAGGGGAAGCGCTGGTCAGAGAGTACCAACACCGCATCCGGGAGCAGCAGGCGCTCGTCAAGCGGGCCGCACAAACGCGGGAGAAACTGGTATTACTGAAATCCGCCATGCGCAAGCTTCTCGCAGATGAGCATTTCGTCACACTGTTGCGCGCGGAGCAATTGCAGGACATGCCTGAGCAACTTGTTGGTGAGAAAGCGTAGTCGGCCAAGAATGACAAATAAAACGGTGCATATTGCGTTCGAGAATGCGGAGTGCATTCTGCCTACTGCTTCCATCCTTCCTCAACGCGTCATGACTGCGGACTACCGCCGAAGCGCTCGATACATTCAGATCGCCAGCTCGATTGCGTGTGTTGGCATCATTGAAGCTCTTGTTGTTTACCCTCGAAATGTTAACGAATACCTGCTCCTTGATGGCCACACGAGACTGGACATCCTCAAAGCGCAGGGAGTGCAGGAAGTGCGTTGCATCTTTTCGACTGACGACGAAGCATATACCTACAACAAGAAAGTGAATCACGTACAGGCAGTGAATCAGCATTTTATGATACTCAAGGCTCTGGAGAACGGGGTCGATGAAAAGCGCTTGGCCGAAGCTCTCAGCGTCGATGTGAAAAATATTCGTAAGAAGCGAGACATGCTAAACGGCATTTGCCCCGAAGCCATTGAGTTGCTTCGCCACAAGTCGGTCACCCTGGAGGCGTTTTCGGTTTTGAAGAAGATGAAACCGGTGAGGCAGGTTGAAGCCGCCGAGCATATGATCGCTGGACAAACCTTTTCGACGCTCTTCGCAAAGTCGCTCCTTGCCGTCACGAGGCCTGACCTTCTTGTCCAGCCAACACGCCGGCCAAAAGTTGAAGCGACATCAACGGCGGCCCAGGAGATGCTTGGCAGGGAAACCGAGCAACTCATTCGGGACCTCAAGGCAATAGAAGATTCGTACGGCACGGATGTGCTTACCCTCACTGTCTGTTCCGGCTATCTGCGGAAAATGCTGGTGAATGTAAGAATCGAACGCCACTTATCGCGGAATCACGCGGATTTGCTCGACGCTCTAAAGTCAGCAGTTGCGGAGCGCTGATCCCTTTCCTGATCTAAGAGGAATTTAGCAATCACCTCAATGCTCCTCTCCGTGGGCTGATGCCTCCCAGTTTCCCAGTCCCTGATCGTACACGGATCGACACCCATCCGCTCGGCCATGTTCCGCTGCGACAGTCCAAGTGCCTTGCGCGTGGCGGCAATGCGTTCAGGAAGTGAGCTGGCCGCAGGTAAGGGGTTGTATCCCAGGAACTGAATGATAGCTGGCATGTAACGGACCTCGGGGACGGTTGCGTTGCGTTCCCAGCCGGTAATCGTCATTTCGTGAACGCCAATCTGGTCGGAGACTTGCTTTTGGAGGAGGTTCAGGTCAAGGCGACGCTTGCGGATGTGGTCACCTAAGGTTTTGATTTCTTTGGGGTAATGAGCTGGCTTGGGTTTCAATGCTCGAAGCTCGGCATGGCAGAATGGCAACGCATGGATGAGAATCTCCAATCGCGATCAGCATGAATCGCGATTGCAAGTGTCCAGATGAGGACGACAGCAGAGAAGAATGAGCAGCTTTTTAAACGGCGATGGATTTGGTCTTGTCTCCGCCGTCGGTGAGCGCATTGGCGATTTGGCATCATTCCAGAACCCATGCGGCCCATTTCGAGCCCGATTCATGGTGGATGTTTACTAAAGTGTAACTTCCGAGTTGGCGACAATCCGACCGGAGCTTCCCAGCAGGACTCTCTCCGTTCAACATTCAGCATCGGGCGTAGGGTGTAATCTGAACTGAAACGATGACCAAAGGAATCGAATTTCGCGACATTTCAATCGGCACTGGCGAAGAGGCGCTGCCAGGAAAGATCGCAACTCTGAACTTGCGGATGTTTCTTCATCAGGGAGAAGAAGTTACCCTCTATCCCGAACCGAGGGTAGAACTTCATTTATTTGGTCGTCGTTGCATTCCCGGTCTTCTTAAAGGGATCATCGGAATGCGTACTGGGGGAGCAAGAAGCATTGTTGTTAGCCCGCATCTTGCCTATGGTGTCCAAGGAATTCCCGGCAAGGTTCCTCCAAACGCACTCCTGCGGTTCGAAATTGAACTCATTTCTGTGAGGGCGCCGAACGCTCCCCGCCCAGAGAACGCTTCTTGCCCAGAGAACATTCCTCCGATTCGGTATATCGATGTCCATCACCCTGGTGAGGCTGCGCGCAATCTGCCCCGTTGGACGGTGAGGATATCAGAAGACGGAGTTTTCGGGGCAGGACTTTGGTTCCCGATACCCGGTATGACCTGGAGACACACACGTCCATGGTATTTTACAGCCAAGATAGAGGCTTCACTCGCCGCGGGATTGTTGGATGAGACAACGACTCTACCGGCTCGTTTCCCAACGGAATGTTTATCGAGGAACGAACTTTGGGCTGACAGTTGTGAGCGAGCCAATTCAATCACTCGGGACAGAGAAACTGACACACTCTGCCTAACAATTGACGTTTGGGAAGGGAACCGACATAGCAACTATGGAATGCGCGAGAACAGCCCAGCGTTGAAAGAGACCGAATTGCACCGAGTGATCTATTCGCTGATTCAGCCTCAAATTGACGCTGACTCGGCCACTCAATTGATCCAGCGACCCAAGGGACACTTACCAGATTAGACAGCACAAGCCAAAAAACCGTCCCGTGGCCGACTCTGGAAGTATCACCGGCTGCCCATCTCCGACCTGATTTCCGGCCTTCCCAGGTTCCAAGGCAGGCTCCAGGCAGGATCGGGGAAAGTTGGGCGACACATCCAACCGGGACTCAATGCCTGGGTAGGCGAGCGCGGCTAAATGGGAGATAATCGTCAAATGGCGGTCGCGATACCATCCGGGCTAACGGACGACAATGACTTCATTGATCTCTTGAACTTGCTGCTGAACGGACTGCTGGTTCAGCAGGCTCCTGAACAACTCTGGGTCGTTCAGATCGATAACTGGTTCGATCACAAGTGGCTACGTTATTCCGGTAGTGGGAGTGTCGGTTCGAAGTTCCCGGTAGATTGGACCTCTGCTTTTATGGACCGGTTCGACTCGGTCAAGGAGCAATTCTGGCAGGATAAGCTTACCTTTCCGCCGTTCGCGCCGGACAGAGTAGTGGGCCAGTGGTCCTTTCTGCATTCAAGCCGAGGTTATGTGGAGGATCCTCTGCCAAAACTGCCGCATAGCCAATCTCGGCGCCGCAGCCATTCCAATTTGCGCAATCGTGCTGAGGACTTCGTTCGCTCAGCTTCCTATGTTTGGTACAGTGGCAACACATTGAAGAACGGCCGGGGAAGTGTGATGGTCTACAACATAGGATCTCCGAAACCTGTCTGCTGGTTTGCCGCATTCGCGAGAGATTCGGAGTGGACACTTAAAAGAACGAAGGGCGTGGATAAGGAGCAGGTAGCTCGTTTGCTTATAAGTGGATGACTGCCACGCGGCTCTAAGCAGACTTTCGGCCTTCGCAGGGTTCTCGGCGGTCACCGGTCAAAGTTGGGGAAGGCTTAGCGAAAATAACCGGCAAAGATACACTCAGATTGGTCAACCAATGGACGAGCAAGTCGCAAAACAGCTAATCGACGAAACGCAGCTTCTTATTGAAGATGACGCTACTGAATGGGCCGCTGTAGAGGCTTTGTGGCGGCCACACGTTGATCAAGCTGACGCAGATGCACAATTCCGTCTGGCAGAGTTCTACCTTGATCATTATGACGAAGGCCCGGAGAAGGAGATGGAGATGAAGAGGCTTCTCCGTCTCGCGGCTGATCAGGGTCACGCGGACGCAACCTATCGATTACGCCAACAATACGCGGAAGGCGAGGTGCGAGACGCGCTGTTGCTCAAAGCGGGTGAACTGGGCAGCTTGGAAGCGCAGCGCGATCTCGGCGCTATCTATGCAACTGGAGACTGGACGGGGCCGCATGACGCAGTTCGTGCAGCCGAATGGTATTTACGCGCAGCCGAACGCGGTCACGCAGATGCGCAGTACAATCTCGGCTTCATGTACCTGCTCGGCGAAGGTGTCCAGGCTAATTCAGGCGAAGGATTGCGATGGCTGCGATGTTCAGCAGAGCAAGGAGATGAGCAGTCCATGCGACTACTTGCGGATGTTTATCGCAATGGCCACTACGGAATTTCGGCTAACGCGGTGGAAGCAAAGCTATGGGATGAGAGATACAGAAAGACCGACCTTTATCGACTACGGGAACAAAAGTGGGGTGCAGAGGGGGTCTAGATTTTAGGTTCCGGGCGAACGACCGGCCATGGGCAGTGATCGCGGATGATTGACCGGCTATCCGGACATTGGGCCGTCGAATGGCGAGAACAGCCCAATTCGCTCAGCGAGCCCAGTTCCGCCGTTCTTTTCCAGTTCCGGCCGGAAGGTCGGCCAACCGGAAACCGGCTCCCCTGCCCGACTCTTTACCGTTAACCGCCCTCCAACAGCACCCGTCGGCTTCTGTTGAGTCGCGAGAGCGCCGCAATTTCCATTTCACGCGGAAACGCCCGGCTGATTGGGCCGGGCGTTTCTTCCAGACTGGGAAAGGGTAATGCTTCCAGTTGTTCATTCACACATCGTGATGGCGTTCACTATACGCCGATTGAGAGAACTTCTGTCAATCGACCTTTGGATTTCACAGTAGCCAATCACCGATTCCAAGAATTCCCGCGATCACGTCTAAGCTCTTCCCGGTGGGATGATGTCGCCCGGCTTCCCAGCCCATCAGTGTCGCCGGATCGACACCCAATTTCTCGGCCATCTTTCGCTGCGACAGGCCAAGCCGCTTGCGCGCGGTAGCGAGGCGTCCTGGGATGGAGTCGGCAGGCGGCAGAGGATCGTACCCCAGAAACCGGATGATGGAAGGCATGTAACGGACCTCGGGGACGGTTGCGTTGCGTTCCCAACTGGTAATCGTCATCTCGTGTACGCCAATCTGGTCAGCAACCTGCTTTTGGCGCAGCTTGAGGTCCAGCCGCCGCGCGCGAATATGATCGCCTAAGCTATTGATCTGCTTGGGGTAATGTGCGGGCTTGCGTCTGGCAGCTCGAAGTTCAAAATGACAGAAAGGCAACGCAACCATGCCCCTGCGGCTACTTCAACGACAAATCACGCGAGTGCATGTGCACCCCGCCCATGATCCAGCGCTACGTGGCCAAGATCTCCGGTCCGCTGCTTGACCGCATCGATATTCATATCGAGGTTCCGGCCGTGCAATATAAAGAGCTGCGCGGCGGCGCCGCTGCCGAAGGCTCGGCCCAGATTCGCGCCCGCGTGATGGCCGCCCGCGAACGGCAGCGCGCGCGCTTCCGCAAGGCCGGCGATAAAATCTACGCCAACGCGCAGATGACCACCCGCCAGATCCGCGTCCACTGCGAGCTGGGCGCCGACTCCGAGCGTTTGCTCGAGCGCGCCATGCAACAGCAGGGCCTGACCGCGCGCGCCCACGACCGCATCCTCAAAGTGGCGCGCACCATCGCCGACCTCGAAGGCGCCGAGCATCTGACCGTCGCTCACCTGGCCGAGGCTATCCAGTACCGCACTTTGGACCGCAGCTACTGGGCGTGAAAGACAGTGGGCAGTGAACAGTGGGCAGTTTTTTTAGAGACTGGCGGTCAACCCACATGTCTCCGGCCTTGGCGGCCATTTTTTCAAACTGAATGGCGCAGCGTGAATCGAGTAATTTCAGCCCTTGGCGTTACTACCCAGGCGCCAGCCTTACTACCCCGTAGCCAATCGTTGCATCCTATATAAGGGATGCCCTTGCTCAAGGGCTCCGGACCCATGGACCCAACCAGGCCCTGAAGCATCATTTCCATGTGCGGCGGATCCAATTTTCTCGGACCGTCGCGACCTGCATGCCAGTATCCTTCTGAAAATGAAGGAAATTACGGAGGTTGACGATGCATCAGACCGTTCTGACGTCCGGCAGGGACGCATATCTAATCGGCATCCCTCTGATTCTATTGATGCTTATCGGCCTCTTCCGGCTGGATGAAGCGTTCCTCCGGCCCAAAAAAGGCCCCAGGCGCCCGCCGCCGCCGAGCGGCGTGGACGAAAAGGGACGGCAGATTTATTCCGACCCGGATGGAAAAACCCACCGTTTCAATTAACCAGATCGGCTCCACATGCCGCATCGCCTCGTCTTGAGACTACCGCCGCCAGAAGCTTTCCACGGGACTAAGCCTACATCTCGTTGATTGTAAAGGTGTTTATATTGATACAGGACGAGCGCCCCCAGGCGTGGCCGCGGACCATAAATGCCCGAAAAAAATTGTTGACCTGAAACACGTCTGGGTATACATTCAGGGTTGCCATCCATCTGGTGCAATGTGCCATATTGCGCAGAAGTCTGTTGGTTCCCGCATCATATTTGAGCATGGGCTCATCCGTTGATGCCACGGTGCGTTTTCATCCACACCGAATCGGGAATACAGGCACATGGTTCCCAAGGCGGCAATCGGTATCTAAGGTCCGGCAAAAGCCCTGTTCCATGGCGTGTAAATCTGCGTCAAGATTTTGAACGGGATATGCAGTTCGCGCGTCTAAGACTTGGGAGTGGAAAATTGGGGTAGCACTCGCTTATTTCGGCTCCCCGGCTGCACCTGCGGCGCCAAGCAAGCCCCGCCGGGCGGCAACTCAAGAAGGAGAGATTGCAATGCGTTCCGATTTAGTATTTGGGGCACTTTCTCACGTGTCCAATCGCTACCAGCTCTGTCAACTGGCTAGCAAGGCTACTCGCAAGCTGCACAAGCCGAATACACGGCTGCAGGATACCGCCAATGAAGTCTTAGCTCGCTTCCATACCGCCGATCCCGGCTCCCTTGCGCCCGTTGCGGCACAAGACGAACTGCCGGCTGAGAGGCGTCGCGCCGCCTGAAGGCTCGCCTGAAAGCGTATAGTCGAGTCAGGCTATGTTTTTGCGCGGCTTGCTCCAACGGGCGGTCGTGCTCTTGATGTTTCTATCCTTTACTTGTTTTGGGGAGCTTCAGTCTGGCACAACCTTCGCCGGCGGCTTCCTGAAACTCCCGCACGTTTTCCTTGGAGCACGACCCCCTCTCGGATTCCCCCACCCCCACCACCATCCCGCCCTTTTGCAGGTGATCATGACCGTCGCTGAACTTAAAGAGAAGAACATAACGGAACTGAGCCGCATCGCGCGCACCCTGGAGATCCCGGGCACCAGCGGCCTTCGCAAACAGGACCTGATCTTCAAAATCCTTCAGGCGCAAAGTGAAAAGGAAGGCCACATCTTTGCCGAGGGCGTGCTTGAGATTCTGCCCGACGGCTACGGCTTCCTCCGCTCTCCTGACTACAACTATCTGCCCGGCCCCGACGATATCTACGTCTCCCCCTCGCAGATTCGGAAATTCGATCTAAAAACCGGCGACTCCATCAGCGGCAACGTCAGGCCCCCGCACGAGGGCGAGAAGTATTTCGCCCTGGTCAAGATCGAGGCCATCAACTTCGAGTCCCCCGAGGAGACCCGCAACAAGATCCTCTTCGATAACCTCACCCCGCTCTATCCCCAGGAACGCATCAAGCTGGAGACAGTGCGCGAGGCCATCAGCGGCCGGGTCATGGACCTGCTAACGCCGGTGGGCAAGGGCCAGCGCGGCCTCATCGTCGCCCCGCCCCGCACCGGCAAGACCATGCTCCTGCAGTCGCTGGCCAACTCCATCTCCACCAACCACCCCGAAGTGGTGCTCATCGTCCTGCTCATCGACGAGCGCCCCGAGGAAGTAACCGATATGCAGCGCTCGGTGAAGGGTGAGGTCATCAGCTCCACCTTTGACGAGCCCGCCGCCCGCCACGTGCAGGTAGCCGAAATGGTCATTGAGAAGGCCAAGCGCCTGGTGGAGCACAAGCGCGACGTGGTTATTCTGCTCGACTCCATCACCCGCCTGGCCCGCGCCTACAACACCATCGTGCCCCCCTCGGGCAAGGTGCTCTCCGGCGGCGTTGACTCCAACGCCCTGCAGCGCCCCAAGCGTTTCTTCGGCGCAGCGCGCAACATTGAAGAGGGTGGGTCCCTGACGATTATCTCTACCGCGCTCATTGATACCGGCTCGCGCATGGACGAAGTCATCTTCGAGGAGTTCAAGGGCACCGGCAACATGGAAATCATCCTCGACCGCAAGCTGGTGGACAAGCGCGTCTTCCCGGCTATCGACATCCAGCGCTCCGGCACCCGCAAGGAAGAGTTGCTCATCCCCAAGGAAGATTTGTCGCGCATCTGGATTCTGCGCAAGGTGCTCAACCCGCTCTCGCCCGTCGAGGCCATGGAGTTGCTCATCAGCCGCCTGGAGAAGGTCCGCAACAACGCCGAGTTCCTGGCCAACATGAACCAGCTGTAGAGTGGCAGGCCGGGATATTCTTTTGAAAGGGCGCGGTTTTAACCGCGCCACCAAGCCACGAAAAACACCTGGGGCTTTAGCCCCTGAGGGAGTACTTCAGCGATGATCTGCATTCCCTCGGCGGCTAAAGCCATGTTCGATTGTCTGCTCTTGCGGCGCGGCTGAAGCCGCGCCCTTTCAGGGCCGATGAACTAAACGCGCCTTTGCGAATTTGCCGTCCGCTGGTAAGATAGAAGAGTCGTGGGGCTGTAGCTCAGCTGGGAGAGCGCCTCGTTCGCAACGAGGAGGCCAGCGGTTCGATCCCGCTCAGCTCCACCAAATCCTTTCCATGCTTTATGGTCACCCCGTTTGGTTTCTCGGGATCAGGCTGTTCCCTGCTCCCTATTCGCTAATTAAACAAGTCCTTCATCTTCTCCATCAGCCCCGGCGACGTCGGCTTGTTCTCCACGGTCAGCGACTCAGCCAGCTTGCTCACCAGTTCCCGCTGGGCGCGGTTGAGCTTTTTGGGAATCTGCACCAGCACCTTCACAATCAGATCGCCGTGCCCTTTTTCGTTCAGGTAGGGAACGCCGCGCCCGCGGACGCGCACCTCCCTGCCGCTCTGCGTGCCCTCGGGAATCTTCAGGTTCACCGGCCCGTCGATGCCGGGAATCTCAAATTCCGCGCCTAGCGCCGCCTGGGGAAAGCTGACGGGGATGATGCAGTGCAGATCGTAGCCGTGGCGCTCATAGAAGTCGTGAGGCCGGATGGACAGTACCACATAAAGGTCGCCTTTTGTGCCGCCCGAGCGGCCCGCGTCGCCTTCCCCTGCATAGCGGATGCGCGTGCCTTCTTCCACTCCCGGCGGCACCTTTACGTTGAGCTTGATTTCCTTGGCCACTCGCGTTTCGCCGCGGCAGGTTGTGCAAGGATCGCCAATCACCGAGCCGGTGCCGCCGCAGGCGCCGCAGGTGCGAGCCACAGAGAAAAAGCCCTGCTGGTAGCGGAGTTGGCCCCGGCCCTGGCATTGAGAGCAAACGCTGGGTCCGCGGCCTGACGCGCTACCCCGGCCTTTGCACGCGGAGCAGACCTCAAGGCGGCGAATCTTCACCTCGGTCTCGGCGCCGAAAAATGCGTCTTCAAACTCGATGGCCATATCGAAGCGCAGGTCGTCGCCGCGCTTCTGGCGCGAGGCACGCTGGCCGCTGCCGCCCACGCTGAACATCTCGCCGAAAAGATCGCCGAAGATGTCGCCAATGTCCACGCCGCCGGCAAACGGTCCCGCGCCAAAGCCCTGCCCGCCCAGGCCGGCGTGGCCGTAGCGGTCGTAGGCGGCGCGCTTGTCAGCATCGCTCAGCACCTGGTAAGCCTCGCTGGCCTGTTTGAACCTCTCTTCGGACGCATGATCGCCGGGATTGCGGTCAGGATGGTATTTCAGCGCCTGCTTGCGATAGGCGCTCTTCAACTCCTGGTCGTCCGCATCGCGCGTAACGCCGAGGACTTCGTAGTAGTCTGCTTTGCTCACTTTAGAATCGGCCACCTGATATTAGAAATTATTCGCTCGTCTGTTTCGGGTTGTGCGCCACGCGCACCAGCGACGGCCGCAAAAGACGCTCGCGCAACTGGTAGCCGCGCCGTATCTCCTCGGCCACATGCTGGTCGGGCAAGTCGTCGCGATCCACCGAGCCCAGCGCCTCATGCAGGTGGGGATTGAAGGCCTCGCCCACGGCGGCAACCGGTTTCACGTGCAACTGGCGCAGAATCTCTTCCATTTGCTTCACAATCAGCTCTACGCCGTGGCGCAACTGGTGCGCCGAGCCGCTGGACTTCAGCGCCAGCTCGAAGTTGTCCACCACGGGCAGAAACTTCTCCACCACGCTGCCGGCGGCATAGTCGCGATATTCCAGCCGTTCGCGCTCGGCCCGCTTGCGCGCGTTCTCAAACTCTGCCTGCAACCGGGCCAGGCGGTCGACCAACTGGTCGCGCTCCGCCTTCAACTGGTCAAATTCCGCCCGGCTCACGGGCGCTTCGCCGCTCCCCGCCGCCACCGGGCCGGCAAGGGGCTCTTCCGCCACCGCGCCAGGCGGGGTTTCAACCGGTTCCAACGAGGGCAACTCTGTTTCCTGTTCTGGCATAACTCGATGTATTCTCCTGAAAATCAACAGTGCCTGATTCCATGATAATTTGCGCGGCACAGAGACGCTTTCCCTGTGGGCCGCAAACAGTTCAAGATCGCCGCCACGGCCGCGGGCTAGTGAATTTTCTGGTCGGAGGGAACTTCCAGAATGCGCTCGGAAAGCCGCGCAATGTAGCGCACCGCTTGAATCATCTCCTGATATTGGATGCGCGTGGGCGCGATCACCGCCACGGCGCCCTGGTTGGCGCCTCCCAGCCGCACCGGAGAGCCGATCAGCACCAGGTCCTGCATGGCCGGCGAAGCCTCATCCAGCCCCACCACTACGCGCACTTCCTGCTGCCGTCCGTCCACGTAGGCGGTAAGCAGCTCCACCAGCCGCTGTTTGGCCTCCAGCGCCAGCAGCATCTGGCGCAGCCGCTCGCGATCCACTTCGGCGGCGATCAGGTTCGCCATCCCGTCTACAAAAATCGCGGGCCCGGCCTCGTCCCCGGCCAATGCGCCCTTGCGGCAGAGTTCCTCCACCGAGGCCAGCATCTGGTGGTAGGCTTCCCGCTCCAACTCCACGCGGCGCTCCACCTCCGCGCGAACGCGCTCAATCGCCCAGCCTCTGAAGTTCTCGTTCAGATAGCGAGCCGCCGTCTCCAGTTCCACGTGCGTCAAGTCGTGGTCCAGCGCCAGCACCCGATCCTGCACCGCGCCGGCCTGCGTAACCAGCACCGCCAGCACCCGGCCCTGCGAGAGCCGCGAAAAATGAATATGTTCCAGCACCTGGCCGGCTGTGGAGCTGGCCAGCGCCACGCCCAACCCGCTGGAGATAAGCGCCAGCACGTGCGAGGTGCGCTCCAGGTACTCGTTGCTGCTGGCCACGCCGCTGAAGCTCTCCTCGATCTGCCCGCGCCGCGCTTCACTCAAAGTCGCAGCGCCTTGCGGCATCGCGCTCGCCGCCTGCGCGCCGCCAGCCATGCGGCCCAACTGCGCATCCGGCCGCGTAATCTGCTCCACGTAATAGCGGAAGGCCGCAGCGGTGGGAACCCGGCCAGCCGAGGTGTGCGGCTGTTCCAGCAGGCCCGCGTCGCCCAGCGTGGCCATCACGTTGCGCAGAGTGGCCGAGCTCAACCCGTCCTTGTTCGCGAAATGGCGGGCAACCGCCTGCGAGGCTACCGGTTCGCCGCTGGCAATGTACAGCTCGATGATGGCCGTTAGCACCAGCCGCTCTCGCGGGCTGACGCGCGCATCAGGCATCTCCCCTGCTCTCTGTCCTGCTTGCCCCAGCGCCCCGGAATCGACGATTCCACCCGCGCCATGATCCGGTAAAGCTGCGCTAAATACTTGTTTTCTCAGCACTTAAACCGGAAAATGAATACAATCTTCCTTCTTAATTCTAGGCAGCGGCGATTGTGCTGTCAACACGAGTCTGCCCGGGCGCAGCCGCCATCCGCCTCAGGCTGGTAGATTTTGAAGAAGGGCACATTCAACTCAACTGCCGCAGTTATGCCTCTGACAGGAATGAGGGACCGGGATGCGCGCCGCAAGGAAGTGAGTCATGTTCCACGCCACTGAAGACATTCGCCTCAAATGGATCAAGGTCGTTCTCCCTCCCGTGTTTCTTGAGGAAGAACGGCCCATCTCGGAAGCCGCTTCGACGGCCATCTTCGACGCCCGCAACGAGATTATCGAGATTCTCGGGCGCCGCGATTCACGCCTGCTGGTCCTGGTCGGCCCCTGCTCCATTCACGACACTAAGGCCGCGCGCGAGTATGCCGCCCTGCTCAAATCCGCAATTCAGGAGTTTTCCGCCGATCTGCGCATCGTCATGCGCGTCTATTTTGAGAAGCCCCGCACCATCATCGGATGGAAGGGGCTCATCAACGACCCCTATCTCGATGAATCCTGCAAGATCAACGACGGCCTGCGCCTGGCGCGCCATCTGCTGCTTGACCTGGCCGAGATGGGCGTCCCCGCGGGCACCGAATTCCTTGACATGATTTTGCCCCAGTACCTTGCCGGCCTGGTCAGTTGGGGCGCCATCGGAGCACGCACCACCGAGAGTCAGGTGCACCGCCAACTCGTCTCCGGCCTCTCCTGCCCGGTCGGCTTCAAAAACGGAACCTCTGGCGACGTGCAGATTGCCATCGACGCCATCCTCTCCGCCGCTCACTCTCACACTTTTCTGGGCCACACCAAGCATGGGCAATCCGCCATCTTCGTCACCAATGGAAATCCGGAGTGCCACATCATCCTGCGCGGCGGCCGCAAGATGGTGAACTACACCGCTGATTGTGTTGCCGATACCGTCGTCCAAATGGAGAAAGCGGGGACCGCGCCGCGCATCATGATCGACTGCAGCCACGCCAACAGCAACAAGGACTACCGCCGCCAGGCCATTGTCTGCCACGATGTAGCCGCCCAGGTTGCCGATGGAAACAAGAACATCATCGGCGTCATGATCGAGAGCAATCTGGTAGCCGGCGCCCAGCGGCTCGTCCCCGACCAGCCCCTCGTCTACGGCCAGAGCATTACCGACGCCTGTATCGACTGGCCAGAAACCCACGCCCTGCTCACCGAACTAGCCGCCGCCGTCCGCGCTCGGCGAGGCACCGAACCGGCGCGGAATCGCTAGCGATTCGCTGCACTGAATCGGCAATGAAACGATGCCGAACGCACGAGGGTACCCATGAATCGACGTAACTTTCTCAAATCATCCCTGCAGGCCGGATTAACGGCAAGCATCGCGGGAACGGCAACTGCACAGGCGGCGGAGAGTACGGCGCGCACGCGTGAGGGCACAAACGCTCCTCCTGCAAGCATGATTGGTGAAGCGGCCATGGCCGGCTACTTCAGCGAGCAGCGTCTCCATGAAGCGTTGGGAACCGATCAGTTGCAAAAACCAACAGACGTTCAGGTGGTCGCCTATAACTTTCCCAGCTGGCATCCATCCAAATACATGGAGGATCGATTCGGCAAGGGCTGGACAGAGTTCGAGACCCTGCGTAACGCGCGTACGCTCTTTCCCGGTCACTCCATGCCGCATTATCCGCTCTGGGGTTACTACGACGAGTCCGATCCTGCCTGGGCTGCCAGGGAAATTGACCTGGCCGCGACCTATGGGTTGGATGCCTGGATGATCGACTGGTACTGGCACGAAGGCACGCAGTTCTATCACGAGCAGCTCGAAGAAGGTTTCTTGAAAGCGGAGAACCGCTCGAAGCTCAAATTTGCCGTGATGTGGGCAAACCACGATTGGAAGAATGTGTATCCTGCCCGTTCGCCCGATGAGGCGGCTATCCTGCTTCCTCAGGTGCACACATTAGCCGATTTCGAGAATGTGCTGAATTATTGCGCCGAACATTACTTCAGCCAGCCAAACTACTTGCGGATTGACGGCGCGCCTGTCTTTGCCCTCTTCGACCCGGGAAAGGTGATTCAACAACTTGGCGTCGATGGCTTGCGCCGCGCGCTGCAACTGATGCGCGATCGCACTCAAAAACTGGGCTTCCCGAAACTTCACCTGCAAGCGTGCAACGGCTATGACGCATACGCAAAGCAACTTCATGATCTCGGATTTGACAGCGCCACGCAGTATGGCACCTTTGGTTGGACTTACGGCTCCAAACCTCCTGGATCTCGCCTTCCCTATGGCGTAGGAGCGGTCGAGGCCATCGCGTCCTGGCAGTCGAAACGGCGCAACCTGCAGACGCCGTTCTTTCCGTGTTGCTCGGTTGGTTGGGACGACAGCCCTCGCTTTGAAGAGGCGGCATCGATAGCAATTGATCGCACCCCCGACCAGTTTGAGCGCCTGGTGCGTGCCGCCCGCCACTTCGTCGCGGCGGACTCGAATCCGAAGATGATCTACATAGGCGCCTGGAATGAATGGACAGAGGATCACGTTCTGCTGCCGGATACCTATTGGGGTTACAGCTATCTTGAGGCGCTGCAGCGCGCTGTGAAGAGCTGATGCCGGAGTCAGAAAACCCGGCTCTCTTTATCGCGCGCCGGGCGTTCCGCTTCTCGTCCGCAGCGGCGAAGCGAAGTGGAAAGCAGCAGGTACAATTCTCAGAGAGGATTTCCCATGGGCGAAATGGTCGTAAATGTGGAGCAACAGCAGCAGCGCAACATTGCCGTCGACGCGTACCGCGGCCTGGTCATGCTGCTGATGATGGCGGGAGTCCTTCACCTTCCCGAGGTAGCTCAGTCGTTCCCCGGCAATCCCATCTGGCAGTTCCTGGGTTACCACCAATCCCATATCGGATGGGCCGGCATGAGCCTCGAAGACACCATTCAGCCGGGCTTTACCTTCCTGGTCGGCGTCGCGCTACCCTATTCCATCCTGAGCCGCCAGCGCAAAGGCGACAGCTTCCGCAGCATGCTGGGCCATACCATCTGGCGCAGTTTCGTTCTCGTGGCGCTCGGCATCTTCCTTCGCTCCATCCACAGCTCCATGACCAACTTCACCTTTGAAGACACGCTCACCCAGATCGGCCTCGGTTACACATTCGCCTTCCTGCTCATGTACGTTCGTCCGCGCTGGCAGTGGACCGCATTCGGAGCAATCCTCTTCGGCTACTGGCTGGCGTGGGCGCTGTACCCCGCGCCCGGCCCCAACTTCGACTACGCCGCAGTCGGCGTAACGGCCGACTGGCATCGTCATCTCTTCACCGGCTTCGCGTCACACTGGAATCGCAACAGCAATCTCGGCCAGGCCTTCGATCTCTGGTTTCTGAATCTCTTTCCGCGCCCCAGCCGTTTCCTCTTCAACGACGACGGCTATCTGACGCTGAGCTTCATTCCCACTCTGGGCACCATGCTGCTCGGGGTCGCCGCAGGACGCTGGTTTCTGGCCTCCGCTCCGCGCATTCCGCTGCGCAAATTTTTCCTGGCGGCAGCCGCATTGATCGCCGCCGGCCTGTTCTTTCACTTCACTGGAATCTGCCCCATCGTAAAGAAAATCTGGACTCCCTCGTGGACGCTCTTCAGCGGCGGCGTCTGCTTCCTCTTTCTCGCGGCATTTTCCTGGGTCGTCGATATCCGCAAGCATCGCGGCATCGCGTTTCCGCTGGTCGTCGTCGGCACGAACTCCATCGCCGCGTACCTCATGGCGCATCTGTTTGAGGACTTCATCCTGAGCAGCTTCCGCATCCATCTCGGCGAACGCGCGCTCAACATCTTTGGAGCCGCGTTGGAACCCGTAGTTCTCGGCTCTCTCACTTTGGCGGTCTACTGGCTAATGCTCTTCTGGATGTTCCGCAAAAGAGTCTTCATCCGCATCTAGTCGTTTTCACAGAAAATGTATGGTTATGGGTGCCCCACCCTCGCCGGGTTTTTGTTTTTCCGGCTACAGCGGAACCAGAGTTGACGTATCCCGAAACCCCAGCACCAAAGTCGACGCGACCACCAGGGAGCGGCGACCCTGCATAGAACTCAAAAGGACACAATTACTCTGGTTCCGCTCTAGGGTGGGTTAACCCGCGCCACAACTCTCGGCCTGATTAAACCGTTATGATGGTTGCCAGCGCACAAAGGCAGCGCAAGGATGCCCAACTCCCCCACTATCTTCATCTCGGCAGGCGAGGCCAGCG
>Ga0182027_10004013_pt1 | contig 23029 bp, 13 predicted proteins | sample 712E1DmetaG_FD_121300 | JGI IMG/M metagenome (GOLD analysis project Ga0182027, IMG submission 121300) | Permafrost microbial communities from Stordalen Mire, Sweden - 712E1D metaG (Illumina Assembly) | ecosystem: Environmental > Terrestrial > Soil > Wetlands > Permafrost | place: Sweden... | reverse complement strand
CCGAAATCAAAGAGCCGGAGGCCTGGACGGCCGAGAGGCAATCCCGACGATGTCGGGAGCCCGAAGGGCACCATGCACGATGCATGGTGTAAAGCACGTCAGTGCTTTTTCGTAACGTTGTGCTCCACGCCCGTAGGGCGTGGTCTCTTTTCAAGAAAACGCCGCAGGCTTCTCTCTCACGCTTATACATGCAGCACAAAATGATCCTTGTTGACACGAGTTGCGATATCCCGTATTTTTGCTGTGTTTACCGTTCAGCAAGATTTGCTTTTCAGCTGCTTCGATTCCTATCTGTCTTGTTGATACCGCCATAGCCGTTTGAAACAGAGGAGAAACCATGAATCGCTCCGTACTATGCCTATTTTCGCTTTTCACGGCAAGTTTGCTTTCCTGCAACCTTCCCACCTCGCCAAATAACTCCAAAGGAAGTCTGCCGCAACAGTCGCAAACCTTTGTAACCTTCAAGGTCAATGGCGTTCAGCAACGGCTCACCCAAATGGCCTACGGCGCGTTCGACACGTCTAACGGCAAGCACATTGCCGCCGTGGTCGGTGAAAACAACGCGGGCACGGCTTCCCAAATCGCAATTTTCATTACCTTCAACGATACCAGTGTCGGATCGCACGGAGCCGATTCAACGGCCTCAATAGCGTATGCCCCGGATACTTCGCTATCGCAAGTGGCGACAACAAAGCTATCGAGCGTTCAGCCTGTTATCACGGTGTCGAGCTTTGGACCGGTAAACGGGTATATCGAAGGAACCTTTTCCGGTGTGGCGAAAAACGCGTTGGGACAAATCGATTCCATGGTCGACGGAAGCTTCAAGGTACTCCGCATCAACATCGATTCCACGATGCCGATTACGAATCCTCCGACCACCGACACAAATTATCTCTCGGTTCTTTTTGACGGGCAAACCATAAACTATAACGGTTTCGGGGCCGCAACTTCGGTGTGTTCGGTAACCACCTTGTGGGGCCTCACGGACTTAAGCAAAATGGCCGGTGATTTAGATCTGGAAATTTCGGGAACGGGTTTCCGGGTTGGCGGCACCTACAGCGGACCGAACCGTGTTTCGTGCGTATTTTTCCCTCTTCCGGGCACTACTTTGGAGACATGGGATCCATCAGTGCCCACAGTCTATCGGTCAGGTGTGATACCTTTCGCAGTAATAGACAGCATTTCGAAAAGTGACAATCAAGCAGAGCCATCCGACACATTTTCGCACATGGACAGCAGCAATGTATTCTCGGTTTCGGTGAACATCACCTTCAAAGCTCCCAAATATTCCACCGGAGGGATAGTGGGCTCGTTCGTGAGCGGTACATTCTCGGGCGAAGTGGGCTCCGACGATCCCAGAAATCTCGGCCTTAACTATCCGCATTATCCGCCGCTGCGCGCACCGATTTCCGGCGTCTTCTCGGTATTTACATCTCAAACGCCGTGTCCGTAGGGAATCCATTTCCCCAAAGACGGGCGCGCGCACAGGAATCCAGCGCCGTATGCCAAACAGCAATTGCAGGACCCCGCAGCGAACCTTCGGGGACCGCGATTACAACCGGATGTACGCCCGAGTGAGCAGCCTGTTATCCGCAAACTGTGGGATTGAATGCCTAGGTTAACAAAGCGGGATTAAGCCGCAACGCATGCGCGCGGTCTAGTCCCGCTTCCTGATGCGAGTATTACTTGACGTTTAATACACGGACCAATCCGGCATTTATTCCCTCGCCCTTCACAAGGTAGGCGCCGGGAGAGAAAACGGCCGAGGCATGGTTCGCAGTCACGGTTTGCATTTTCCTACCGAAGATATCGTACACGGTAAAGGACGCATTGTCGCGACCGGGACAATTGACCGACAAGAGCCCGTGATCAAACGCCGCGAAGAATCGGGAACCGGACGCGGGTACGGCGCGGTTCGGCAGAACGCCCGTACTCGCCGCGGGGTTTCCGGTCGGATTGCGCTTGTAGTAAACCGACCGGAAACCGTCCTGCACTTCGCTCCAAATAACGTGCACCGCCCGCCCCGTGAGCGCGATAAACGGCTGCATCGGCCCCACGGCGCTGTCTGCCAGCTTGACCGGTGCGTCCCAGGTCGCGCCTGCATTGCCGGAATGCATGTAATACATGCCGCCGGGCATATTTTGCCACACAATATGCAGGTTCTGACCGTCGCGGACGATATCGGGATAACCGGAAGCGTCGGCATCCGATGTCAGGCGCTGTTCCGTGCCCCAGGTGGCGCCGAAGTCGGAAGAATGGATGAGATATATATCGAAGTTACCGCTGTTGCGCCGGTCTTCCCACGGAATATAGATGTCCGGGCCGTATACGCGGACCATAGGGCTGTAGGCGAATGCCGTCGAATTTGTCAACTGCCGTTCGGCTTCCCACGTGGCGCCGGAGTCCGAAGAACGCCTAAACCAGGTCTGCATGATGCCGGTCCGGTTGTCGTTCCATGCGAAATACACGTGCGCGCCGTCGGTCGCGATCGCCGGGTCTTCGGAACGTCCGGCCGCGTTCGAAATCCGCTGAATGGTTCCCCAGGTTGCTCCATTGTCACGTGACCGTCGAAAGTAAACTTCCGAGTTGCTGGTGTCGTTTCTGATGAAAGTATCGTTGAGGGCCACATACACCATCGGCCCGGATGCCGTTACCGTCGGCCACCAATAGGCGCTGTCGAGAACGACGTCCGGTTCCCAGGTATCTCCTCCGTCAAGCGACCGTTTGTAAAACGAAACATTTTTCGGCCCGTGCGTGTCGCGATAGACGAGGTGCAGCGACGATCCGACGCAGGCGAGTGCCGGAAATGCGGCCTGGCCTGTCTGCGAGGTCAGACGCGCGGCGGCGCCCCACGTTACTCCGGAATCGATTGACCGCCTGTAATAGATTGCCCTGTCATTGGCGGCCGTGTCGCACCACACGACATGAACCGTGTCGCCGCTGGTTACCAGGCAGGTCCCCATGTTCTCGTTCAGCGACGTTCCGGCTGCGGTTGCCGACAACCTGGTGTCAACGCTCCATTGCGCCGAGACCGCTGCCGCGGCAATTAAGACCGCGTGAAGAACGAAGGATACGTTGTTCTTCATAAGACCCTTCCTTTTAGTTGATTATTTGTAAACCGTTTGCGTTTAATACAACGACCAGACATTCGACCGGTCTGCGTCCGCCACCTGGCCGATGATCCAGATTTTGTTATTCAGATACACCGACGCATGATTTGACATCGCAGGAAAAGCCGCCGGTGTCTGAAACTGTACCCATGTAATGCCGTCGTACGAATACCATGCGTCATTGTTGGCCGTAAATGAGGCGCCGATCGTTCCTCCGCTTACTACCATTATGGTTCCGGCGGCAACGGCGCCAAACGAGGATCGGGGAGGGAATGCCGCGGCGGCAGTCGCGCATGTCCAATTGACCCCATCCGGCGACGACCAGACATCGGCCATGTCGGCGGTCGAGGTTCTTCCGCCGATAAGCCAAATCTTTTTGTCAAAAACAAGGGCCTGCGGGGCAAACCTGCCCAAGTATCCCGGAATGTCGACCGCTTTTGTCCAGGAAATACCGTCGGCGGAGGACCATACATCGCTCATATATCCGCCGACGGCGTATCCGGCCATCACCCACATTTTACCCTTAAAAACCGCGGCCGCAAAACCGTATCGCGACAAACACGACGTCGAATCGATTGCGCTGGTCCAGGAAATGCCGTCGGTCGAATGCCACACATCGCACAAAACCCTTCCGCTGTCGCCCATTCCGCCTAAAACCCAGATCGAATTATTGAAGATGACCGCCGAAAGTTGATTCCGATTTGAAAATCCGGCGTTGCCCGTAACTTTTGTCCAGACCGCGCCGTCTGAAGAATTCCATACGTCGTTAAAGTTCCGCGTATTGTCGCTTCCGCCGATAACCCACATCTTTCCGGCGAAGACCACGGCCCCGAACCCTTTTCTCATTCCGAAAAGCGCTGAATCCGCGGCAAGCGCAAAATGGGAAGGAAGCGTGGGATCGGGCACGAGTATAGTCTGCGCCACGGTATCGGTGAGCCCTTGACTGATGGTAAATGTCGTGTCTTTTTTTTGAATGCTGTCGGACGAACTTACGATCCTCACCGTGTACGACCCTTTCGCAAGTAAAGGCAGAATTACTTTTCCTGACGAGTCGGGCGTGACAACTACATTCGTGCCGATCAAAATCACAAGAACGCTTGAAGCGCTCTGACCGGCCGACAATGCTATCCGGCAGACCTTTGACCCCGGCGTGGTAAGGGTCGCGGATGGGGCAAGCGCGCCGGAACCGGTCATGTGAATGGAATCGATAAACGCCATGTCTCCGCCGTATTCGGCAAGCACATTATAATAGCCGGACGCGATGGAATCGCTTTTGTAAACACCATCCGAGCCGGTGACCGCGGTGTCTATTTTTATGGTGTCGCGCGGATCGTGGCCTGAAGGAATAAACCGGACGACCGCACCTGCCGCGGGATGGGTATCGGAGGTGTAAAGCTTTCCCGTCACCACGGGGTTTCCGCCTTCGGAGCCGCCGCCAGACGCGGTGTTGATCGATGAGCATCGGATTCCAATCATGCAAAGCGACAGGAACGCGACTGCGAATAATAAACGATTTCGACTCACGATCCGCCTCCCGCGTGTTTTGCGCCGGTTGTCAATTCTATCGGCTTGCTCTTGGGCACCAGTTGAAATCCCGCGAAGCACACCATCTCCGGGTTTTTATCGTTGCGTGCAAGTGAGAGCAGTCGCTTTCGGAAGTCCTGAATCTCTTTTTTAATTTCCAGATAGGTCTGTTTTGAAACGCTCATGGTAACGGAAGAAATGTCTCGGTCCTTCGATGGTATTTCGTCAATGGCCTGCGCGCTTTGCAGAATGGTTTTCTTATGATAGTGGGCCATGAGCGCGGATTTGACTTCCGGGCCGGTGGTGATCACCGAATCGGTCTGACGGTATCTGCCGCGGGCGTCCTTTTCGATGAAGCCGTTTTGTTCCAGATACGATACGGCGTTACGCGCCTGAACTTCGGTGAGCCGGGGAACGACGCGGCTTGCGAGCAGATTAAAATCGTCGCCGAAGTCAACGATGGTTGCCAGCTCACGAATGATGGGGTAATACCAGTTTTTAAAAAACCTCAGTTTCCCGTCCTGTAATCTGAATTCTTCGCGGGAGTACCGTGCGGTGAGGATGCCGCGTAAATGTTTTTCTTTCTGTTCCGGGTGCTTCTCATTTCTAAAGAGCACGAGCAGCTTGAAATATTCCGCTTCTTTTGGGGTGTGCTTGAGAGCTTGGGAAAAATTGGCAATGAATTTCGGCGACAGTTTTCTCTGGCCCTTCAAAACCCTGAGAAGATAATTGGGGCTTGCGATCCCGGCTTTTTTTAAAAAGCTGCGGTGAGAAAATCCGTACACCTGCGACTTCATGTTTGAATAGAAATCGTTGAGGTATTCAAGGTAATTGAAATATTTGAAGATGTCGATCATAATCCGGGGCTCTTTTCTACATTCAATTTACCATGAATAAATTGGTTTGGCAATTGGAAAACTGAATTAGTGCAACTAAAATGGTAACTAAATAATGCTAAATTGAACTAAATTATGCATAAATACACAAATGTTTGCATTTTTGTATACAAAAAATGGTAACAAATATTAAAGGGGACCTCTATAAATTCAAAAACGCGGTCTGTCATTGCGAACGAAGTGAAGCACCACGACTTTAACTGCATACAACGCTCGAGGAGCAGCCGCTCCGCGAATCTCGCGTTTTTGAAAGGAATCAAGGGAGATTCGCAAAGCGGCTGCTCCCGTAGAATTGTAACCGGTCAAAGTCGCGGTGCCACGTCGCTTGGTTCACGCTTCGCCTCCAGCTTCGGGTCTTTTGCGCCACTGGCGCGACCATGCGTAGGGCGCACTTCGTGCGTGGTCTCCGCACGTCTTGTGCTGCGGCTCGCTCCTCGCAATGACATTGAGACAATTCTTAGAGGTCCCCGTAGATTGTAAATTGTAGATTGCAAAATGAAAAGCATTGCAATCTACATTCTACATTCCACAATCTGCATTTAGTCCGGCCCCCGGCGGCCAAAGCGCCGCCACTCCGTTGGAAAGAGGGAAAGACACAAAGCAGCAAAGTGGACTTGATTTTCGCATCAGGAATACGTAGTTTCTGCTACGTGGCGTGCTCCACGCACACAGGGCGTGGTCTCTTTTCAAGAAAACGCCGTAAGCATCTCTCTCGCGCTTATACATGCAGCACAAAATAGAATTATTGCCATACCGGGATAGCCGAAGATTTTCAACGGTGTTTCAACACGCATCAGAAGGGCCGCGCCAATGAGCAGCGCCGCACCGAGATTCTACTCTACTATATTTGATCAATAAGGATGGTTTTAAGAAGCCTGTAATGAACTATTCCGTTTTCAAAGGAAACGAATTTGAAAGCTTTTTTCTGCACACCGCATTTGACCGATGTGGATCGTTATGGAAAATTTAAAAACGTCGGATCATTTCTTCCTCCGCTGGGCATCTGTTATTTAGGAGCCGTCCTTGAAAAGCATGGTCACCTTGTTAGGATTATTGACGGACAACTTGCAGAAAACACCCATGAACACATCCTTCAGGAGATCGGAAGTTTTATTCCGGATTTCATCGGCATCTCAAGCGTGATTCTATCGGAACGACAATCTTATGAATTAGCGGACAAAATAAAACTTCGGTTCCCTGATTCGTTTATTATAATCGGGGGACCTCATGTTACGACAATTATGCAGGATGTTATGAAAAACAGGGCAATCGATCTGGCAGTTTATGGTGAGGGAGAAAAAACAATTCTTGATGTCATGGAATACCTTACTGCTCGGAAGAAACTCACCGATATCCCGGGTATCATGTGGCGTAAAGATGATAAAGTGCAAATCAATCCGCCTCGACCCTTTATTGCAGATCTTGACGAAATTCCATTTCCTGCACGACACCTCCTCCAAAATCTTGAAAGGTATAGTACGCACATTCTCGCACATAGGCGGGAGCCGATGACATCAATGATAACGAGTCGAGGTTGTCCTGGTAAATGCGTCTTTTGCAACCGAATCTTCGGACAGGATTATCGATTCTTCTCCGCAAAGTATGTTCTGGGCGAAATCGATCAGTTGATGAATCTTAATGGGCGGCATATCAGAGAAATCGAATTCGAGGATGATACCTTTACCGTCGACCAGGAGCGCATCGTTCAAATTTGCAACGGTCTGATTGAAAGGAAATACGACCTGATCTGGTCATGTGCAACCCGTGTGAATACCATCAGTCTTGAACTCATGAAGCTTATGAAAAAAGCAGGATGCTGGATGATCCAGATTGGCGTCGAAACAGGTGATGAACAGGTGATGAAAGCAATCAAGAAGGGTATCTCCCTGGCGCGTGTAAAGCAGGTTGTTGACTGGGCCAATGAAGCAGGAATGGAAGTCAAGGGGTTCTTTATGCTGGGACATCATGTTGATACGGTCGAAACAATCGAAAAAACGATCAGTTTTGCCTGCTCCTTAAAAATACATACAGCCAATTTTGCAATTGTCAATCCGTATCCCGGAACAGAATTGTTCAAATTAGCGAGAGAATATGGTACCTTTAGTTATAACACTGATAACTATTCCGCGCATCATGGAAAACCACTTTTTGTTCCGAAAGGTTTGACCGCTCAGCAATTAATTGATTTCAAAAAGAGAGCCTACAAATCTTTCTATCTTCATCCTTATCGAATTTACAAACTGTTATCAGAAATAAGAGGATGGACAGATATCAAAAGACTTTACAAAGGACTTATGGCATTTCGAAGTCTATGAACAGGAAATTCCACTGCTTTCTGTAGTGGGGGCTCGTGTTATGTCCCGGAAATACCTACACAAATGTCATTCCCGCACGGGTGCGCAGACCATCGCGTGAAAGTAGATCAAAACGTTTGCGTGCCACGATCATCCCAGATCGTGTTCCTATTGTAAACCCTGAGGCAAGTTTTGGAAAGCGCCGGGCACTTATGGGCGCTCGTCGTAGAAAAGTATTTGGAGAAGCAGAATGATTCCGCCCGCCGCGGCAATCAGGAATAGAATTATTGCCATACCGGGATAGCCGAAGATTTTCAACGGTGTTTCAACACGCATCAGAAGGGCCGCGCCAATGATCAGCGCCGCCAACACCAGCCCCACGGTGATGCGGTTGGCCACCTTCTGAAAACCGCTCATCAGCTTTGTCTCATCCAACGCGTCAACGGCGATTTTGATCTCATTGTTCGCTACCGCGTCCAGAATCTTCGACACCTTGCCGGGCATATGCCGGATCAATTCCTTGGCTTCCATGATGCCGGCATAAAGGCTGCCCGTGGTGATGCCGCTGGTCATCCGCCGGCGCATTATCGATGTGGCGTTGGATCGAATCGACTCATTGGGGTCAAACTTCGGGTCCAGCGTGCGGCCAGCCTCATCGAGATTTAACAGCGTCTTGGCCAGGGTCGCCATTTCCATGGGTACGCGTACACCTGAATCCACCGCCATCTTGTTCATTTCCAGAACGATCTTCCCCATGGAAATCTGCTGGAGTGTCCTTCCGCGGTTCTGGCCGACCAACTCCACAACCAGCCGTGTGAATGCCTTCTGATCAAATTCATCCTTCTTCTCGCTGATCGCCACCATCTGGTCTGCGGCATCCTCGCCGCGTCCTTCGCTCACGGCCAGCAGAATCAGCAAAAGGCTCTCCTGCAGCCTTGGAGAAAGGCGGCCCACCATCCCCAGATCAATTAACGCGATTGACGAGTCATCCGTCAGCAGAATATTCCCCGGATGCGGGTCGGCATGAAAAAATCCATCCACGAGAATCTGTTTCAGATAAGCTTTGAAAAGCTCTTCGGCCAACTCGCTGCCGTCCATTTCCATTTTGGCCAACGGGCCTAATGTGGTGATCTTATGCCCGCCAACGTATTCCATTGTCAACACGCGCGAGGTTGTATAGTCCTCAATGGGCTGAGGCACGACGATGCGCTTGAATTGGGCGAGGTTTGCGCCCAGCGTACGGAGGTTCTGCGATTCCAGCCGGTAATCCAGCTCGTGCAGCAGCGTTTTGCGAAACTCCGCGAGCATTTTTTCAAATTCGTACCGTTTGCCCATTTGCGAGTGATGATCGAAAAACTCCGCGACCTCCTGCAGAGAATCAAGGTCATCCACCATTTTTTCCCTGATTCCCGGGCGCTGCACCTTCACCGCCACCGGCCGTCCATCACGCATCGCCGCATGATGCACCTGCCCCAGCGAAGCCGCGGAGATCGGTACGGGATCAAATGACGAAAACGCCCGGGACAAGCGCATGCCCAATTCGGTGGACACGATCTTTTCGACCTCTTCAAATGGAAACGGAGCCACCTTGTCCTGCAAACGAGCCAGAGCCTCCGTAAACGGCACCGGAAGCAGATCCGGCCGCGTCGAAAGCAATTGGCCTATCTTGATGAAGACCGGTCCCATTTTCTCAAGATCAATTGCCAATTCCTTAGCTTCAGGACTCGCCGCGGGTTTGGGTACCGCATGGCCATTGGGATTTCCAGTGTCCTCCAGGCCGGCGGCATCCACGAGTTCGGTGCGCCCATATTTGAAGAGCAGCCAGGCGATATCCTTATATCGCGCAAGATGTGATGGCTTGAAAGAGATGCTCATGAAAGTCTCCAAGGGTAACTGATGGGTGTTTTGCTATCTCGTGAGCGAGCCGAAGTGTTCCAAAACAATCTTTAACTGATAGGAAGTCTGATTTTTCGTGATCGGGTGGGCGTATAAAGAGGGTTTCTTTATCCCCTTCGCAAACTACGGGATGTCGCCGAAGCTCCACTGACGCTCAATTCTTCCCCGCTTTACCCCTTCGGGTACTTCTCCCTCGTCAGGGATTCCCAAGGATCAGAAGCGTCGTCGCCGTCTGCATCTTGAGCGGCCTCAAGGAACAATATAGCTAGTTACTCGGACAATTGTCAAATTGGGGAATACCGATCTCTTGGCATGGGGTTAACGCTAAAAATAGTCTGGGTTTTCAGGCGCAGGTTTTCTCGACAAACTGCAAAAGACATAATGGTATGGGCCGCCAGGCCCGACTTCCTTGCGCTTAAGAACGAAGTGACAAATCAAGCGCCATGCCGTGTAATCTCGTTTTACGCAATCAACGGGAAAACCAGGGCCTTACCGGATATCCGGCATATCACCGGACAATCGCAAAATTGCCACAACCGGGATAAAATGTGACGGGCGTCACCACGATTTTGCGACCGCGAAAGGATTACCGGAAAATTCTGGACGAACCCAATCGCCGAAGCGTATCTTAATGACAAGAGACAAGACCATCTTAAACGGTTTTACAAAATGACCTCTTACGTCCATTCCTCATCCTGCCGATCCCAAACCTCAACCCTTCAAGAACGATGTATTTCTTCACCGAAAAGCAAATCCTGTTTATCACGGGTCAAGTCTTCCTGTTTCTCCTTCCAGCAATCTCGCTGTAGTATGATATTGTCAAAAGTTTTGTATTGCCGGACGGCACAAAAATCAGGGATTTGTTGCAATAGAAGAATTGTTTTGACAATTCTGGTTAATGGACGGGTTAGAAGCTTGTCATGAAGATATCCTATCTCACGGCATACGACGCTTCGGATATCCACAATTGGTCGGGAACGGGATATTACATCGCAAAAGCGCTCCGGGATCAGAATGCCGAAATTGATTTCGTTGGGAACCTACAAGCGGTTCCTGATCCTGTTTCAAAAATCAAGCAGCGGCTATATCGGCGGTTCGGCAGGACATTTGAATTTGAACGGACTAGGCATTACGCGAAACAAATCGCAAACCTGGCCATGCCGCGGATCAGGCCGGACGCCGACATAGTGTTTTCGCCCGGTTCCCTCTGGATCAACTTTCTAGAAACAAAAAAGCCGAAAGTCTTTTGCACCGATGCGACATTTGCCGGCATGATCGGGTTCTACGAAACTTTTTCAACACTCTGCCGGGAAACAATGCGCTCTGGAAACCAGATCGAGCAACTGGCGCTGCAAACCTGTTCAATGGCCTTTTATGCATCGGACTGGGCGGCAAGGACCGCGGTTGAAAACTATAAGGTCGATCCAGAAAAGATAAAAGTGGTTCCCTTTGGCGCGAACATCGAATGCCACCGTACCTTGGAAGACATTAAGAAAATCGTTGACCGCCGCCCGGAAAAAGAATGCCGCCTGCTTTTTCTCGGGGTAGACTGGAAAAGAAAGGGCGGGGACGTGGCGGTGCAGGTCACGGAAAAGCTCAACAGGGACGGCTTGAAGACAACGCTCCATGTTGCAGGAATAAAACAGATTCCGTTGTCGCCGCTGCCACCCTTTATCGTGGATCATGGATTCATCGCCAAATCTTTACAGACAGGAACTGAACGGATTGAAAAGCTTTTTGCGGAGAGCCATTTTTTGCTGGTGCCGAGCGTTGCCGAAGCCTATGGCCTTGTTTTTTGCGAGGCAAATTCATTCGGCCTGCCCGCGATCGCCACGAATGTCGGCGGAATACCGACCATTATAAAAGACGGGGTCAACGGAAGAACTTTCCCATTGTCTTCAACTGCCGGTGAATATGCCAACTATATCCGAAAGACATTTGATGATCATTCCGCGTACCGGGAACTGTGCTTTTCATCATTCAACGAGTATGAAAAAAGACTGAACTGGAAGGTTGCCGGGAAAACGATGATGGATTTTCTGCTTACTTTATAACTGCCGGCTCGAAGCACTGAAGACCTGTGGTAAGCACTTCGACGCGGCTCAGTGCAGGCCCGTCGAACCATACCGGTCTCGTGGCTTCCGGTGGCGGGCGGATCGGCGGGGTCAAATACCTAGAGGCGAATACTATTTTGTGGTATAGCAAGAAAATGCCCAATTTGTGATGCTGGTCACAGTGCTGCGAAAACCGAAAGTGTATTTTGATTCCATAGTCTACATTTTACAATTTCCATACCCGTTTGCTTTATCGTGGGGGTCCGAGTATGCGTAGCTCTCTTTATCGGCTGGCGTTGTCGTTATTTTCATTCCTTCTTCTCACCTGTATAGGCCAGCAGCCGAATCCTTTCCAGCAATCCGATGCAAACATCGCCCCTGTTCTCGAAAACTCGTTTGGCCAGACAAGCGACTCCACGATTTCGGACACGGTTGGGAACCGGATCTCCATTGGCATTCGCGCGTACCTCCCCTCATTCATCGATTCGGTGAGAGTGGTAGTCCATTCCGGTTCCACTACGGATACTTCCTTCACATTCGGTAAGAATTCGGACTGGGCAAGCAACCCGAGGATCGTTGTTCAGTTTCGTTCGGCAGGGACCCGCACTGCATCTTTTACCGTGTTTATCGGTTCCAGCGAAAAATTGGACTCGGCCATCGTCAAAATTCTTCCTCGCCTCATCAACATAACAACCAAGTCTTCCAACGACTCCGTGACCCAAAACGACTCGGTCACCTTTACCGCCGGCGTTTCAGATTCCGGCATCCATACCTTTAAATGGTACAAAGACACAACGGCTATCTCGGGCGCAACTTATGCAACGTTGACGATAAATCCCGTGATCGCGTCCAGCGCCGGAAGCTACACCTGTTTGATTCGGGACCACTATGGCGACACGGCCCGCACGCCGGCAGCTGTGCTAACTTTAAAAGCAATTCGCGCCGTACCGAAATGGGCGCACGACACGATCCGCGTTGAAGTGAGCGAAGGCACCGTCAACTCCTTGAACCTTGCGGATTCCTGTACGGTTTCCAATGGCGCCACTGTCAAGTACAGCTTGAAGACCGGCGGGACTGTTGCCGATTCGTTGTCCGGCTCCGTATGGAAGTACGCGCCGACATTTACGGATTCCGGCTCCTACACCATTCAGATTCAGGCAGCAACCGCAACCGATTCAAGCGTTCTCACCATGCTGCTGCATGTTGCCAACGTCAACCGGGCACCTCAATTCGACGCCGGCAAGCCGCTCACCTCGTATGCTGTCAAGGGCGGAGCCCTGCTGTCGTTTGCAGTCAACGCAACCGATCTTGACGGTGATTCGGTTTCGTATTTTGTGAAAAGCTCGACATTGCCGCGTAGTGCGCCGGCATTGGCGGGCAAGACAGTCACCTGGCAGTCGGTAAGTACCGACAGCGCAAACGCGGTTATCGTGCTGGGCGCATACGACTGGAAAGACACGACCCTCATCACCGTGCAGGTGGCAGTGGGAAAGGTAAACGCGGCTCCATCGCTCGGGGCGCAATACCTGACCCAAACGGTAAGCAAAGGTCAGACAATCCGCGTTTACGAAGGCGACAGCGCCAAGTTCACCTTTACCGTTACCGATCCGGATTCCGGTCAGGCCCACGTTTTAAAAATTGCAGACCGCACCCCGCTTTCCTGCGGAACCGTGGTTTTCGACAGTGTCAACTACAAGTTCTCGTTTGTTCCGTCGTTCAGCTGCGCAACCAAGGACAGCATACTCCTGTCAAATGTGGTGTTCGTTGTCACGGATAATGGCGTGCCTCCGCTTTCCGACACTCTCAAGGTCAACTTTAACGTAATCAATGTCGACAGGGCGCCGGTTCTCATGGTGGTGCATGACACAACCGTATTTCAGAGCAAGCCGCTCAATTTTATGGCGCAGGCAGTTGATCCCGACAATGATGCTGTAACAATAACGGCAACGGGCCTATCTTCCGCGGTATTGCCCGATTCCGCAAAATTCGACCCCAAGACAGGAATACTATCTTGGACGCCCAACTTTAATCAGACCGGAACATTTTACATTGTGTTTACAGCCTCAGACGGCACCCTTACAACAAAAGACACAACTACCATAATAGTGACAAAAACCGACAGGCCGCCGGTTGCCGTGACGCAATCGGTGAATGCGGGCCGGAACACCGCCAAGACGATTATCCTTACCGCAACCGACCCGGACACAGACCCGATTACGCAGTTCAAGATTACGAAAGTTGCATCCAATGGAAGTGCAACGCTGTCCGATCCTGTGGCCGGAACAGTTACCTACACCCCGACAACAGGTTTTATAGGCATAGATACATTCTCCTTTTCCGCTTCAGACGGCAGCCTTTGGAGCTTGACGTCTGCAAATGTTACAATAACGGTCGACTCAAACAAGGTTGCGCCAAAAATCACCACCGAACCGAGAATTGACACTACCATCAATCAGGGCGGGGCGTTCTCGATTACCGTGGCGACCAACAACGCATTCCCGTCGCCAACCTATTCCTGGTATCAGGGAATTAAGGGGAGCGGGGCGCTTAAGGGTACGACATCAAATCCGGTTTATTCCAAAGTCGGCGTTGCGGCGGTTGACTCTGGAAATTACTACGTAATTGCGTCGAATACTTTCGGGGCAGACACGTCGGCTTACGCGCATTTGAAAGTTAATGTTCCTCCTTCCGCGCCAACGCTTTCGGCGCCTGCAAACAGCGCAATCGGCGTGACCATTTCCCCCACGCTTACCTGGAGCACGGTAACAGGCGCTGTTACCTACAGAGTTCAGGTTTCAACGGCGTCCGATTTCTCATCAGGAATGATTGTCGACGACTCAACATTGACCTCTGCGACAAAGGTTTTACCCGGCCTTTCCAACAACACTCAATACTATTGGCGCGTGAGCGCCATAAACGCGGGCGGCGCGAGCGCATGGTCCACGGTTTTCAGCTTTACCACAATTGTCGCGGCGCCTGGTGTTCCTGTCCTGTCTGCGCCTGCTTCCGGCGCAACAGGAGTGGCGATTTCTCCAACGCTGAGCTGGAACCCAGCGGGAGGCGCGGCAACATACCGGGTCCAGGTTTCAACAGCATCGGATTTCTCAACCGGCATTATTGCCGATGACTCCACCTTGACAACCGTGACAAAAGCCCTCTCCGGCCTTACAAATAACACACTGTACTACTGGCATGTATGTGCCAGAAACGCAGCAACCACAAGCGCGTGGTCTTCAATATTCAGCTTTACCACCCTATACGTCTTTACCGTCGCCTTCGACGGCCAGAGCGCCACTGTCGCGCCGATTCCATTGACAAAAACGGTTACCGCTCCGGCGACAACCCTTGGAGCGCTTCCGTCTGACCCGCAAAAAACCGGATACCTGTTCGGTGGTTGGTATACCGCAACGAATGGCGCGGGAACCGCCTTTACCGCCTTGACTACCGTAACGCAGAGCATGACCGTATACGCAAAATGGATTCCGGTATATGCGGTAACCTACGATGCCAATGGCAGTGCCAACGGAACCGTGCCTGTTGATCCAAACACATACACAAATGGCACCACCGTTTCCGTGCTCGACAATACCGGCTCACTTATAAGAACCGGCTACACCTTTACGTGCTGGAATACCAACGCGGCAGGTACCGGAACAGACCGCACTCCCGGCGGCACGTTCTCCATGGGAGCGGCAAATGTAACGCTGTATGCGAAATGGACCGCAAAGCAGTATACCGTGACCTACGATGCAAATGGCGGAACAGGCGCGCCTGCCGCGGTGACACAGAATTATCTAACAACGTTTGCAGTTGCCTCGCAAGGCGCGCTCGCAAAAACCAGCTATGTCTTTAATGGCTGGAATACGAAAGCAGATTCCAGCGGCACAAGCTATCCTGCAGGGTCACAATATGCGATCGGAACAAAAAACGATACATTATTTGCGAAATGGGTCATTAAGGATGTTGATGGAAATATATATACCGAGGTCGTGATCGGGACCCAGACGTGGATGGTGCAGAATTTAAAAACCACGAAGTTCAATGATGGGACACAGATACCGAATGTGACGGATGGCACTACTTGGAGTGCACTTACTACATCGGGATATTGCTGGTATAACAACAGCATTGATTCAGGAAAAATTTATGGGGCGTTATTCAACTGGTATGCCGTAAATACCGGCAAACTTGCCCCTGCAGGGTGGCATGTTCCGAGTGATTTGGAATGGACAACACTAGCTACGTTCCTAGGCGGCGAAAGTATAGCTGGGGATAAGTTGAAAGAAGCCGGTGGTGTACATTGGGCTCCCTGGAGCGATGGACATAATTCTTATCCCAATACTGGCACTAACTCTTCCGGCTTCACAGCGCTTCCAGGTGGAGACCGTGACTATGGCTCCAACGACGGTATCTTTGGCAATGTTGGTTGGGACGGCAACTGGTGGTCATCTACGGGTGATGCTAGCTTTGCATGGATTCGCTCATTGGCCAATAATCCCGCAGCATTTGTGAATAGAAATGATTACGGCTATCTAACATATGGATTCAGCGTCCGCTGTCTAAAGAACTAGAAAAGAAAACGTCCGAACCATGATTGGAAGGATTACAGGATTGCCATGATTTTTAAAAAATCAAGAGAATCAGAGGAAACAGGCAAATCAAGGTCCAGACGGCAATCACTCCGGTGACTCAGGCGGCCTGGAATTGGATTGAAGTCAATTCGTCTTTGTTCGCCCGGGAGGAAACGTGCAGAAACTCAACGCCGACGACATTGTCGTTATTGTCAAAGTCAAGAATGACGCCCGGACGGATTTCTTCGGATTCGACAATCCGTGATTCGTCCAGCCTGAAATATAAGGTATCGCTTTCTTTATCCACTTTAACTTTCATTTTTTTTCCTTAATCTCCGGTCAAAGAAAAGAGTGACCCCTTTAGGAGGGGTAGCATTCATATTGACTATTACTCTCAACCATCTGTCCTCGAATTCGGGTATCTGCTTGATGAAATGTCTGGTCCCATCGGGACAATCATCGAGTGCATCGGGATTGTTCAAACATCGTTCTATCCATTCTTGCGGAATCCCCCGTTCTTCCATCATGTTCCTGAAATGGATACCATACTCCATTTTTTGAATATACTATGTTCGAAAAGAACATGTCAATTTAAACAAATTCTCATTCGGGAAGGTCGCACATACAACACACATTCCCCCTCTCCTGACGGAGAGGCCTGCACTGAGCCGGGCCGAAGTGATGATCGCGGCATACTTTGTCGTTTTTCGTTACACGGAGCACCCATGCGATGGGGACCCTTGCCGTCCGGCTAACATTTGCCCCTGTCGGGTATGTAAAGGACTTCGAGACAATCATCTCGTCACCTTCGAGCAGGTGCGCCCTGCCGGGCGCACCATAAAAAAGGGGCGCCTATAAAGCGCCCCTTCAACGGATAGCCCCGTTTTGTTCATCAGCCGTTATTGATATATCCCCGTGGGAAGCTGCTGGCCCGCGGAATTCAGTCCGTAATCGTACGGGTACAGCGGATCGTATGTCGCGTCACCCACGTTGATCGGTTCCTGCGCCGTGTTCCTCGGCCACGACGTTGAAAGTTTGCCGCGGAACTCGTAATTGCCGTACAGCACCTCGGCAATGCCGCCGCCCTCGGTGCCGGGAAGCCAGGCCGCAACAATCGCGTCGCATTTGTCGACAATAGTGCTTATGTCCATGGGCCGGCCGGTTATCATGACGCATATCACCTTTGCGCCAGAATTCTTGGCCGTGGTGACGAGGTTCGCTTCCGGAATGGTCAAATCGGTTCTGTCACCTACCATTTCGGCATAGGGCTGCTCTCCTATGCACACGACTGCCACGCCGCCGGTGATGCCGTTGCCATCTGCGCTGTAGGATATGTTTGCCGTCCCGCCGATACTTTCAAATCCCTGGCGGATTGTGGTGCCCGGCATGGTGTTCCCTGCCGCGCTTGATTCGCCCTGCCATCCTAGCGTCCATCCGCCGCATTGCAGCCCCACGTCCTGCGCGTGCGGACCCACAAGGGTGACCTTTGCGGTCTTGGAAATTGGAAGAATGCCGGCGGATGTTTTGAGCAGGACGAGCGATTTGCGCACGGCCTCGCGGGCAATATCGCGGTGGGCTTGACTTCCGACAGTTGCCGTCACCGCAAGGTCTGTGGCCAGCGGCGCCGTGAACAGACCCATTCTGTATTTGATGCGGAGCAGGCGTTTCACGGCGTCGTCGACCCGCGCGCCGCTGCCGCTGGAGTAAAGGCCGTTGAACATGGTCTGCAAAGCGCCGATTCCGTCGCTGCCTGCGCCCCTCATCGGGATATCGAGACCTGCTATGATGCAATTGGCGGAGCTCGAGGTGCCGGTAATGTCGCCGTCCCAGTCGCCATTGACAAACCCGTCGAATCCCTGATTTGTCTTGAGCCAGTCGGTAAGCAGCGCCTTGTTCTCGTGCATGCGAACGCCTCTCCAACTGGAAAACGATGCCATGATCGCCGCAGTCCCGGCCTGCACCGCCGCGGTGTAGCCGGGCAGATGAATGGCCCTGAGTGTTGCATCGTCTTCTATATCGTTACCCCGATCCACACCGCCGTCGGTGCCGCCGTCACCGGCGAAGTGCTTGGTGCATGCCGCAACCACAAGCGGATTTGACAAGTCGGACAACTGGAACCCGAGCACCGCCGCGCGGGCCATCACAGGCGTCAGGACGGGCGATTCGGAGAAACCTTCGTATACCCGCCCCCATTTGTCGTTCCTCGGCACCGCGATACAGGGGCCCCAGGCCACATTTACGCCGCCGCCGCGCGCCTCGATTCCCGCGACCCTGAAGCATTTCTGGACAATCGTCGGATCAAAGGTGCACCCCAGTCCGATGTTGTGAGGGTTCACTGTTGCGCCTTTGCACTTGCCGAACCCGTGGACGATGTCGAACCCGATGAGCAGTGGAATTTTCTTGGCAGTGGTCTGGCTTGCGGTCTGGTAATTGGTGCAGAAGCTCGCCCAATCGGTCGCGATGCCCGCACCGCCGCCGGGGCCGTCGGTGCCGCCGCCGAAAATCGTTCCCAGAAGCGCACTCGTCACGAAACTGGAGGCCGGGCAGTCCACCTGCACGAGCTGACCCACTTTCTCCGGCTGGCTGAGCGTGCCGAACAGCGTGTTCACCTTGCCTTCTATGTCAATGGGGGTCAATATGACATTGCCGACATTTGCGGTATAAGAATCGACTGATATCTTTACAGGGGTGTATCCCGTCTTGCCGATGCGGACCGTATCGACGGCGGCCAGTTTCTTTGCAACTGCGGTCTGCGAAACGCCGCATGATGCAGGGCCCGCGGCCGCGATACCGTTCCTCCCGCTTGTATTCATCAGCTTTTGAAAGGTGACCTTGTCGCCCGCCGTTGTCTTGAGCACATACACGGTGCGGGCAAGCGTTGAAGGCAGCTTGAAGGAATACATTCCTTTGTCAAGATACCCTTCAAACAGGTTGCCGGCCTTCCTTCCGTCCAGTCCATACAGCTCCGCGCGGACAAATCCCGCCGAAAAAACCGAGAATGCCGGCTCAGGCGAAACCGGTCCTGCAATGCCGGTGTTACTCTTGCCGAAATTGCCGTTCGCATCCGAAAAGTCCCACGACAGGTGGTGGGCAATGCTTGTGTAGGTAGCCGTCGCATTTACAATGGGCTGGCCGGTTGCGGTCACTGCTTTTCCGGTCACGGTGAAATCGCCGCTCTGGCCGAAGGCAACGGTGAACGTCGCGGCCATTGCAATCGAAACACAACAGAATTTGATTCTATTTCTCATAGAGCTCATCCTCCTTGGGGTTATGAGTGGATAGGGAAATAAACGGTGTCCTCGATAGCGAATTTGTACTTCGAAGCGTCGCCGCCGTCCGCATCTTGAGCGGCTTCGAGGGAAAATATAGGTATTTCCGCCTCCAATTGCCAAATCTAAAAACTTGTGGTGAGCCCGTCGAACCATTTCAGTCCCACGGCTTCTGTGCAAGCATAAGGGGACCTCTAAAAATCAGGTTCTTCTTTTCGCGAATTGCCGTTCGCCCCCTAAATCACCCGAAGGGGGACTTGTAAGGTGTTGATTTTTCATGCAATCGCTTTTTCCAACAATTCCCCTTCGGGATTCGGCCCGCCCAACTGGAAGGGCGGAAAGCCGTTTGGGGGCGTTGCCGAAAAGAACGAATTAATAGAAGTGCCCATAATGAGATCACCTCACGAACCGGAAACCGGAATTTCCAAAGAACGTAAAGTGACCCCCGGGAATAAAAATAAAGATATCTAAAATCCTACCGCAATCTCCAGCCATTGGGCGCCGCCATGAGAATCATAGGCTGCCCAGAAGGCCCAGTCGTCATAGGGAAAGCCATAACACCTTTGTTTCATGGAACGGCGATGCATGAATCGCGAATAATAATTACAAGGAGTTTTCTGATAATATACCGAACCATCTTTGCGCTCATCCCATTTTGTCGTATCTTCCGCAACATGCCTGTTTAATACTGCAGCTATATCGGCATTTCCTCCACATGCATCTCCAGTGCAGGAAAAAACATTATCGGTGGTGGGTTTGGCGAACTTGGCAAACTTGTTGCGCAGGTTTAATGTCCAGATCTGGTTGACATAGCTGGTATAGTAATCCTTGTATTTCCCGCTGACGAATCCTGCATCGCCGCGTGGCGCTGAGACTACATAAGGCGCGTATGGCGCTGTTGCAAGGTGCGTGAATTCCGGGGTAGCCTCATTGATAAATTCGTCAAACCTGGATTGCCGGGGTTGATAGAAAACAAAGTAATCTTCACCGAGCGTGGTATCATGACCATCTGCACAGTGCAAACGGATCGCGATTGGAAGTCTGAAACCGTCAACGCGGGTGGTATTGCCGTTGTAAACCCCGTTACCGGTCGTATGTTCCTCAAAATCCCAATAGGTATTCGCGCCCCGACTTGACCCTCCTACCATTATGTAAATCCTGCCCGCGGGGTTATTCGGAAGGTTAATGGTCGAAGTCGCGCTTAAACGATTCGGAGCCCCGTTATCGCCGAGAGCCCAGTAAATTTGACTGTCGGCATAGGCGCCGTTTGTTCTGTTGATTATCTTGAATATAATGCCGCCGGCTACCTTGGGTATTGCGCTTGTATCTCCCCAGAAGGCATTTATGTCCCCATTCCAGGTTGTAACCTTTGTCAACTGGAAATCATACGTTCCCGCAAGTGATTCTATGGGCTTGACTGCAACCGAATACCCGGGCGCGGTTGCATGGAGTGTATCCATGACGGCAGCCAGCTTTTCCAGACGTTGCTGCTGCACATTTGCCTGCGAGGATCTTTCGCTGGAGAACCTGCTGTTAAGCGAAGGGAACTTGAGCACGGTCGTCTGATTGTTTATGGCAACTCGAAGAACATAGAATTGAGCGGAAAGGTTTCTGCCGTCGACAAGACAGGAATAATTCCCCAGGTTCAATCTGCTGTTCAGCACATCTCTTACAAACCGGCCGTTCATGTCGAACAGACTTATGCGGACCTGCGAATTGTTCTCCGGCAGGCTGAACAGCAGTCTGCCGCTTGAAAAACAGGGCTTTGTAAAGGCATTGCCCGTGACCGCGACATTCTGATTTACATTTACAATTCCGGAGCCCAGCGCGTAGTAGCCGTTGGTGTCGGTTTCCGCGAACAGCGCCAGAACGCCCATTCGCACCACGGTGCTTGGTATACCCTTGCCCGAAGGATCCGTGACTCTTCCGGTGATCGTGACTGTCTGCGCGAATCCTGAACCTAGAACAACTGTCAGCAGCAATAAACAGGTTATAACTTTTTTCATTCTTCCTTCCTCCCGTTAATAAATAGCCCCTCGTCGTTTTAAAAACCAAGGGCTCTACAAAACATTTAATTTTTCCTCTTCCCCGCAACATCCTTTAAGAACCGGCATTCTTAGCTCCGTCATTTAACCGTTAAAGTTCTCCTGCAAAATGACCCGTATCCCTATCCCCACACCCGCAACGTGTCCGGAAACACGTCTCCCCCCCTCCTCGGGGGGGGCTTTTATATCCTATCATATAATTTAAGGATTTATTGACGGATTGTCCCGAATAAATTCAACGAATTAAACTATTCGTATTCATGATGTATACGGATGGCGGGTTTGTACCTGCCTTCGGCTTCAGCCTGAAAGTTGCGCCGGCTGTCGGGTTCAAAGGAAAGCTCCGCAAGTCATTTACAAAAGAGGAGCCTGGGGAAGTGCTGGAGCAGGCGGCGGCAAAGGGGTAAGAGGCGGAGGGTTACTGTGCGGTGGCCGTTACAATCTTGTTCTTGAGCGCAAGCGCGTCGCTGTCGAGACCGAAATCGGCTTCGCAGGTCTTGAGCAGGATCAACGATTCCGTAAGGTTTTTCTCGTTATACCGCTGGACCGCCCAGTTAAAATACGCACCCTTGATATTGGAGATATAGGGCTTGCGAACCTCGTCTTTGTCTGCGAAGGAAATTGCCTTACGCAAAAGCCGTGTCACGGTGTCCCAGTCTTTTTTGGGCCACAGCGAGGAGGCCCAGCCCCCGTAGACAAACGATTCAAGATACGTCATCGACGGCTTGATGTCCGGATACCGGCAGAACCGTTCCGCAATGGCAGCCGACTCTTCGAACCTGTTTTCTTTAATCTTCTTATCAATTATTTGCTGCACGATCGCGCACGTATTGTTAACGAGTATCTTGTAATCCGGCATAGTTGCGAAAAGATGATCCGCCGCGGCGGCGATGGTGTCTTCCGAGGCCGCGCTGCCTGTTGTTTTGAAAATCGTAAAGCCGTGGCTCAACCGCAGCGACGTGGTCAGGCAGCAAAACGCGGTGTCGTTTCGCCCCACGGAGTCGAGTGCCTGGATCACAGGCAGCATCTTGCCGTAAAACCGGCCCAGCGATTCAAAATCCTGCGCATTCCGCAATTCCATGACCTCGTTATTTAGAGCCACGAGGCGGCTGTAAGCGTACGCCTTGATTTCGGGACAGCAGAACCCCATGGCCTCAAGCAGCCGGTACCTGTCGACGTTTGCCATGCGCGCGGGATCGGTATGCTGGTTTATCATGTTGTGGACAATGACGTGCAGGGGGGAAAGAATCTGCCGTTTCGTATAGTCTTCGTAGGTAGGCATAACAAGGCCGCGAGCTTTGAACCAGTCCCTCTGCAGGCGTCCAAAGCTGCTCCTGTCGTTCTTGAAATTGTAGCCGTTCTTGCTGGTG
>Ga0182027_10004012_pt1 | contig 23030 bp, 23 predicted proteins | sample 712E1DmetaG_FD_121300 | JGI IMG/M metagenome (GOLD analysis project Ga0182027, IMG submission 121300) | Permafrost microbial communities from Stordalen Mire, Sweden - 712E1D metaG (Illumina Assembly) | ecosystem: Environmental > Terrestrial > Soil > Wetlands > Permafrost | place: Sweden... | reverse complement strand
TTTAAAATTTAAAGATGCAGATAAAAAAAATGGTTTCAGGAAATCTTTAGTTATTGGAATTATCCTGGGTCTATCATTTTTCCTAAATATTGCTGTCTTCATAATGACCATCGCAATTTTCATATGCATGTTTTTTTTATTTTCAAAAAAAAGAATTTATCTATTAATATCCATTATCCTTGCAGGAATAATCGCACTTCCACAATACTTATACGTTCAATCAGGAGGGTCAATTTTTAAACCACTAATAAACCCTGGATACTTAGTCTCAAACCTTAATATTCTTAACTTTATCAATTACTGGTGGCAAAACCTTGGCTTTAATTTGATCTTTATTCCCTTAGGTTTTATTGTTGCGGCAAGAAAGGAAAAGAAAATATTACTTTCATTCTTTAGTCTATTTATTATCGGAAACTTATTTCAATTTTCTCCTGAAATTGCAGCTAATCATAAATTCTTTAATTACTTTATTATTATTGGCGGAATGTTCTCTGCCTATTTTTTGCATGTTCTTTGGAAAACAAAAAATTTTCTGAAACCTTTCGTTGTAATTTTTGTTTTCCTGTTAATATTTTCCGGAATTATTGATCTGTTCCCAATTTACAATGATTCCAAAATTATACTTAGTGACTATCCTGCGAATATGGATATTGCCTGGATCATGAAGAATACCAAACCTAATTCAATTTTCTTAAATGCTCAATATCTTTACGATAATGCCTCGCTTGCCGGAAGAAAAATATTTTTGGGATGGCCATATTTTTCTTGGTCACAAGGATACAATACATTCACTCGTGATAATTTGAGAAAATCATTATTTAATACCAATGATTTAAAAAATTTTTGCAAAAACATTAAGCAAAATAACTTAAGTTACGCGGAACTATCTCCAACTCAAGATTTAATCGTCAATACGGATTTTTTTGAAAAGAACTTTATTCCCGTTTTTAAAGATAAACAAACAAATGTATCTATCTACGACTTACAAACCGCATGCAAATAACATTTATAAAACAATTTACTAAAAAATACTTATATAAAGAATGCTCTTTAATTATTCTGGCGCTTTTAATCATGCTTCCTTTTTATTTCTATAAACTATCCACACTTCCTACTAGTGTGCATGGGGATGAAACAGAAACTGCATTTCAAGCATTACAAATAATTCAAGGAGGTGCTGGTCTTATTGGCGTAGGCTGGTTTGATCTTCCGTTGTTATCATTCTTGCCACATGCCTTTTTCATGCTTCTTTTTGGACAAACTATTATTGCTGACAGATTAGGCTCTATTATTTTTGGGATTCTAGTCTTGCCAATTTTATATTTATTATTGAAAGATTTTTTTGATAAAAGAGTAGCATTTGTATCGACCATACTACTTGGAACTTCTCATATGTGGCTTGCTTTAAGCAGAATTGGCATCACGTATGTACAATCAACTTTTTTTATCGCTAGCATCGTTTATATCCTGCTTAAGGCATTCAAAACCCATAAAACAATTTATTTCATATTGGGAGGAGCAATGTTTGGATTAAGTCTTTATTCCAATTTCGCTGTAAGAATTGTTCCAATTCTTACATTAGTGCTATTTATTCATTATTTTGTCACGACTAAATTAACAAGAAAGAAAATATTAAACATAACTTGCTTCTTAGTTTTAGCGGTTATTATTTTTACACCTCAAGGATCTTTTTATCTTAAAAATCCAGGAACATTTTCCAGTAGAGAAAATAGTGTATTTGTTTTTTCTAAAATGGCTAAAGAATGGACAAATTATACCAACATGAGTAATGCTCAAATAATCCTTACGCAAACCACAAGGGCTTTTAATATTTTTGCCGGAGACAACAGCACTCAATACGGATTCAAAGGGCAATTGCTGGATTATCTATCAATCTTTTTCTTTCTTGTAGGTGTAAGCTACGGAGCGCTTAAGGTAAAGTATTTTAGATATCAATTCATGTTTTTTTGGTTATTACTTGCAATCTTGGGACAAATTTTTACTTCAATACCGCCTCCAATTTTTTTGCCAAGATTTGTTGTCGGACTACCAATTATTTATTTATTCATTTCTATAGGTATTTTAAAAGGCTCTGAAATCATAAGTAAACTACTTATAAAACATAAATACCTTCATATTATTGCCATCTTATTTATCGCGTGCATTGTCTTTTGGAATATTTATACATATTTCGTGATATATCCAAAACAAATTGATGGAGATCCTAATGCGCGTTCTGCAACCAAAATAGGCTATTATTTAAATACGTTAAATAAGAACTATACTGCATACTTTGATACCATGCCAACAATTTGGGCAGGATATAGACTTATTCAATTTATTTCCCCAACTGGACATAAAACCGATATTACAGATTCGGATCTGAATAATATGGCAAGAACCCCGAATAGAATTAATCAAATAAAAGAAATGTCAAAAGTAAATGATATAGCGTTTGTGATTTATCCAGAATACAATAATTCACTTAAAACTCTAAGCAATATTTTCCCCAATGGACAAATAATAACTTTTAAGGAGATCGATAATTCGGTTCAATTTTATATCTTTAAATTAAGGACGCAAAACTAACAATAACTAAATATGTTAATTTTAATTCCATTAATAATATTTTCAATTTTATATCTTCCATTCATAAACTCTATTCCTTATCTTGATGGAAATATTGACCTTATAAGATCATATGATTTTTTTAACGGGGGTTTTGCTCATTATTTTTTAAGTTGGGGCTCTGTTCATCCACCGTCAAAATTATTTATTACTGACATTTTATTTAACACATTTGGCATTAATGTATATTCCTACAATATTATTGGACTTATTTTTGGAATTATTGGAATAATTTATATTTATAAGTTGTGTGAGAGCATCTTTGACAAAAAAACTGCAATGTTTGCAGCAATAATTTTATCTACCTATCCACTTTTTATTGCTACCGGTATCTTTTCTTTAACGGATTATCTAACATCCATACTGATAATAGTTTCACTAGACTACTATTCTCGAAAAAAATATTTTCTATATGCCATATTCTCATCGATCGCTGTTCTAACAAAAGAGACTGCGTTACTTATTCCTATAACAATTATGCTAATAGAGGTAATTTATTCTTTAAGTAAAGTAAAAACGATATTTAAAAATCAAAGACTTGTTCTCCTAAGAAGTGCGTGCTTATTTTTGCCACTTTTTACATATTACTGTTGGAGTTTATATATAGCAATGAACGGACAAGCGGCATGGAACGATTGGAATTTTTCCGCGACCGCAAACAAAGGAAGTCTATATACAATAATAAATAATTTGAAAACCTTTAATTTTCTTAATCAATACGCCTATCAAAGCTGGAAGCAACTATTTTTATTAAATTTCAACTGGATTCTTTGGTTGATTGTTACAATAGGGATAATAATTTTTATTGCCAAAAACTTTAAATATGTTGGTAAATTATTAACATCCGGTAAGCAAAAAATAAAAACTATTTTGGTAATTGTCGTATTCTCCGTACTTTATTTATTTACAGTTTTAAGCTTTCAAACATATACAATTCCCAGGTATGCGCTGCCCGTTCTTTGCTTACTAATAATCGGTGTTTCATGGACAATCACTAAGTCAATCAATAAATTTAACTTACTATTAAAAGTGCTGTTTATTATTGTATTCATTGTTTTTATAATAGTTCGTTTATTTTATTCCATAGATCCCCTTTCGATAAGCTTATGGGGGCAAACAAGTATTCTAAATCAAAACTTTTATGCTTTGAATGAGCATCTTGCCGGAAATGACGGGATAACCTACAATATGCAATATAATTTAATAACTAAAGATCGATCGGATAAGCTTAAAAAAGCAAGAGGATTTGTTATTTCTAATCAATGCAATTGGATTTTTCCTGATCCAAACAATGACTACAAAACAATTAAAATCTTGAAACTACTTAATTTAAATATAACTAATCCTTGTATATATAATTATTAATTATGTCACTTGCGGATATTCTTTTTGTAATTAAATGGTTTTTGGGGTTTTTTGCGATAGGAATCGCATTCCTTCCCTTAACCTTTACAATTTTTGAAAATTTTAAAGATAAAGGATATTTTTTCTCAAAAATTATCGGCGGCGCTTTTCTTACATATTTTGTCTTCTTAGCCGGATCATTAAAATTACTTAAGTTTTCCGAAACTACTGTTTTTGCTTCACTTTTAATTCTTTTCCTCATAAACTATTTCTTTTTTGTATATAAAAAACAGCATCTTTTACCAATCATTAAAAAGCACTTGAGAATTTTTCTCGCTGAAGAACTGATATTTTTGATTACTCTGTTATTTTGGTCTTTTATTCGAAGCAATGCTCCCGATATCCATGGTTTAGAAAAATTCATGGACTTTGGTTTTTTAAATTCAATTTTAAGAAGTGACTATTTTCCACCTAAGGACATGTGGTATACGCCACTTTCTATTAACTATTATTATTTCGGCCATTTAGTAACCGCCGTTATTACAAAGCTAACTTCTATCCCTTCATTTATTAGCTATAATTTAATGCTGGCGACCTTATTTGCTTTAACTTTTACCGCTTCTCTATCTATTGGCATGAATCTTTTTGACAAGCTACAGTCTTCTATTAAATCCGTTTTTGCCGGACTTACATCAGCTATCTTAGTTTCATTTGGTGGAAATTTAACTACTATTTATACTTTTTTTAAAGCATACGTTCCTGCAGAAAAACCTGTTCCTTTTTGGCAACTTCCCTTTTTGCCATTCGGATTTCCAAATGGCTATTGGTACCCAAACGCGACCCGCTTTATTCCTTTTACGATTCACGAGTTTCCTCTTTATTCTTTCGTTGTCTCCGACTTACACGGACACGTTGTAGACATTCCGTTTGTGTTACTTACCATTGCTGCCGCGTATGCATTCTTCAACAATAAAAAAATTACTATTTTGAACCTTATATTTTTATCATTTATTTTTTCCATTATGTATATGACCAACGCTTGGGATGGATTAATTTATCTCCTATTAGGATCTTTTATTGTTATCATTTTTAATTTTTATAAATCAGGAGAAAGTTGGAAATTCTCAATAAAGCGTTTTTATGCGATATCGAAACAGTGCTTAATTTTATTTTTAGGTTTTTTTACTTTTTCTCTTCCTTTTAACCTAAACTTTAAACCTTTCGTTTCTGGAATTGGAGTAATTTGCGCACCTAAGATTCTAACTAATATCGGAAAAATTGGCCCATTTCTTTTTGAAGCCGACCATTGCCAAAGATCTCCCATATGGCAACTTCTAATACTTTATGGATTCTTCTATTTTTTTGTTATTTCATTCATTGTATTCTTGAAATTTAAGAAAAATTACAAACTTTCAAGGAATGATGTTTTTGTTTTAGTATTGATGATTTTATCTACAATACTTATAATCGTTCCCGAATTTATTTATGTTAAAGACATTTACCCAACATACTACCGAGCAAACACCATGTTCAAACTGGCTTACGAATCATTTATTATGCTTTCCTTAAGCTCTGCTTTCGTAATCGTGAAATTAATTTCTTCTATCAAAAGAAAAAAGCTAATGCTTCCATTTTCAGTAGTAACAATAATTTTATTATCGCTTATTCTTAGTTATCCTGTTTTTGCAATTAATTCATATTATCAGGATTTGAAAACTAAAGATAAAAGCCTAAATGGAATAAATTATCTTAACTTAACTTATCCAAACGATTATAAGCTCATAAACTGGCTAAATAAAAATGTCAAAGGACAACCAGTGATCTTGGAGGCAAATGGCGATTCATATACCGACTACGCCAGAATTTCCGCCAATACCGGACTTCCGACAGTTATCGGCTGGCCTGTGCACGAATGGCTCTGGCGCGGAACTTACGACATCGTAGCACCAAGAATTTCCGACGTTCAAACTTTATATACGACATTTGATATTAATACCGCAAGAAATTTGATTAAAAAATATATTATTACCTACGTTGCCATATCTACGCTTGAGAGACAAAAATATCCTAATCTAAATGAACAAACTTTTATTAAACTCGGAAAAATTGTTTATCAAAATAACGGAGCTAAGCTATACAAAATTAATCCCTAAGGAGTTGGTGTTGGTAGAACAGAGCAATTCCCCTTATCTATCTCGCAGGAAATATAATTTTGAATTTCTGAGAAATTTCCATTACCGGTTCTTGGAACAAGCGTCCAAGCATAATCGTAATCACTTGAAATCGGTGGATTTATTAAAAGGCCGGGTCTTTGCGCCTGATCATCTCCCTGATCTATTATGACGCTTTGGATTTTGGCGTTTCTCATCTTCTCTGCAAGTCGAATAAAATCGTCAAATTCGCTTTGTTTAATATCGGTATCTATACTTCCCTGCAAAACCGTATACAGACTAATTATTTTCCCGGGATTTATTAAGGTTTGCGCAGATAAAACTTTACTCTTAAGCGCACTAATTACTTTTTCCTGTCTTTTACTTCTCGCAAAATCACTGGCTTCTACCGATTGAGACGCATGCCTTGACCTAACAAACTCAAGTGCCGTTTCTCCATCCATATGAATTAATCCTTTATCGAAATGCACGTGTTTATATCTACACGGAAAATCCGTAACTGCTTGATCTGCGGAATCGGTTGCTAAAGCTTTTAATTCGTCCTGTGTATGCCCGCAAGCATCTGCTTCCTTTCCATCAATTGGATATTGGTAATCATCAAAAGTATTATCTACATTAACGTCTAAACCTCCTACAATATCTACAGCTTTCACGAAGCCTGAAAAATCTATCCTTATACCATAGTCCACATTCTGCCCGGTTATTTTACCGACTACAGCTTCTGCGAGCTGAAGTCCGCCGCCCTTTTTGACCGATTCGCCGTCAGCATATGCATCATTTATTTTCTTAACGCTTCCTGTTAAATCCGGAATCCACAAATCTCTGGGAATTGAAGCTAAAGTTACTTTATTACTTTTTGGATCTAAGCTTGCAAAAATAATTGTATCCGTTAGGTTTGGCCCATCATGGGTTCCGCCTCCAATTCCAAGAAGAAGGATATTAACTCTATTATCCGTTGTTTGCTTAAGATCTATTCCTCTATTGAACAATAATTGGAATAGAAATGGATAAACATTAGCCGTTTTGACAACAAATATTGCCAAAATAACCACGATAATAGCAACTAGAATTAAAGGTCTTTTTCTTTTAGGCATTTTCAATAATCTTGATGAATTCCTGCGCATCTAAACTTGCACCTCCTACCAGCACGCCATCTATGCTTGGTTTATCCGTAAAGCTCTTAACGTTCCCAGATTTAACACTTCCACCATAAAGAACCATTAAGTCGCCTCTGCTTGCTTTTATTGCTCCTGCGGTCATTTCCGCGCTCTCAGGCGTATCCGGATTACCCGTTCCAATCGCAAACACCGGCTCGTAAGCAACTATTTTTACTCCTTGGGGAATCGGCGTTTCCCTGCCTTGAACTAAGAATATTGGAATAAGATTATATTTTAAAGCCATATCCACTTTATTCGCTAACATATCTTCTGTCTCACTAAAATTTTTTCTTCTTTCCGAATGACCAATTAAAACATAAGTAGCAAAATCTTTAATTTGCTTAGCATTTACTTCTCCCGTAAAAGCTCCTTCATCAAAAGGAGAAAGATTTTGAGCTCCAAGAGCTACGCCATTAATATTATTAGAAGAAAAGTATGAGAAAAAGCTGAAGAGCTGAGTAAATGATGGACAAATAACTGCTTCTTTTTCTGCCGGATTGAGTTGTAAATCATTTACTTTTTTAAAGCTTTCCAACCAGTTTTTAGCTTCAATTTCATTCTTGTAGGACTTTAAATTGGCAACTATTAAAAGCTTACTCATGTGGTATCATTATACGGTATGAACGACGACTTTCTCAAGGACTTGAATAAAGAACAACTTGTTGCTGTTAGACAAAAAGACGGGCCAATGATCATTTTAGCCGGCGCTGGATCCGGAAAAACCAGGGTCTTAACCTATAAGGTTATAAACCTAATCAATGAAGGGGTTGATCCAAATAATATTTTAATGGTCACTTTTACGAATAAAGCTGCCAGCGAAATGAAAGAAAGAATGCACAAGTTCTTTCAAAACGACAATCCAAAAAAATCCAATCTTCCAACCATTGCTACTTTTCATGCACTTTGCGCAAAACTGCTTAGGATTGACGGAGAATATTTAGGAATTCCTAAAAATTTCTTAATATACGACACTCAGGATCAAAAAGACACAATTAAACAAGCTTTTGAGCTTTTAGGAATCTCTGCGAAGGAATATAAACCATCGTCTGTTCTTAATACTATTTCTCAGGCAAAAAATGAATTAGTTAACGAAAAAGAATATCCAAATTTTGCCCGCGGACATTTTCAGGAGATTGTTTCTAAAACCTATACTGTGTATCAAAAACTCCTAAAGGAAAATGCTGCTCTGGATTTTGATGATTTAATCCTAAAAGTTGTTGAGCTGTTTAGAAATTACCCTCAAGTCTTAGAAAAATATCAAGATAAATATCAGTATATTCTTGTTGATGAGTACCAAGACACAAACCACGCCCAATATCTTTTAACAAAAATGCTTTCTCAAAAATGGAATAATATTTGTGTTGTCGGAGATTTCTCTCAAAGCATTTACAGCTTCCGCGGCGCAGATTTCTTAAATCTTGCTAAATTCAAAGAAGATTTTAAGAATACAAAAACTTTTTCGCTTTCTCAAAATTATAGATCAACTCAAAAAATTCTAGATGGCGCCACTTCGGTAATCTCTAAAAACAATACCCACCCTGTTTTAAAACTTTGGACGGAAAATAAAACCGGTGAAGAAATTACGGTTTATGAATCTCTTAATGAACAAAAAGAGGCAGAGTTTATTGTTGATAAAATTTTAAAATTAAAATATGAAAATCCTGATTTTAAAAATTATGATTTTTGTATTCTGTACAGAACCAATGCTCAATCAAGGGCAATTGAAGAAGTTTTTATTCACCGCGGAATCTCCTATATTTTAATCGGCGGAACAAGATTCTATGAAAGAAAAGAAATTAAAGACGTTTTATCTTATCTTCGAATACTCGCAAATCCCAAAGACAAAGTTTCTTTAAAAAGAATTGAAAAATTAGGGAAAGGAAGATTTGCTAAATTTTTAGAATTCCAGTCAATCTATACAGAAAAAAACATTGAAGATTTTCCAACCATTGAACTTCTAGATAATGTTTTAAAGGCAACCGAATATTTATCTTTATTTGATGAGAAAGATGAAGAAGATATTCAAAGACTTGAGAATATTAAAGAACTACGTTCTGTTGCCGTTGAGTTTTCGGTTCTTGGCCAATTTTTGGAAAATGTTTCCTTAGTAGAACAGGAATATATGCCCGATCACCTTCGAGATGAAAATGGTAAAAAAGACGCAGTAAACATGATGACATTACATGCAGCAAAAGGCTTAGAATTTAAAGTAGTTTTTATGGTTGGCATGGAGGAGGGATTATTTCCACACTCAAGAAGCATGATGGATAAAAACGAACTTGAAGAAGAAAGAAGACTTTGCTATGTTGGAATGACAAGAGCAAGGGAAAAGTTATTTCTAACGTATTCTCGAAAAAGATTAATCTTTGGACAAAAGACGACAAATATTGTTTCAAGGTTTATACTAGAATTACCGGAGGGAACATTAGAAAGGAATTTAAATTTAATGCAAAGCGATGCTCCGGATTATTTATGAAAAATAATATTCATCCGTTACAATCTCCCAAATGGGGAGAATTTAGAGAGAAAACAGGCATAAAAGTCGTCCACGAAAATGACTTGCAAATCACCATTCATCCTGTTCCGCATACGAATTTTACCATCGGATACTTGCCTAAGGGTCCTATGCCAACAAAACAAATGTTAGATCTGCTTAAGAAGATTGGCACACGGGAACATTGTATTTTTATCCAACTTGAACCGAATGTTATCAGCGAAGAAAGAACAAAGGTAGGGATGAAAAAATTAGGACTTTTTTCTGCCGCTCATCCACTTTTCACAAAGTACACTTTTGTTTTAGATCTAACAAAGTCCGAAGAAGAACTATTAAAAAATATGCATCCAAAAACTAGATACAACATTAGGGTTGCAGAAAAAAAAGGAGTAAAGGTTGCTGAAGACGATTCCGATAAGGCATTTGAAGAATATCTAACGCTTACCAAAGAAACTACCAGTCGCCAAAATTTCTATGCTCATAGCGAAAAGTATCATCGATTAATGTGGGAAGCTTTAAAAACGAATAGTTTTAATAAGAATGAGCTCAGCGCACATCTTTTAACAGCTACTTACAATAAAGACGTTTTGGTTGCCTGGATAGTTTTTGTTTTGAATGACACACTCTATTACCCATATGGATCATCAAGCAGTAATCATCGCGAAGTTATGGCGTCAAATCTTATGATGTGGGAAGCAATAAAATTTGGTAAAAAATTAGGACTGGAAAGATTCGATATGTGGGGAGCTTTGGGTCCTAATCCAGATACAAAAGACGCATGGTTTGGATTTCATAGATTTAAGGAGGGATACGGACCAAAACTAACAGAATTTATTGGCAGTTATGATTTTGTGATTAATAGAAAAATGTATTTAGCTTACAAATTAATAAATAAAATCCGCTGGATGGTTTTGAGGTTTAAATAATATAAAGTCTTAACCTATTCTCCTTATCGTAATTTTTAAGAGGAAGGTTTATTTCATATACAAAACTTATAATTCTAGTTCCTTTTTTTAATTCCTTCTTAAATTTAGGTAAAAGCTTTTCTAGAGTTTTAGGAATTAGATAAACAACAACAACATCAGCGTTTTTTATATTTTGGTTAAAAAAATTATCTTTTATGATTTTTAAATCTTTCGACAAACCGCTTTTTTGAAAACGTATTTTTGAAATCCAATATCTAAAGGGGTCTATTTCAATACCAACTCCTTTTGCACCAAACTCTTTTGCCGCCGTAATCAGAGCAGTTCCATCACCACAGCCTAAATCATAAACTAAATCACCTTTTTTTATTTTAGCTAATTTACAAATTGCTCTGGCAGTTTTTTTGGAAGTTCTCCACCAAGGCGCCCATGGACTATCCGGTGGCCACACGGCTGAAAGCATCAAGAGTAAAAAAATTATCGCTAAAATGACTAATAAATTAACTAACAGCATTTATAAATTTAAAATGACTTCTCCAATAATCTTGTCCTTACTAATAAATCCTAATTTTCGACTGTCTAAACTATCACGTTTATTATCTCCTAAAACAAAATATTTTCCGTTTTTAATTTTCGTGATTCTTTTTATTAAGACTTGGGTGTTTCTAATATCCTTAAATGCAACTATATCATTAATTTTAGGAGTTTTAAACAAATAAGAAATACTGCTTACCAAAACAGATTGTCCATCTTCGATTTGAGGCTCCATGCTGTGTCCAATAATCTTAAATCTTGCCAAAAGAAGCATTATTTATAAGTAACAATTTCTCTTTCTGTTGGAAAAACCGATTTTACTCTAACCGGTTCAACCCCTTTTGTTTTATAAAATATTTCGGCAATTTGTAAGACACCAGACAGAACTTCTTCAGCCGAAACCATATCGATATTTTGTCTTGCTTTAGATACCGATTTTAAAGTTTTAGTAAATAGATCCCCAAGGTTAGAATATTGAGCATAATGTTCCTCTTTAAAATAATCATTTCTTAATGTTTCCAATTCCTCTTCTATGATCCCTGCGTGCTCTTCTTTAACGTGGGTCATTCTGGAGATATCATGAGTCATCTTTTTTTGGTCATCGCTTTTAAGATCCGTAAGTAGCTGCGTCATTCTAATTACTGTGTGAGCTGCAACCTGTGCCATGTGAGGATCGTAGATACCGCAAGGAATATCGCAATGCGCATAAGCAATTTGTTCCGGCAACAACACTAATATTTTTTTTAAAATTTTCATTTCTTAAGCCTTTCCGTCCAAACTACTAAAGCTTGAATTAATTCTTTTATTTTTTCTTTTGTATGCGCGTCTGTTAAATTTCCCTGTTCATCAAATTTGTCCTTAACGCTCCCAATAATAACTTCCGGCTTATTCAAAGGGTGCATGTTGGTAAAAAGCATTGTCTGCCTTAAGTGATATTGCGCTTTAATTCCTCCCAACATTCCTATTGATTCACTCATTATCGCAACTGGCTTATCTTCCCAAGAATTATCTCCATACGGTCTTGATCCCCAATCAATTGCATTTTTTAACGCAGCCGGAATTGAGTAATTATATTCCGCTGTTGAAAACAAAATCGCATCAGCTTCTTTAATGTTATTTTTAAATTTTTGAACATTTTCAGGAAGCGGAATATCTGGATTATACAAAGGGAAATCTCCTATCTCTGTAATTTCTATTACAACATCTGTTGGTGCTAATTTTTGTGCTTCCAAAAGCAATGCTTTGCTAAACGAACCTTTTCGCAAGGTCCCACCAACCCCTAAAATCTTCATATTCAAAGTATACATCAAATTGGCTGAGTAATTGCTTAGAAATACATAAGTTTTAAAAGACGCCGCAATGTGCTAATCTTAAGTTATGGATCAAACTGCAATCGAAAAAATTAGAAAAGAATTTCCAGTCAAGAATACTTACGTTGTCCACAGGTCAAAAATGTCCAAAATGGATAAATTAGCCTTATTTATAACCGAAAGAATTGGTACGATGGGTTTTTTCTTTATAATTTTTATCTGGACAGTCGCTTGGCTAGGATGGAACGTACTTGCGCCTAAGGGCATGAAATTCGATCCAGGTCCGGCATTTGTTTTATGGCTTTTTATTTCAAATCTTATTCAACTTCACTTAATGCCGCTTCTTTTAATCGGGCAGAATATACAGAGTAAACACGCAGAGCTTCGATCGGAACATGATTTCGAAACAGATAAAAAAGCGGAAAAAGAAATTGAAGCGATTCTCTTGCATCTTGAAAACCAACAAGGTTTAATTCTTAAAATCCTCGAAAAAATCGAAAAATTGGAAGAGAAAAAATAGATTACTTCGTTGCAGCTTTAAATCTCGCAAATATATTATCCTCTGGCTTTTGTAAATCATTAAGACTCGCGAATCTTCGTGTCATAACTTGTTTACCGTTAGCCCCAGTTGATGGAATATCGACAATAACAAAAGCGCCAAATAGTTTTGTTTTATGTTCTTTCTTAGGTCTTTCTCTCCACCTACCTAGTTTTTCACTCCAAACTAAATCTTCCATACTAATATCTAATTCCGCAGCTTCACTCAGAGTACCTGCTAATCTATTTCTAGCTTCTAACAAGCTCCTTGGGACTGGAAAATCTAATGAATATAAACTTGCACCTTTTTTAAACCATCGTTTTAAATGTGGTTTCTCAGGACCATAAAATACAAGCGGCTCTGGAACAATGGGCGATTCTTGATCAAGATTATCCAGATCAAGACTGCCTTGATTTACATCTACTGTATTACTGGATTTTAAAGGACTTCTAGATATTGGGTTTCCCTTAATATCCTTACCTAAATTAGGAACAGGCCTAATTAAATCAGGATGTGCACCTACTGCACGATTTTGTTTCTCGCTCATTCCTTAATTATATAAGACTATAAGATAATGTCAAGCTTTTAGACATGTTGATTGCTCCCTGCTTTTAAGGTACGATTAATTTATGCTTGATATTTTGTGTGTTGGAGACGCGAAAATTGATATTTTTCTAAGAATTCCGGAAAATAATCCCTACTTTGGTTTAGATAAGGCTCAGAATAAATTGCTTATAAGCTTTGGTGAAAAAATACATGTTGAAAGATATATTTTAGGGATTGGCGGTAATGCTTCAAACACTGCCGTAGGAATTTCACGGCTAGGGCTTGCCGTTGGACTTTGTGCTGAGATAGGTAAGGATGAGTTATCGGAAAAAATTTTAAATCACCTTAAAAGAGAAGGCGTAAATACCGATTTACTACTGCAAACAAATGAGGATGCATCAGTCTCTGTCGCTCTAAGTTATCAAGGAGAAAGAACTCTTTTAACCGAGCACGTCAAGCGAAATCATGATTTTAACTTCGAAAAGCTTGAGACTAAGTTTATTTATCTAACAAGCCTCGGGGATAGTTGGCAAAGCGCATATGAAAAAACTTTAGTTTTTGCAAAAGAGAATAATGTAAAACTTGCCTTTAATCCAGGCTCTGTTCAGCTAGAAAATAGAGGAAAAGTCGTGATGGATATTATTGAGAACTGTGACTATCTTTTCGTTAACAAAGAAGAAGCCGAAGAAATTTTGTACGGAAAAGAGTTAAACCTCGAAGGCAGTAACGAAAATCAAATTAAAAAACTACTGTATGGGTTACGAGGCTTAGGTGTAAGAAACGCTATTATTACTGACGGACATAATGGATCCTATGTCGAGAGCGAAGCGAACGAAACTTATCATTTGGGAATTATAAAAGTCGATGTATCTGAAAAAACTGGTGCCGGAGATTCGTATTCAGCCGGTTTCCTAGCTGCGGTTATTCACGGCTTAGAAATTCCGGAAGCTATGAAATGGGGGGCTTTAAATTCAGCTAATGTTATTAAGGGAATCGGTGCCGAAGTGGGTCTTTTGACAGAATCTGAACTTGAAGAAAAATTGAGAGAAGACGTAAATTTTACCGCAGAAAAAATCTGAGATTATTTTACTCCCAGGAGTTCTACTTCGAAGATTAATGTTGAGTTTGGAGGAATACTTCCCATATCTTGCGATCCATAGCCTAAACTTGCCGGAATGGTTAGTTTTCTTTTACCCCCAACTTTCATTCCAACCATTCCCTCATCCCATCCCTTGATAACCTGCCCAACTCCAATTTGAGTTGTAAAAGGTTGATTTCGATCATAGGAACTATCAAACTTTGTTCCATTTGTTAAAGTTCCTAAATAATTTACGGTAATTGTATTTCCGCTTTTAGCTTCCGCACCCGTTCCGACCGTTATATCTTGAATTTGTAATCCATCTGCTGTTGTCGTTATACCTCCCATAATTGCTGCTGGGCTTCCGGCTTGCACCTGTTGACTAATTATAGCAGGTGTTGATGTGGGAATTTGAGGTATTTCAGTTGGATAAATTGATGGAGTTAAATTTATATCGCTTGAATTTTGTGTTTTTTGGTTAGAGAGAAAAAATATCCCCGCAATACCGGCAAGAACAATTACTGCGACTATTAAGAAAGGTGCAACGTTTTTTGACATAAAAAGATTTTACTAAAAAATTCACAATTAGTTAAGAGGCAAAAAATCTGTATAATAAAATTGTGCTAGATAAACTAAAAAATAAATTTAATAACGTTTTCTTCATAGGACTTATTAGTTTTTTTGGTGGAATAAGCCAAGACATCTTTGTCCCAATACTTCCTATTTATCTTGCTACTGTTCTTCATTTTGATAAATCATTTATCGGGCTAACGGAAGGACTGGTAACCAGCAGCTCCAGTGTTTTTAAAATTGTTGCCGGTTTTCTATCTGATAAATTTAAACGGAATAAGCCAATTGTTTTTGCAGGATATTTTTTCTCACTTATCGCCAGACCGCTTTTGGCAATACTAACATCTAGCATTGGAGTCTTATTCCTTCGTTTTCTCGATGGTGTTGGTAAAGGCATAAAAGATACTCCCAAAGATGCTTTAATTGCCAATTCAACTAAAATTGAAACCCGAGGAAAGGGGTTTGGAATTGTCAGAGCACTTGATACTTTTGGCTCAGTTGTCGGGCCATTATTTCTTTTTGTTCTTTTATTTTTGCTAAACAATAATTCCCTAAAATACCACTACATCTTTTTTATTACTGCAATTCCTTTAATATTTACGCTCGGAATTTTGACACTTTTTGTTAAGGAAGTAAAACTTGAAAAAACAAAAAACGAGATAAACACGAAAGCTTCTCTGCCTTTAAAATATTACTTATTTTTAGGAATAGTTCTATTTTTCTCAATCGGAAATTCGTCTGATATTTTTCTTATTCTCCGTGCACAAAACGTCGGAGTAACCATTCTCGCCATTCCTCTAGTTTACGCATTGTTTAATTTTATTTATGCATCCGCATCAATTCCCTTGGGCAGCTTGTCGGATAAAATCGGACGACAAAAAGTAATTATCTTGGGCTGGATGGCTTATGCAATTGCTTATTTGGGTTTCGGGTTAGCGAATTCAACTTTGGCGATTTGGCTACTGTTTGCATTTTATGGAATTTACTACGCCACTACCGAAGGTGTTGCCAAGGCTTACATTGCGGATGTGACATCGCCTGAACATCGGGGAAAAGCTTATGGAATATATAATTCCTTAATTGGACTTGTTACTCTTCCGGCCAGTATTATTGCGGGATTTATGTGGGATAAAATCAATCCATCAGCGCCATTCTTATTCGGCTCGGCAGTCGCAATAATTTCGGTTATTCTTCTTTTTATCTACACACGATTCTATAAATAATTCTAAATTAAAATAATTTTCCGCCAAGAAGAACAGGTTTCGTCGGAGTGATTAAAACAGCGTTTCCGTTTTCATCAGGAAATCCAAGTGTTAAAACTTCAGATACGGCCGGCCCTATTTGACGCGGCGGAAAATTAATAACGCAAGAAACTAGTTTTCCCTGCAACTGCTCTTTTGAATAATTTGCCGGAAATTGTCCGATCGATTTTTTAATACCTATTTCTAGTCCAAAATCAATTTCTAATTTATATGAAGGTTTTCTTGCCTACAGATACTCTTCTACGCTAATTATTTTCCCAACCCGAATATCTACTTTTTCAAAATCAGAATATGAAATCATAAATCAATTATAGCAAAACGGAAAATGGCTGGAGTAAAAATCTCCAGCCATAAAATAAACCTAAGTAATAATTAGTGTTATTTAAGCTTATTGTCCTGCCCCTGTGGTTGGTCCAGCCGGCGCTTGTTGCCCTTGTCCGCCTGGTCTTGCAAATCCTCCTTGTGCCGGAGGATTAATTTGCACATCCTGTGCAGTTACGGATCCATCGGAATTTGATGTTCCGACAACGTTAACAGTATCGCCTATTTTAACATCGCTAACGGCTGCTTTAGTCGATTGCATAAATGCAGTGCTGGATGACAAAACGACAATTTTTGTACTTCCGTCCGTCATTTTAACCGTTAAAGTCGTATTGCTCATACTTAGCACTTGTCCCCTAACCGGTCTAAATGCTGCATTCTGTCCAGCCTGACCACCAAATCGGCCGGCAAAATTACCTCGTCCCGCTACTCCGCTAAGGGATGGTGTTTGATTTTTTTGGAACATCATGCCGCCAAAAAATCCACCTGCTGCTGCGACAATTATTAAAACTACCGTGACAATTATCATTGTATTTTTATTTTTCATATTTCTAATCACCCCCTTTACTCATAACGTAAAGCTTCTATTGGACTTAAATCTGCTGCTTTTTTAGCCGGATACCAACCGAATAATATTCCTATTCCACCCGATACTCCAATTGCCAAAAATATTGAAGTAATCGAAATTGTAAAAGGTAAACTCATAAAAGACGAGACAACATATGATAATAAAATTCCCAAAACCATTCCGATTAATCCTCCTCCAATTGTTAATATTATTGACTCGATAAGAAATTGGGTAACCACGGTTTTATCTTTAGCACCGAGGGCTTTTCGAAGGCCAATCTCTCTTGTTCTTTCAATAACCGTAACCAGCATTATATTCATAATTCCAATTCCGCCAACTAAAAGTGATATGGCAGCAATTCCGGCAAGAAGAGCTGTAAAAGTCCCAGTTACCGAAGACGCAGCAGTTAAAATATCTGATTGAGAAAACATTGAAAAATCTGCTTGAGTTGGATCATTTATCTTATGTCTTTGCAGTAAAAGATAGCCGGCGTCGTTTTCCGCTTGGGTTATAGAATTAGCAGATGCAGCCGACAACGCAATACTTGAAACATAATCAATTCCAAAAACGGTTTTTTGCGCTGTGCTAATTGGAATAAAAACAATATCATCCTGATTAGCAAAACCAGTTCCACCTTTTGAAACAGTAACGCCAATAATCGTAAAAGGAATTTTATTAATACGGATTGTTTGTCCTGTTGGATCTCCTCCGCCAAAAAGATCCGTGACGACTGTTGGACCTATTACCGCCACGTTTCTTATTCCTTGGACATCTTGATCCGTTATAAACGTACCGGAACTCATGGAGACACTATGCACTCCTGAATAATTTGCGGTTGCACCAATAATTGAAGTGTTAGTGTTATTTCTTCCGGCAGTTACCTGACCTCGTCTTGAAACCTCCGGCGAAACCTTACTAATCGATGCGTAATTTGCGGTAGTAATTGCAGTCGCATCTTCCAATGTTAACGTTTGGCTACTGCCAAAACCCCCTTGAACTGCACCGGTTCTCTGCGATCCCGGAGAAATAGTTAGTAAATTTGCTCCCAAACCCTGAATTGAATTTTGCACTGACGCCTGAGTCGCTTGACCCAAAGATACCAAAGCGATAACAGCTCCAATACCAATAACAATTCCCAAGCCCGCCAAAGCAGTTCTTACCTTATTTAATGTTAATGCTTCAAAAGCCGATATTAGTAATTCAAAAAAATCCATAAATTATACCTCTCTATTTTTTGTTTCTTTATCAATTCTTCCATCTTTAATGTGAATCGTTCTTTGAGCATAAGCAGCAATTGAGGGTTCGTGAGTAATAATGACAATTGTATGACCTTGTTTTTGAAGCCCCTGAAAAATTTTCATTACTTCTTCCGCCTGAACTGTTGATATATTCCCAGTTGGCTCATCTGCTAAGATAATTGCCGGATTCATAGACAATGCTCTGGCAATTGCAACTCTTTGCATTTGTCCACCGGAAAGCTGACTGCTAGTATGATTCATTCTGTCTCCCAACCCCACTTCCTTTAGAAGCTCTTCTGCTTTCTTTGTCCTAATATCTTTAGCAACACCAGCGTAAATCATCGGAAGCGCAACGTTTTTAACCGCCGTTGTACGTGGTAAAAGATTAAAAGACTGAAAAACGAAACCGATTTTTTTATTCCTGATTTCCGCAAGTTGATCTTTGGATAATTTACTGACATCTTCTCCGTCAAGAATATATGTTCCGGAAGTTGGAGTATCTAAAGCACCTAATACATGCATTAGTGTGGATTTTCCGCTACCCGAGGGACCGACTATTGCTACAAATTCTCCTTTTTTAATCGAAAAAGAAATATCGTCAAGAGCAACTGTTTCAACGTCGCCGGTATTGTAGGTTTTTCTTACATGAGAAATAGCGATCTGTTCCATAGTTATCTTCCTGCTGCGGCACCGCCTGCTCCTCCCCTGGTCGTTGCTCCGCCGCCGCCACCAAGCCCACCGAGTCTTAATCCGCCGCTAAATGGAGATGTTCCCGTAGTTGTTGAGGTTGTAGCTGTAGAAATTACACTAGTCACAACTGTATCTCCTTCGGAAAGCCCAGAAGTAATTACTGTTTGAGAATCCGATGTATCACCAACTCCAACCGAAACTGTCGAGACTTGCCCATTCTTCATAACCTTAACTGTTGAAGTGGTACCAACCGTTTGTACGGCAGCTGATGGAACAAGTAAAACATTATCGTCTACTTTAGTAATAATATTCGCAGTCGCACTCATATTGGGAAAAATGCTTGAGTCTGATGTATCATCCAACTGAATTATCGCCGGATAAGTTGTTACACCCGATGTTACAGCACCTGTTGTATTTAATCCCATTACTTTACCCGTAAAAGTTTTATTAGGAAGCGCATCGAAAGTAATTGTTGCAACTTGTCCAACTTGAATTTGCGGAGCGTCAACCTCTGCCACGCTAACTGAAACCGCAGTCGCATTACCTGTAATAATAGATGCTATTGTCTGATTTGAAGTATTAGTCGACGAGCCGGCAGTCGTATTGCTTGAACCCACCTGCATACCTTTTGTAATTACTAAATCGCCGATTACCCCAGCTGTTGGAGCGGTAATAGTTCCCGAAGTTAGTTGGTAAGTAAGTGACGCATTGTTAACGTTTGCTTGAGATTGAGAAATGACATTAGACTGATTTATGTAAGCCGCTTGAGCTGCTAACCAAGTTGCGTTTTCTTCAATATAAACAGGGTCTGATTTTTGTTGATCCGAGGGGTTTTGAACACCTCTATCATTTATAAATTTTTGATTTGCAACAAATTCCTGACTCTGTAAAGTATTTAGTTGTGCGTTTGCGCTTTGTAAGTTATTTTGAGCTGATAAGAGTGACGAGTAGGCTTGCGCTTGCCTTTGTTGTCCGGCCGTATCTAAAGTTACGTCCGCTATTTTATCTCCGGCGTTTACTGTTTGTCCACTCTTGACATAAACGTTGCTGACTATGCCTGAAGCCTGTGTAACAACGCTAACTTTATTAGCTACCGATACTTGACCTGCCTCGGTTAGGGAAACAACCAGTGTCCCTCTAGTTACTTGTCCCGTCTGGTATTGAGTAGCGCTTTTCGCAGTAGTTAAACTTTTAAAAACAAAGAAAACTACAATAACAACGATTACTACTAAAATTATTTTTTTGATTGTTCCCAAATTTCTAATTCTCGTAAAGAGTGCCTTAATAAAATTCATTATTCTTAAATCCTAATAAGATTTGCTGAGAGTTTGCTTAAAACTATTTGACCCTCGGTAAAGTAACTACAAACACGCTCCCCTTACCAAGTTCACTTTCTACCAATATGTTTCCATTATGCAGAGTTACTATTCTTTTTGCAATTGAAAGCCCAAGGCCATACCCCGTTACTCCCTGTTTACTCCTGGACTTGTCGGCTCGATAAAATCTGTCAAAAATATAAGGAGCATCTTTTTTATCTATTCCAATTCCCATGTCTTTAATAAAAATTTGCACTTTTGAATCCGGTTTTTTTATACTCACACTTACTTCTGTTTTGTTTGGGCTATATTTAATTGCATTATCAAGAAGGATTATAAAAAGTTCCACTAAACTCCTTCTATCTCCCATAATTTGCGTTTTAGCAATATCTAATTTAATTGCTATTCCTTTTTTCCTTGCCTGAGATTTTACTTTCTCAACCGCTTCTTTAACAATGTCTAAAAGATAAAACTTTTCAAACTGAACGTTATTGTTTTGGTCTTGATATTGAGTTAGTTTAATAAGCTCCGCTGAAAGAAATTGAAGATTATTTACATCTTCTAAATTACTTTTAAGAACTTCTTTTGCCGTATCGCTATTAAAATTCTTATCCCTTAAGTTTACTTCTATCGAAGTCTTAAGCGACGTTAAAGGCGTATTTAATTCGTGTGAGGAATCGGTGATAAATCTATTTTGCTCATCAATCATGTTCTTGATTGGTCTTAAAGTTCTTCCGGCTAAAAAATATCCCAGCAATGCGGAGAGAAATAAAATTATTACGTTTATACCAAACAAGGCTTCTAATGCCCTTAATTTTGCCCACTCAATTAACTCATTATCCTGCTGCGAAGGGATAGAAAAAAGATCAGTATCACTAGGCGGTCTTTGAAGAATTATCCCGGGTTGCATTGGATGGATAACGCGATATTGTTCAATTCTTAAAATCCGATCGTACTCCCTAGATGCGCCAAAATAAATAAAGGCACTAAACGAAATGCTTATTACCATTATTATCAATAAATACCAAGCTGTTAATTTTAAACGGGCGTGATGAAACATATTACTATCCTATCTTATACCCAAATCCTCTAATTGTATTAATAAGTTTCTTTTTATCCTTGAATGGCCTGTCAATTTTATTTCGAAGATATCCAATAAAAACTTCCACTGTATTTGGAAGAATATTCGCCTCGTAACTCCAAACATGGTTTATTATCTGTTCTTTCGTTAAAGTTCTATTCTGTTGACGCATTAAATACTCAAGCAAGGCAAACTCTTTTGAAGATAAAGTTATTTGATTTTCACCACGTTTTACCTCATAAGTATCAGTATTTAAAGTCAAATCCTCAACTTGCAAAACATTGCTCAATGTATGCTTTGGCCGTCTAACCAAAGCCTTAATTCTTGCAAGTAATTCCTCGAAGGCAAATGGTTTTGTTAAATAATCATCTGCTCCACTATTTAGCCCCTCTACCTTATCCATCATTTGACCTTTCGCGGTTAGCATTAGGATCGGAGTATGATTCCCTTGCTTTCTAAGTTTTTTACAAATTTCTAAACCATCTATCCCAGGCAATAATCGATCTAAAATAATCACATCGAATGGCTCGGAAAAGGCAAGGTCAAAACCGCTTGTTCCATCATATGCAACGTCCACGACAAAACGCTCCTGCTCTAAGCCTTGCTTGATTAAATTAGCAATTTTATGTTCGTCCTCAACAATTAATATCCTCATAGGGGTATATTATACCAATAATGCTTAAGATTAGCTGAAAGCTAGGGGTTTAGAATTGCCACAGTTAAGTTAAGAATTGATGCAAAACTTACCCAAAAAAGATACGGCATTAAAATTAAAGATGCTGGTTTTGAAAACTTCCAAACATTTATTACCAACCACATAATTGACCCCCAAAGGAATGCTATCTCGATAAAAGCCACTAAAGGCAAATGTAGTCCAAAAAATATAATTGACCAAATAAAATTTAACAATAACTGTATTGAGAATACAATTAAAATTGTAGTTTTTTCTTTCTTAAGTTTTTTTTCTAAAATCAAATACAGCGCTACGCCTATCATTAGGTAAAGAGTTGTCCAAACAGGCCCAAAAATCAAATTAGGAGGACTAAAACTAGGCTTATTTAAATGGGAATACCAACTGGTAATTGAGGGAATTGTAAATATCGAACCGGCTATACCAACACCCTCACAAAGAAGAATAGATAGGAATAATTTGAGCAGCTTATTCATTTTACTTAATCTTTTTAAAATTTAAATTTAGATATACCGCTAATGAAAATGTCGCAAGCATCACGAATTGACAGGTTAAGCAAACAGGACAAAT
>Ga0182027_10004011_pt1 | contig 23030 bp, 20 predicted proteins | sample 712E1DmetaG_FD_121300 | JGI IMG/M metagenome (GOLD analysis project Ga0182027, IMG submission 121300) | Permafrost microbial communities from Stordalen Mire, Sweden - 712E1D metaG (Illumina Assembly) | ecosystem: Environmental > Terrestrial > Soil > Wetlands > Permafrost | place: Sweden... | reverse complement strand
GGCCTCGGCGCGCGGCACCTCCCGGCGGGTGAAAGCCTGGTTTTCGTCGATGACCTTCTTCATCTCGGCCTCGATCTTCTCGAGGTCCTCGGCCGTCAGCTTGTGCTCGAGGTCGACATCGTAATAGAAGCCGGTTTCCGTTGGTGGTCCGATATCGAGCTGGGTCTCGGGGAAGATGCGCAGCATCGCGGTGGCGAGCACGTGCGAACACGAGTGACGGAGTTCCTGGAGGGGAGTCATCATGGAAGGAGCAAGAAGCGAGAAACGAGGAGACAGAAGTCAGAAGCTAGAAGATAGGAGTCAAAAGACTGAAGACAGAAGTCAGAAGGCGAAGAACGCAATGCGGGGGAAAAGCGCAGGGGGCGAAATGTTGGAGCGCACGCAATCTCCGGATTGTCGGTCGTCTGAGGTGGCATGGGCATCCTGCCCATGTCTGGAGATCACTTGGACACACGGGCAGGATGCCCGTGCCACGTTCGGCGGAGCGGAGAAAAACAACTTGCGTTGCAAAGATAGCGGCGCAACTAGGAAACCATGCGCGCGTCGTTGGAGAGGATCCTGGGGCGGCCGGTGGATTTTCCGGTCGAGATCACCCTGTCGAGCGGGGACACCTATCTCCTTCCGCATCCCGACCACGCGCAGATGCATCCGAACACCAGGGATTTGATCATCTACCCCGACGTGGGACCGTTTTCCCTGGTGGTGAATCCCGATCAGATCGTGACGATCCGGCCGGTCCGCAAGGCGTCGTAGGGGGGAATGGGAGCCGATCAATCCGACCCATTTCCTGCGGCCGCACCAAAGAGTAGCGCCGGTCTCTGACCGGCGATTTCGCCAGTCGAAGACTGGCGCCACGATACGATCTGGCGCTGTCTGTTCGGGGCGGCTCATTTCTTCACCGGTTCCAATTTGTAGCCGTCCTTGCCGTCGAGCATCGACCAACCGGCGGCGGCCAGTTCCTTGCGGAGAGCGTCGGCGGCGGCATAGTCCTTCGCCTTCTTGGCGGTCCAGCGGCGTTCGGCGAGAGCACAGATTTCAGCTGGCGCCGAAATCTGTATCGGCGACGCCGAAAGATCCAGGCCGAGGGCGAAGAGCGCTCTGTCGAACGCGGAAAGATCACCCGGCTTAGTCGGGCCTGCTTTCGTTGCGATAAAAAGGGCTCCCAATGCTGCTGGTGAGTTCAAATCGTCTCTCAGTGAGGCAAGCACAGGATCAAAACGACTCGAAAGTGAGGCCGGCGCATCTTTGGTGAAAGTAGTCATCCGAGCACGATCAAGACTGAGAGTGGCGATCGCGCTCTCCGCCGCATGGAGCGACTCCAGCGTGAAATTGAGCTGCTTGCGGGGGTGGCCGGAGAGCAGCGCGTAACGGATCGCCATCGGAGAGAAGCCTTTCGCCTTGAGATCATCCAGTGTGTAGAGATTGCCCAGGCTCTTACTCATCTTCTTGCCGTCGACGAGCAGGAACTCGCTGTGGTACCAGTGGCGCGAAAAGGTGGTGCCGTTGCAGCACTGGCTCTGGGCGATCTCGTTCTCGTGATGCGGAAACAGCAGGTCGACGCCGCCACTATGCAGATCGATGGTGTTGCCGAGATGCTTTTTGCTCATGGCACTGCACTCGATGTGCCAGCCGGGGCGGCCCGCAGCGGCGCCGGTGGGACCGGGCCACTGGACGTCGCCGTCTTCCTCGGGCTTGTAGGCCTTCCAGAGCGCGAAGTCTCCGACGTCGTCCTTGTGGTCGTCGTCGGCCACGGTGATCGTCACCTTAAGTTCGCGCTCCCTGATTCGCGAAAGCGCACCGTACTCCGGGAAGGAGCCGATCTTGAAATAGACTGAGCCGTCCGGCGCGCGGTAGGCGTTGCCCTTCCGCATGAGCACCTCGATCATGTCGACCTGTTCGCGGATGTGGCTCGTGGCCGTCGGTTCAACGTGCGGCCGCAGCAGGTTCAGCGCGTCACAGTCGCGGTGGAAGAGCTCCGTCCAGTGCCGGGTGATTTCGGAGAGGGGACGATGTTCGCGTTTCGCCTGGCCGATGGTGCGATCGTCAACATCCGTCAGGTTGCGCACGTGCTTCACCCGGTCTTTTCCGAATTCAAGTTCAAGCAAGCGACGGAGCACGTCGTTCACCAAGAAGGTGCGGAAATTACCGATATGGGCCGGCGCGTAAACGGTGGGGCCGCAGGTGTAAAAGGTAAACGGATGCTCCTGCGAAATCGGCGGCGCGCCGGGTTCGCGTTGTCCGAGAATGCGGTAATCGCGGGTGAGGGAGTCGAAAAGTCGGATGGCCATGGAACGGAAGCAGGAAACGTTGATCTTCACCTATTGGCGCGCAGAATAAGCGGTCTTGCCATATCTTTTTTGACGATTGGCGCGAATTGATGAGGATTAGTGGTTAACGCTCCTATCCCGACCTGTCTATGCCTGAAAACTTCAAGCTGGAATTGACCCATCGGCCGCGGCGCCTGCGTCGCACCCCCAGTCTGCGCGCCCTGACCGAGGAGACCGTGCTGCGCCCGCAGGATTTTATTGCGCCGTTGTTCGTGATTGACGGCTCGGGCGGCCCGGAGGCGGTACCGTCCATGCCGGGCGTGTTTCGCCTCAATCTCGCCGATCTCGCGAAGGAATGTCGCGCGCTGCACGGGCTGGGCGTGCCGGCGGTGGCGCTGTTCCCTTCAATCGATCCGAAACTCAAGGATCCGGACGGCACGGTGGCGTTGCGCGAGGACGCGCTCGTGCTGCGCGCGGTGCGCGCGGTGAAGGAAGCGGTTCCGGAACTGACCGTGATGACCGACCTGGCGCTCGATCCGTATACGACTCATGGCCACGATGGCGTGCTGACGCCCGATGGCCGCGACGTGGACAACGACCGCACGGTCGGCCTCCTTTGCCAGATGGCGGTGCTGCACGCCCGGGCGGGCGTCGATCTGGTGGCTCCGTCGGACATGATGGACGGTCGCATCGGGGCGATCCGGGCGGCGCTCGACGCGATGCGTTTCACCGGTACCGGGATCATGGCGTACTCGGCTAAATTCGCCTCTGCTTACTACGGGCCGTTCCGCGATGCCGTGGGGAGCGCGAAGGCGGCGGCCACGCACGGCCTGAGCAAGGCCACCTACCAGCTCAATCCGGCCAATCGTCGCGAGGCGTTGATCGAGATCGCCCTTGATGAGCAGGAAGGCGCGGACATTCTGATGGTGAAACCGGCGGGTCCTTATCTCGACATTATCCGCGAGGTCCGCAATGCCACCAACAAACCCGTGGCGGCCTACCAGGTTTCCGGCGAGTACGCGCAAATCCATGCCGCGGCGAAACTCGGCTGGCTCGAGCTCGACCGGTGCCGTCGCGAGTCGTTGCTGGCGATCAAGCGCGCCGGCGCGGACATGATCCTGACGTACTTTGCCAAGGAAATGGCGGCGGAGCTGGGCGGGTGAGATTCCGGTGCCGGCGTTGATGGTCACACGGACCGCTCGCTGGCGCCGAAAGCCGCGATGCATTCGAGACGGCCAGGACTTGGAGGGCGGCGCGCTGTCGCCGCCCAATTTCCGAGCGGCGCTGACGGCGCAGCGCCCTCCACTGCTACGAAAACAAACCGCTGGCGCTCACGGCTAGGCGTTCTGGGAGACCGCCACAGTCAGATCGGCGATGAAGGCGTCGACGTCGGCTTCGCTGGTGTTCCAGGAGCACATGAGCCGGTAGCCGTGGGCGCCGATGAAATTGTAGTAATGCCAGCCCCGGGCATGCATGGCCGCGGCGACCGCAGGCGGCAGGTTGGCGAAGACCGCGTTGACTTCCGGCTCGACGAGGATGTCCACTTGGGGAATACGACGCAGCGCGGCCGCGAGCTTCCGGGTCATGAGGTTGGCGTGCCCGGCGCGCCGCAGCCACGCGCCGTCCTGCAGCATGCCGACCCATTGCGAACTGAGGAAGCGCATCTTTGAGGCGAGCTGGCCGGCCTGTTTGCAGCGATAGTCGAATTCGCGCGCGAGCTGCCGGTTGAAGAAGACCACCGCCTCGGTCATGTTCATGCCGTTCTTCGTGCCGCCAAAACACAGCACGTCGACGCCGGCGCGCCAGGTGAAGTCGGCGGGCTTGGCGCCGTCGCGCTCCTCGAGGGCGGCGGCGGCGTTGGCGAAGCGCGCGCCGTCCATGTGCACAGCGAGGCCATGTTGCCGGGCCACGCCGGTCAGCGCCTTCAATTCATCAATCGTGTAGACCGTGCCCCATTCCGTGGATTGGGTGAGCGACAGCACCCGCGGTTTTGGAAAATGGATATCGGTGCGCTTGAGGATCACGCGCTCGACCTGCGCGGGGTCGAGTTTGCCGTTTGGGCCGGTGGCCACGAGGATCTTGGTGCCGTTGGAAAAAAATTCGGGGGCGCCGCACTCATCGGTCTCGACGTGCGCATAGTCGTGGCAGATGACGCTGTGGTAGCTCTGGCAGAGGGAGGCGAGGGCGAGGGAATTGGCGGCGGTCCCGTTGAAAACGAAGAATACCTCGCAGTCGGTCTCGAACACCATGCGCAACAGGTCGCACGCCCGCACGGTCCATTCATCGTTGCCATACGACGGCAGGCAGCCGCGATTGGCTTCGGTCAGGGCGGCCCAGGCTTCGGGACAGATGCCGGCGGTGTTGTCGCTGGCGAAGACCTGATTGGCGGCCGGGGGGCGATTGCGATCCGCGGCCGGGGAAGTGGAGGAGGAGGCCATGGTTGGATCGAAACAGAAACCCCGGACCGAGGCTAAGCTTTTTGTTGTCATGGCGAGGCATCACCTCGGGCAACGGGTAATGGGAGACATGGACAAGGGGCATCCGAGTGTTGTCAGAATTTGGAGGGCGGCGCGCGTTGACGGAGCGGCGCCCGCCAGGCGTCAGAGCCAATGAATGTCAGACGAGACTCGTTCCAAAACAAAAGACCGTGATTGCCGGGGACTCTCCCAACCGAGATCTTGCATCGGGAGCGTGCAGGGACTTCGCTGGCGTGATGTCGGACGGGAACGTCAATCTGTATTTGGTCGGTTTCATGGGCACCGGGAAGACCACCACGGGTCGCGCCGTCGCGGCGAAGCTCAGTTTCCAGGCATTGGACAGCGACCATGAGATTGAACGGCTGAGCGGGAAATCGGTGGCCAAGATCTTTGCGGAGGATGGCGAACCGGCTTTTCGGGCGCTGGAGCGGAGATTCATTGAAAGCGGCCATCCGAGCCGCGGGGTGGTGGTCGCCTGCGGAGGGGGGCTGGTGGTCCAGCCGGACATGCTTGCACTGCTCCAGGGCAAAGGGGTGGTCATATGCTTGCACGCCAGCCTTGCCGCGATTGTCCGGCGCACCGCGCAGAACCAGTCTCGTCCGCTGCTAAACGTGGAGAATCCCGAGGACCGGATCCGGCGCCTTTACGCGGAGCGCGAGGAGATCTACAAGCGCGCCGGGACGGTGATCCTGACGGATTTCCGCCCGCAGCATGAGATGGTGATGCATGTCATCCGCACCTATTTGCGGGAGGCGCGAGAATGGGAACGAAAACACGGTGTGGCATCCGCCGACAGCGGCCGGGGGGACGCGGGGAAACCGGCCGCCAATGCCGGTGCCACGGCGCCGAGCCGGCCGTCCCGCGCGTAACACGAGACGGGCGAGAGCCGCCGCGATCAAAGTCATGCAGGCGAAGCAGGAGGAGTTGCGGCGTCGGCTGGTCGCGCTGGGTTTTGACGTGGTGCGCTTTGCGCAGATTGGCGCGATTCCGTCCGCGGCGTTGGCTGGCTGGATCGCGCGGGGTTTCCAGGCCGACATGGCCTGGATGGAACGGACGGCGGCGAAACGGTTGAGCCCGGAACTTCTTTTGCCGGGCGTGCGATCGGTGGTCATGCTGGGCGTGAACTACTGGGCCGGGTCGGAGGCCACCCGGCGATCCACGCCCGCCGAGGACCCGACTTGGGCGCGGTATTCAGGATTCGAGGACTACCATGAAACCATGAAGCCGGCGCTGGTCGCGGCGGGGCGGGGGCTGGAGGAATTGTACGGGGCGGGGGAATGCGACTACCGCTATTACGCCGACACGGGTCCCGTGTGGGAACGGGGATGGGCGGAACGGGCAGGAATCGGATTCCTGGGCAAGAACGGCATGCTGATCTCCCGCGAGTTTGGAAACTGGCTGCTGCTCGCAGGAATCCTGACCCGCGTGGATTTGGAGGCCGACGAACCATGGCGAGCGCAGTCGGTCCAGGCAGGAACGGAGGCACGGTTTGGCCTGCTCTGCGGAAAATGCTCCCGGTGCATTGAGGTCTGCCCGGCGGAGGCCATTCCAGAGCCCGGGTTGGTCGACGCGCGGCGCTGCATTTCCTACCAGACCATCGAAAACAAGGGATTCATCCCGCGCGAACTGCGCGCCGGAATCGGCGATCATATCTTTGGTTGCGATCTCTGCCTGGAAGTGTGCCCCTGGAATCGCTTTGCCCGGGCCGGGCGCAACCTGATCCTCGTCGCGAAGTCCGGGATCAAGGAACTCACGCTGCGCGAGTTGCTGGAACTGACGCCGGCGCGATTCGCCGAGGTCTTTCGCAACACGTCGATCAAGCGGCTGAAATTGCCGGGGCTGTTGCGCAACGCCTGCGTGGTCACTGGGAATGTCGCGGTGGGCGCAGGCACCGCGCACGAACTGGTCGCTCCGCTCCTGCGGCTGGCCGCGCATCCTGTGCCGATGGTTCGGGCTCATGCCGTCTGGGCAGTCTGCCGCGTCGCCGCGGCAGACGCTCCCGCTTTGCTGGCAATGGCTCGGGAAAATGAGACCGCCTCGGCGGTCATCGCCGAATACCCCGGCGCCCCTGCCTGAAGAGCGTTCCGGCCGGTTGCCCAATAGCCAAGTCTGCGAAATGGGTTTCGCAGCGAATGGGAAGAAACTGTGACGTCGAAGTAGCTGCGAGCGCCAGCGAGCGGCCACCCATCGGCATCCACTCGTTGGGCGCTCGCGGCCACAAATCAGGAGCTGCGTTCTAGAGAGACGGTGGCCGCTGGACGGGGAACAGTTCGTTCATCCGTCCGGTGAAATTGGCCGGCGGGCGCACCGGCCGGCCGGCGCGGTCGATAAAGGCGTGTGCCGTCTGACCGGTGGCGAGCAGTTCCTCGCCCCGGCGGACTTCGTAGGAGAGCTGGATCCGCAGAATAGGCTTTTCCGCCAGCGTGGTGACGATGGTGATCACGTCGTCATACAATGCGGGCTTCAGATACTTGGCTGTCACCTCCAGAACCGGCAGCAGGAATCCGGCGGCCTCAAGATCCCGGTAGGACAGGCCGTTCTCCTTAAGCAAAGTGGTGCGGCCAATTTCGAACCACGGCAGGTAGCTGCCATGATAGACGATACCCATCATGTCGGTCTCGGCATAACGGACGGTGATCTGGACACGGGATTGGATCATAGTCGCAGGGATGGGAAAATGGCTCAACCCGTGATGGCCCACTCCGAATCGTTGAAGAGCAAGTCGGCTGACCGCGCCCAGCTATTGCGATGCGCCCATTCGCGCCCGGCGGCGCCCAGCCGGCGGCGCAGATCCTTGTCCGTGATCAAACGGGAGAAAGCGGCGCCCAGGGCCTCTCGATCGGCCGGCGGGACGAGCAGCCCGGTCACACCATCGATCACTGCCTCCGGCACCCCCCCGATGGCGTGCGCGACCACCGGCAACCCATGGGCGGCGGCTTCAAGATAGACGAGTCCAAAGCCTTCGACGCTGTGGCGGTGGTCGATGCTCGTCATGGCGAAAACGTCCGCCTGGCTGTAAATGCGGGCGAGTTCGTTGTCCGGCACGCGGCCGAGGAAGCGTACCATCAAGCCGGGGCGGCCGGCGGCTTCCTTGAGGCGTTCTTCGTAATTCTCCTTGCTGTTGCCGCCGACCAGCCAGTACTCGATCATTTCCCGCTGGGCCGCTGGCAGCGCTTGCAGCGCTTCGATGATAAAGAGCTGGCCCTTCCGCGGATGCAGGCGCCCCACCGTCAGGATCACGATCCGATTGTGTCGTTTCGGCACATCGTCAGCGGTGGTGGGCGCGAAATCCTTCCGCAGTGCGCCAGGGGTAAGGAATGTCTTGCCGGTGGCCTCGGGAAAACGCCCGCACAGAAGCTGGTGCGTGTAGCTGGTCAAGACACTGATCCGGCTGGCGCGATGGATCAGGCGCCGAGCCATCCAACGCCGCAAAGGATCGTGGTGGAATTTAAGGATTTCCGACCCGTGAAAGGTCAACACGAGACGATTGGGGCGACAACACCGCACCACCTGGAGCATCATCATCGCCATCATGGGCCCCGGTTCTGGCAGATACACGGTGGCATACCGCAGCCGGCGGCGATGGATGATCATCTCGCGCATCATCCGGATCTGGCAGCCAATTCCGTGCGTGCCCTTCAGCGGCAGGCGGCGGAGGCGGAACGGCCAGGCTTTCTCCTCCGTAACTGGCTGCGCGGCCTGGGCCCAGACCTCGATATCATAACCCAGGTCAGCTGCGGCTCGTGCAATCTGTTCGGCGAAGGTCGCGATCCCCCCGTGCCGCGGGTAGAATTCGTGCGTGACCAGAAACACAGGCGTTTTCTTCGCTGGTGTGGCAGGGAGGTCCGCACGAAGCGGAGAGATGGTCGTGGCGGCTGACAAAATTGGAATTCCTTATGATCGGGTGGGCCAAGGCACGCAAATCCATACTTGGGCTGAGCAGGGTCTCAGATGAAGGCACACGACCCATTTGAAAGGCGCGTTAACTCGCCGGGTTGCGTGGATTCCGCGATCATCAGGGGGAATTTACATTTGGTGCGGCACAGATTGACATGAAGCCGGTCAATGCAATAGATCGTTAGCTGCTTAAATTATTCGCAAAGAATTTTCGTCTTCATTCTAGACTGTGATCCCTGATAACGACTCTTATGGCACAAGCAATTGACGATGGGCCAGAGGCGCGGAAGCCGCTCAACGAGGCTGCGAGACCTACTGCACAAGAGGAGGATGCGTTGCTGCGTGAATCACTCAAGCGATGCTCCGCCTCCACCTTCGAAGCTGCGTCTCAGTTCCGCAAAACCAAGAATACCGAGCACCTGCCGGCCATCATTTTGGGGATCATCGAGCGATTCGTTGAACCTGATCTCCGAGCGAAGCTCAGGGATCCGGATGATGATCTCCGGCTGATTGAGGATCTGGGTATCGACTCCCTGACGATGATGGAGATCGTCATTCTCGTCGAGGAGGTGCTGCAGATGTCGATCAATAATGAAGAACTGCGTCATTTGCGCACGATCGGGGACGTCAAGCAGTTCATTGAATGCAAGGTCCGCGGTTTGCCTCTGCCCAAGCCGACGAAGTTCCTGCCGATCGAGCAGATTGCGGTGATCATGCCGATTCAGCCGCCATTTCTGTTCTTGAGTGAAGCCTCGGTTAATTCGCATGGCGCCAACGCCAAGTACAAGATCAGCGGGCAAGAGTTTTTCCTGCAGGGGCATTTCAAGGACAATCCGGTGTTGCCGGCGTCCATCATGCTTGAGGCGATCGGGCAATTGGCCGTGCTCTTTCTGTTGGAAGGCGGGATCTGCGAGCCCGGCAAGGTGGTCGACCCCAAGACGATTTTCTTCACGTCGTGCGAGGGCGTGCGCTGCCACCGCATCTGCAGGCCCGGTGATGTGCTCAGTATTTCGGTCAAGCCCAAGCGGATGAAGATGCCGCTCGCGACCTTTGAAGGCGCCATCCGCGTGGGACAGGAGAAAGCCGCCATGGCCGAGGAAATCACCCTGACCTTTGGTTTGGCCGACGCCGTCGTGGTGGAGCCGGCGAAGGTGGCGGTGGTGAACAACGAACCGGTACCGCTGCCGACTGCGATCAGCGCCTGACCACCTTTGGTCTACTTCTCGATTTGATCTGGCAAAGCGGCGCTCGCGGACCGGGGATGAGTCCAGGCCTTGGTGCGACGGCGCATTGGGCTGGCGGCGAGCGCCAACCTATCGTTTGATTCCCTTTACCAGCGAATGAGGAAAGTCTACATCACAGGAATAGGGTTGATCACTAGCATCGGCAACGATGTTCCGACCGTGACCCAGAACCTTGGCGCGCTGCGGCACGGGTTTGAACTTTATCCGCCGTTTCAAAAACCGGACATCCCGGTCAAGGTCGTCGGCACGATCAAGGATTTCGCCACCGATTCCCCGGACCCGGAGGATTGGCGGTACCCTCCGCGGTACACGATCAAGCGCGAGGTGCTGCGCGGGCTCGCTCCCAACTCGCTGTTTGCCTATTGTGCGATGCTGCAGGCCATCAACGACGCGCGGCTGGCGCCCGAGGATGTCTCGAATCTTGATACCGGGCTCTATGCCGCCTCGGGAGGTTCCCCCTTTCTTACCCATTACCATCATGCCCGGATGTTGCAGGTGGGCGTGCTGCGATGTTCCCCTCTGGGCATTGTCGCGTCGATTGCCGGCACGCTGAATTTCAACCTCGTCGCCACGTTCAGGATCTATGGCGCGTCCTGCGGCTTCTCGTCGGCCTGCGCCTCCTCCTCGCACGCCCTCGCCTTCGCGTACGACGAGATCGCCACTGGTCGCCAGAAGCGCATGTTTGTGGTCGGGGCGGAGGACTGCAATACCGACAGCATCCTGCCGTTTGCCGGGATGCGCGCGCTGTCGCTGCAGACCAACCCCGATCTGGCTTCGCGGCCCTTCGACCTGAATCGCGACGGTTTTGTTGGCACGGGAGGCGGCGCGGTGCTGGTGGTCGAGAGCGGGGAGGAAGTCGAACGTCGGGGAGTCCGGACTTATTGCGAAATGGCCGGATGGGGGCAGGCCTCCGACGGCTACAATGTGGCGATCTCCCATCCGGAGGGCTCCGGCTTGCGCGTGGCCATGACCAACGCGCTCCGGCAGACGGGCATCGAGCCGGAAGCGGTCGATTACGTGAACGCGCATGCCACCTCGACACCCATCGGCGATACCTCGGAAGCGAAGGCGCTCAAGGCCGTCTTCCAGGAGGCCACTATGCGTCCGGCGATTAGCAGCACCAAGGCGCTCACGGGTCACGGCCTGTCGCTGGCGGGGGCGATGGAGAGCGCCTTCTGTGCCATCGCGCTCAAGGAAGGTTTCATTCCCGGCTCGGCCAATATCACGCGACTCGACCCGGCCTGCGAAGGTTTGAATATCATCCGGTCGACGCTGTCCCAGCAGCCGCGCGTCGTGCTGAACAACAGCAGCGGATTTGGCGGGGCCAACGTCTGCATTGTCCTGCGCCAGGCGTGAGCAAGCTTGCGGATCGTTATCAATCGGCGCTGGTCACCGGCGCCAGCACCGGCCTCGGGCGGGCGATGGCGGAGATGTTGTTGGAGGAGGGCGTGCGGGTTTGGGGCACGGCGCGCGAGCCGGCGCGGCTGCCGGTGCGGACGGGGTTCACGGCAGTGGCGCTTGATCTCGACTCCGACGCGTCGGTCAGCGCGGCTTTTGCGATGGCCGACCGTGGAGCCGGCGGGCTCGATCTGTTGGTCAACAATGCCGGTTACGGATTGTTCGGAGGATTTGCGGAAAGGGATTTTGCCGGATGGCAGCGGCAGCTTGACGCCATGCTCGTCCGCACCCTGCGGTTGTCGCATCTGGCGTTGCCGGGCATGCTCGCCCGTAACCGCGGCGCCGTGGTCAACGTCTCCTCGCTGGCGGCCGAGTTTCCGCTGCCGTTCATGAGCGGCTATAACGTGGTCAAATCAGGGCTCGCGGCGTTTTCGGAAAGCTTGATGATGGAAGTTGCCAAAACCGGCATTATCGTGATCGATTTTCGGCCCGGCGATTATCGCACGGGTTTCAACCAGACGATGCAGACTGCCTCAGAAAAACATCTTGCGCCCGAGCTGCCTCGGGCGGTCCGCCAACAGCGGGCTTGGACCGTGCTCGAAGCCAACCTCCGGACTGCGCCACCGCCCGCGCGGGCGGCGGCGGATCTTCGGCGGGCCCTTGTCCGCCACCGCAGCGGTACCGTGCGCTCCGGGACTTTCTTCCAGGCGCGGTTGGCGCCGTTGCTGGCCCCCTTGGTTCCGCAGCGCCTGCGTCGGGCGGTCGCGGCCCGGTATTTCGGTTGTTTCTGACGTGCCCCAGATCCGGATATTGGTGCTGACCTCCAGCACGGGCGGCGGTCACGACTCGCGGGCGCAAGCCTTCGCCGAATGGTGTTTCCAACTTTATCGCCACGATGTCGATGTGCGCATTGAGCAGATGCTCGAGGACTCGTCTCGCCTGTATCGTGGCGGGGTGGGTTTTTATAACTGGATTCAGCGCCGGTCGCCCGGGCTGCACAAGGGGTTCTACGCGGTCGTCGAGGGGCTCAGCTTTTTGAACCGACGGACCGTGACGTTGGGGCGCGGATACTATGAGCGGGTGTTGCGCGAATACCGGCCGCACCTCGTCTTCAGCGTTCACGATTGCCTCAATCGCGGCTACTTCCAGCTCGCCCGCCGGTTGTTGGGACCGCAAAACGTGCGGTGCGCGACCTACTGCGGGGAATTCTCCGGAGGCTGGGGCTACAGCCGGAACTGGATCGAGCCATCGGTGGACCTTTATTTCTCCCGCACGCCCACGGCGAGTGACTTTGCGGTCAAGCTCGGACTGCCGCGCGACCGGGCGCGGATCCGGGGCTTCCTCATGCAGCCGCGCGCGTATCTCGAGATTCTGTCACCCGCAAGACGCCGGCTCTACCGCGAACAGAACCTCGGTCTGAAGCCGGATCGGTTCACGGTGTTCCTGGCCACGGGAATGAACGGGGCCAACAACCACCTGGACCTGCTGCCGGCCCTGGTCGAGCACGCCGACCGGATCCAGGCGATCATTGTCTGCGGCCGCAACCTGTCTGCCTATAGCGAACTGATCCACTGGCGGACGCAGCATCCCGATTTCTCCTGTTTCATCGACAGCTGCTCGGACGTGGTGCATCTGCTGATGCAGGCAAGCGACGCGATTGTCACCCGCGGTGGTACGACGACTTGTGCCAAGGCGCTCCACTTCCGGTGCCCGATCATTTTCAACACCTTTGGCGGCGTCATGCCCCAGGAGCGCCTGACGGTGAAATTCTTCAAGAACTGCGATGCCGCCGAACTGGTGCAAAACGCTGCGCAATTCCGCAGCCTGATCGAAAGCTGGCTGGCCAACGGCGGGAGTTATGAACGGCTGCGGCAGAATTTCCTCCGGCTGCGCTATGAGGAGGACCCGACCACGCTGATCGATGAGCTGGTCGGTCTGGCGCAGGACGCGGCGGGCTTTAAGGTCTCGCGCCTCCCGCTGACGCTGCCGAACGGCGGCGATCGGTGATCAGAATCCGTGGCGTTGGAGCTGGGTGCTGAGCTCCTGTTGGAACGCCTGAACGTCGCTGGCCGGGGGCTGATAACCTTTCTTGCCGGTGTCGAGCATCAGGCGGCCATACTGATCCATCGCCCACTTGCCGGCGGTGCCATCGCTGAAAGTGACGGTGCCGCTGACGACCGTGCCAGGCCGCACCACGCGATCGAGCTCGACTTTCACCCCGCTCAACCCAGCGGGGACGGCGGCGGGATCGCCGACCGGTTCCTCGTCCAAACCGGGCTCCTCCACCATGGCGTCCGGCTCGTCCACTTAGGCGGCGTCAGCGCTGCCCGCCCCAACCACCTTCTTCAGCTTGTCGAGAAGGCCGCCTTTCTTTTCCGGTTGAGCGGGCCCGACCGGCCGCGCCTTCGCGAAGTCGACCTTGGCGTCCACGGAACTCTTGGCCGCGTTTTTCAGTTCAAGACCGAGATCATCGACCAGAAAACGGACGTCCATGTAGGTCATCGAGACCTTGAATTGCTCGGCGAGCCGCTTTTGGATCACCGCCAGGCTGTCGCCCGCGGCGACCCAGGAGGATACAGCTTGTGTTTGTTCGGGAGAAAGTGACATGGCTGGAAATGCAGTTGGGTTTGCCCTGAGGCAGACGAAATGCCCCGAAAACGCAAGCCGGCTGGCGCGGTCAGGAGGAGAAGTTTCCCTCGCGTTGGGCGCGATCTCCCTGTTTGCGCGAAGGACGATGCAATGGAATCGAACGGGCATGGTGGGCGGCCGTGGTCGCCGGCGCCTGGGATGGCGCTGCGCCGTGGTGCCGGTGGCAATGGCGTTCGCCGGGGTGGCGTTGGCCGACGGCGACAGAGCCGAAGCGCCGCCGGGCGACTCAGGGGAGACCGCGCTTCATTCCGGCGATCGTCCTGCTCTGACACCGGCCGAGGCCCGGCGGCGCATTGATGCGCTGCAGGCGGAGATTGCCCACCATGACACCTTGTATTTCCAGCAAGCCGCTCCGGAGATCAGCGACTTCGTATATGATCAGCTGAAACGCGAACTCGCCGGGCTCGAGGCCGCTTTTCCCGAAGCTGGTCGCAGTCCCGCGGATACCTTGGGGATTGGCGATGATCGCAGCGGTCTCTTCCCCGTTTGTCGTCACGGCGTGCGCATGTTGAGCCTTGAGAAATCATACTCTGAGGCGGACTTGCGGGCCTTTCTCGCCCGCGTGGCGCGGCGAGTGGGTTGCGCCGATCCGGTTTTTGTCATCGAGCCCAAGTTCGACGGACTGGCCATCAGCGTCACGTACGAACGCGGGCGGCTCGTGCGGGCGGTTTCCCGCGGCAACGGCACTGAAGGGGACGACCTGACTGCGAATGTTCTAGCCATCCGCTCGCTGCCGCACGAACTCCGCCGGATCGCGCCGGACGGCTTGCCCAACCCGATGCCGCAGTTGATCGAGGTGCGCGGGGAGGTGTTCCTGACGTTCGCTGAATTCAAGCGGATCAACCGTGAACGCGAAGCGGCGGATGAGCCGGCCTTCGCCAATCCGCGGAATCTGGCCGCCGGGACCGCCAGATTGCTGGATCCCCGGGAGGTCGCGGAACGCGGGCTCAGCGTGGTGTTTTATGGTTGGGGTGGGTGCGAACCGGCCTTGATGCTGCCGGCGACGCAGCACGGATTCCTTGAGCAGGTGCGCGCGTGGGGCTTGCCCGGCGTGGCGGACTACCAGACCGTCCGGGGAGCAGACAAGGTTTGCGCCCTCGTGGAGGCTTTCCGGCGGACACGGGACAATCTGTCGTACCCAGTCGATGGAGCAGTGGTGAAGCTCGATTCCGTCCCCCTGCGGCGCGATCTCGGCGAGACGGACCGCGCTCCGCGGTGGGCTCTGGCCTGCAAATATGCTCCGGAGTTCGCCGAAGCCCGGGTGAATGCGATCACGATCCAGGTGGGACGCACCGGGTTGCTTACGCCGGTGGCGGAACTAACCCCGGTCGTGCTGGCGGGCAGCAGGGTGACGCGGGCGACGCTCCACAACCGTGACGTGATCGCGCGGTATGATATCCGGGTCGGCGATTTCGTCCGCCTGGAGAAGGTGGGCGAAATCATTCCGGCGGTGAGTGGAGTGGACTTCGCGAAACGTCCGGCCGACAGCCGGCCCTACGTTTTTCCCGCAACCTGTCCGGCTTGCAGCGCTGCCGTCGTGCAGCTTGAAGGCGAGGTGACGGTGCGCTGCCCAAACCCGGCTTGCCCGGCGCAAATGCGCCAGCGCGTTCGGCATTTTGCCTCCAAATCCTGCGTGAAAATCGACGGACTTGGTCCGGCTACGATCCAGGCGCTGGTCGAGAGCGGACGGGTGAAGACGATCGCCGATCTCTACCGTCTTCGGCGCGAGGATCTGGTGACGCCAGATCGCAACCGGGGAGCTTCTGCCGACCAGTTGCTGGCGGCGATCGAGCGGAGCAAGCGGGCGGAGCTGTGGCGGTTCATCTACGGACTAAGCATTCCGCATGTCGGCGCGATGACCGCGCGGGATCTGGCGCGGCAGTTCGGCCACCTCGATTCCCTGGCGGCGGCGAGGCGCGAAGATTTCTTTGCCGGACCAAGCGGTGCGGGACCACGGCTGGGTGAGGCGACCATCAGCGCCGTCCTGACCCACTTCAGCCTGCCGCAAAATCGCACGGTGGTGACGGACCTGGTGGCGTTGGGCGTGCGGCCGGTCGCGATTGCGCGCTGAGCTGGAGAGGCCGAGAAGCGCATGGGAGATCGTTTTTTGCTGGCGACCGCAGGGAATCATGCAAGCTCATGAATCATGGGGAAGGCATTCCAGCAGCGTCGGTGTCCGGCGATTGGTCGGGAAATCTCAGCCGCCGATTGTGGCGACAACCGCATTAGCCGTTATGCCTGTCCCGCGGATTGCGGGCACAATCCGTTCGCGCCGGTCAACTACGCGCGGCTCCTCGAAATTGAGGACGGGCTGGATGAGAAAACCCTTGCCTGGCTTTTCGCCGACACTGCCGAACGACCGGCGCTGGCGCAGGCGTTCCGCTGCGCCGTGGAAGGTGGATCGCCTCACGCCGGGCATGCGTTCACGAGCTGGCAGTTGTTTTTTCGATTGGAGACTGATGGCCTGACCTGCGCGCAGCGATGGGAGCGGGCCGGTTTCCTGGGTCTCAAGAATGACGAGCGTGTCTTGTTTCGCGCCAAGATGCAGGTGCGAATCGCGCTGCTGGAGATCCGCAGCGTGCTGGACGAGCAACGCCTCGAAGTCGTCGATTTGTTCTCTTCGGGCCCGGTCCCGCTCAGGGTGGTGGATCGCAGCCTGGCCAAACAAGCGGTGCGTTTTGCGCCCATGGTTGCATGGGTTTTCCCGCTGCCGTATTTTTGGCGGGTGGCAGGCACAGCCCTGGTGATCCCAGACTGGGCACTTTTAGAGCCGGGCGAAATCGTGACAGAGCTGGCGCGCCACCTGGGCGGTCCGGCCGAGCCGGAACCGTTGCGGCGCTGGCTGGCCGAGCATTTTGTGCGGTTGAGCGAGGCGCTCGACGCAACGGCCAGGGAACGTCGCAGGCTGACGCTCGCGCAGATCGACGCCAAATGAGGCTCGGCCGTATATGAGCTGCGGGCACCGTTTGCCGAGTGCCGGGCCGCGTTGGACGCGGTTGCCGAAGTGAACCAGGATGATTTGGACGGGAAGGAGCGGCGCGAGGGTTTTGCGGAGGCGCGAACTTGGTTTGACGCTGCCAGCCAATCGGCCATTGCCCTGCCGGAGGGTAGTCGTCCGGTGCTGGGCCGCGTGCTGCTGGGCCAGACCTTCTGGCGGATCGAGGCAATGGGCGGCGACCGGTTGGCGCGCTTGCGCGGGAAGCTGGAAACTTGCCTGGGCGGCCGGTTGCGTTTTACCGGCGAACGGCTCGATGACCTCGGCGCCCGCCTGGCGATGGGCGAGCCGCCAGGCATTCCGGCACTCGTGCCGCATCGGTTGCTGGAACCTGCGCCTCGGTTGCATTTGATGAGCTCGCAGCTCGCCATGCCGCCCGGCGGGTCGCAGAAGAAAATGCTGGCGGAAATGGAGCAGGCGTACCTGCGGGCATTTTCCGACCAGCCCATTCCCGCGCTCGACGGGCGGACGCCGCGCGATGCGGCCGGCGACCCGGTGTTGCGACCGAAGCTGGTGCGATTGATGAAATCCCAAGTCCGCGGCCACGACCAGAAGAACCTGCAGACCGGCTGTGATACCGACATCAACTGGCTGTTGCGCGAACTCGGGCTCGACGAACTCGATGTGCCGCCGCCTCCGCCGCGGCCGCCGCTCGAGACGGGAGACACCGGGGGAATGGAGCCGTTGGGCGAAGAGGATGAACCACGGGAGGGAAGGGACGATGAGCCCAACGCGTTTTCGCCGGAGGCTGATCCGCTGCCCGACGAACCCTTTGACCTCGATGAGGCAGCGCGGCGGCTGAACACTGCGTTAGGGGAGGTCGACACAGCGGCAGAGGCCCTGAACGAACTCGAGGCGAGCGGCGCCACGCTGGTTCCCGATGCCAGCGAGCTGACCGCGGATCTGCTTAACGGAACGGAATTCAGCTGCCTGGTGACTTTTCTGTTGCAGGCCTGGTTCGCCTTGGTGCCGCCCGGCTGCCGGGCGCCGCCTCTTCGGCTGCCGGCGATGCGCGAGGCCATGCGGCATGAATTGGCGCTCGTGACGCCGAGGGAAATGTCCGGCTCGATGGAAACATTGCAGATCTTCGTGTCGGATTGCCGGCAGCCGGCATTGTTGCAGGTGCTGGTGGCGCGGTTGTCGGACAGTGCCAAGAAGATGCCGAAAAACATGCGTCCGAAGGCCGAGGCCAAGGTGGCGATGGTGGTGGTCCTGAAAGTTGTGCTCGACGAGCTCGATCACGCCTTGCGCCATCCCTAGTCCGCCGTTTTAATTGACCTATGGCCGAAATGCTAATGGTTCAATTGGCGGAGCGTAGCTATCCGATCCATTTCTCTGCTGAACTGCGACAGGAGATCCGCGCTGAACTGGAGGCGTTCGGCCGGTCGGGACGCAAAGTGGCGGTCGTGACCGATTCCAATATTGCGGCCCAGCAGGCGCAGACGCTGGAGGAGATTGCGGCCGGCGCACCCACGCTGGTTTTCCCGCCTGGGGAATCCACCAAATCACTCGAATCCCTGGGCCGGGTGCTGGATTTTCTGGCGGAGCGGCACCTGGATCGCAGCAGTGCGTTGGTGGCCGTGGGCGGAGGGGTGATCGGCGACCTGGCCGGATTCGCCGCCGCTTCGTACCTGCGCGGCATCGGCTACTACCAAGTTCCCACGACCTTGCTGGCCATGGTGGACAGCTCAGTCGGCGGCAAGACCGGCATCAACCTGAAGGCCGGCAAGAATCTGGCTGGTGCCTTTCACCAGCCGCGCGGCGTCTTCATCGCCACGAAGTTATTGGCCACGCTGCCGGCGCGCGAATTCGCCGCCGGCATGGCCGAAGTGATCAAATATGGCCTGTTGGGCGACGCGGAGTTGTTCGACCAGCTCGAACATTCGCCTCTTACCCTTGCCAGCTCCGAACTACCGGCGGTCATCCGCCGCTGCTGTGCCATCAAGGCGCGCATCGTCGAGGCGGACGAGCGCGAACTAGCGAAAGAGGGTGGTCGCGCGTTGCTGAACCTGGGGCACACGTTCGGCCATGCCATCGAACAGGCAACCGGTTATCGCCGCTTCCTGCACGGCGAGGCCGTGGCCATCGGTCTGGCTTCGGCCGCCCGCCTGTCGCAACTGCTCGGCTACCTCACGGCGGCCGACGTGGCGAGGGTCGACGCGGTCCTGACCGCGCATGCCCTGCCCACCCGGCTGACGTCCGCCCTGCCGGTGGCTGAGCTCATGGCGGCGATGACCCGGGATAAGAAAATGCGCTCCGGGATGCCGCGCTTCGTCATCCTGACGCGTTTTGGGGAATCCGTCACCCGCGATGGCATTCTGCCGACGTTGGTCGAGGCGATCTGGCGTCAAGTGGGAGCGCTTTGATTTCGGATTGCAGATACCGGATATCAGATAGTAAATAGCTGTCTCGCGTCCCGAAAAAGGCGCGGGGGCGTTTCAAGAGAATCCTTCCTGTTTCCGGTATCCGAAATCCAAAATCAAGATGTCGGCCATCGACGAAGATATCGTCCGCGAATATTTTGAGCAAAACGGCTTCCTCGTGCGGCAGGCGCGCAAATACCAGGTCCAGGCGCGCCGCAAAACGAGCGATGAGGAGGTGGATTTGCTCGTTTATAATCCCGCCTTCCGGCGCGGCGGCCGCAAGCCCGACTTTTTTCTGTTCTCCACGGAATTGCCCCTGGTCGATCGGGCCATGGTCGTGGTGAAAGGATGGCATACCACCACCCATTTCACGCCGGCGATGCTGAAGAGCAGTCCGGAGATCTTCACATTCCTGGAGGAGAACGTGATCAAGGACGCCAGCCGTTTTTTCCCGGTGGATCCGGACGAGCCGGGCAACCATCCTGATATCACCAAGATCCTCGTGCTGCCCGGTCTGCCCACGGTCGAGCCGTTTCGTTCGCAAAGCGTGCAGATGCTCAAGGAGCGCGGAGTCGACGCGATCGTTTCCTTCCGGACCATGCTGCTCGACATCATCGACAAGGTCGAAATCAACCGGAACTACCGAAAGTCCGACACCCTGCAGTTGCTTCGCATTCTCAAGACCTACGATCTTCTGAAGGACCCGCAGCTTGACCTCCTGCCCGACCGGCCGGCGCCAGCCGTGCGGCGGAGATCGGCGGCGGAGAGTTGATCCTGCCTTGGCGGCCTGAAAATGACGAAGATTCATCCCACGGCCATCGTCGAGGCAGGTGCCGAGTTGGGGGAGGACTGCGTGGTCCACGCCCACGCCATCCTCACGCGCTTCGCCCGACTGGGCGCTGGCGTGGTGGTTCATCCGGGCACGGTCGTCGGGGGCGATCCCCAGGACCTGCGGTTTGATCCGGCGACCGAATCGCGCGCGCGGGTCGGACCGCAGACGGTCTTGCGCGAGAACGTGACGATCAATCGATCAACCGTGGCGGGCGGTGAAACGGTGGTCGGCGCGAACTGCTTTCTCATGGCGGGAGCCCATGTGGCGCACGACTGCGTGGTGGGCGACCAGGTCGTGCTGGCCAACAATGTCCTCCTGGCCGGTCACGTGCGGCTCGGCGCATTCACGTTCGTCGGCGGGGGTGCGGCGTTTCACCAGTTTACGCGGGTGGGAGAGAGCGCGATGGTGGGAGGACTGGCTCGCATCACCCTCGACATCCCGCCCTACCTGATGGCTGCCGAACGGGACGAGGTGGTGGGGCTCAATCTGGTGGGGTTGAAACGTCGCAACTTTTCGCGGGAAGTCGTGGCGGAGCTAAAGAACTGTTTCCGCGAGGTCTACTTCGATGGCGGCAATGTCCGGCTTCGGGCGCAGGAGATGCTGGGTCGGGGTGTGCGGAGCCCGGAGGCGAAGATCTTTCTGGAGTTCTTCGCGGGCGGCCGGCGAGGAGTGGCGCGCGCCCGGCGGGTCTGGTCGACCGAACAAGAGGGGCCCGGCCAAACGCTGTGAAACGGCTATTGAAACCAGCGCTTGCTTTGTGGCCGCGAGCGCCAGCGAGTGGAAACCAAACGTAGGGGCGCACGCTGCTTGCGCCTTCCCACCATGCCCGACCATCCACCGATGAAGCTTGCGCTCACTTGCGGCGACCCGGCCGGTGTCGGACCGGAGGTCCTGATGTCGTGGCTGGAGGCCCACCCGGATGAAGCTGGGCAGACCGCGGTCATCGGCCCGGCGCGGTGGCTCGATCAGCTGCCGGTGGCGGGAGAGAAGATTCCGGTGGGGCTGGAAGAGTTCGCGGCTGAACCGGGCCGGCCGACGGGCGAGGGTGCGCTCGTCGCCTGGGCGGCGATGGAGCGGGCGGCGGCGGGCTGCATTGCGGGAGAATTCGCCGGCGTCGTCACCGGTCCGGTCAGCAAGGCGTGGCTCGCGCGCATCGGCTATCCGCATCCCGGCCAGACCGAATTCTTCGCCACGCGCTGGGGCGGCGAACCCACCATGGCTTTTTGTGGCGGACGCCTGCGGGTGGCCCTGCTGTCCTGGCATGTGCCGTTGCGCGAAGTGCCCGCCTTCCTCACCGCCGGGAATTTCGCGCGGGTTGTCCGCGCGGCGGCGGAGTTGACTCGGGCGGAAGGAATCGCGGTGCCGCGCCTGGGTGTGTGCGGTCTCAATCCGCATGCGGGCGAGGGTGGTTTGCTCGGCGACGAAGAGCAGCACATCATCGATCCGATTCTCCGCGGGTTGCAGGTGGCGTTTCCCGGACTTTCGCTGTGCCAGCCGGCTGACACGCTGTTTGCGCGACAGTTGCGCGGGGAGTTCGATGCGGTGATCGCATTATTCCACGATCAAGGCCTGGCTCCGCTGAAAACCGTCGATTTTGACGAGGCGGTCAATGTCACGCTGGGTCTGCACCACGTCCGCACGAGTCCGGATCACGGCACGGCCTTCGCCATTGCCGGGAGGGGCGTGGCCAGTTCGCGCAGTTTTGGCAACGCCGTCGTGGTGGCCCGGCGGTTGATCGCGTTGCGCGCCGCGCAAGCTGCTGACCCCTCGTTGTGATTGATTCGCCAATCCTGGACCCGGGGCCGAACCAAGACGTTTCTTCCATGATTTCTTGAGGTCAATGGCCCGCTGCAGCGGGGATTTCGACCAAACTGGGACGAACTAAGCCAGGTCAAAAGAGACACGATTATGCCAACCGCAATTGTACTGTTAAAAGTCAACCACGCCAAAGTGACCGGGACCGCAGAGAGACTCTTGGAAATGCCTGACGTGTCAGAAGTTTATTCTGTATCCGGTCGCTATGACCTCATGGTGATCATCAAATGTGATTCGCTCGACAAAATCGAATGCGTCATCACCGATCAGCTGCTCAAAACTGAAGGCATCGTCGATAGCGAGACGATGTTTGCGTTCCGCAGCTACGACAAGCGAGAGGGAGGAAAGGCCGTTGAAGTCGACTAGGCCTGCCTGATGAGCCGCGACCGCAAATCGCAAAGGCGTCGAATTAGGTGTTGTCAATGCCCTCCTTTACCGCAAGAACTCGCCCCTGATCCTGACCTTATACACCTCCTGATTGATGGCTAACGCACTTCCTTCCGGTGGCCGCCCTGGCTACCCCCCGCGCCGTAACACGGATCCGTTTGCAAACATCCGTCGTAACCATCGGATCAAGGCCGACCAGATCCGGGTCATCAGCCCGGAAGGGAAACAGCTCGGCGTTTTGCCGACGGGCAAGGCATTGCAGCTCGCTCAACAATTCGACCTCGATCTCGTCGAGGTCGCCCCCAACGTCACGCCGCCCGTTTGCCGGATCATGGATTTCGGCAAGTACATGTACGAGGAGTCAAAGAAGCACTCCCACGTCAAGACGACGGCGAGCAAGATCAAGGAGATCGAATTCAGCGTGCGGATCGAGCACAACGACTTCATCACCAAGCTGCGTCATGCCGAGGAGTTTCTGGAACACGGCAACAAGGTGAAACTTCGACTGAAGTTTCGCGGCCGCGAGATGGCCCGCACGGAGATGGGCTTTGATGTCGTCAACCGCGCCATTGCTGAACTGGCGGGGATGGGACATTCTGACGGCGTGCCCAAGCTGACCGGACGGAATATCTACGCGATGCTTACGCCGCTGCCGGTCAACAAGCGCAAGGCCAGATTTCACCTCAAGGAAACGGCTGCCGCGCCG
>Ga0182027_10004010_pt1 | contig 23030 bp, 23 predicted proteins | sample 712E1DmetaG_FD_121300 | JGI IMG/M metagenome (GOLD analysis project Ga0182027, IMG submission 121300) | Permafrost microbial communities from Stordalen Mire, Sweden - 712E1D metaG (Illumina Assembly) | ecosystem: Environmental > Terrestrial > Soil > Wetlands > Permafrost | place: Sweden... | reverse complement strand
TACATTTCGCCAAAGAGTCTATAAATTGTATAGTACGGAATATTATGTTGTCAAGAGTATTTTAGTAAGTTAAGCGTCGCATTTTCTTTAATAACGCGGTTATACCACACGATGTAGATAGGATAAGGTCGCACACAATGCTTTGTGTTGTCTTAAGTGGCCAAGAGATTACGTTGATATCGGCATTTTCATTCTATTGGCGACAAACTCAATCGTTCAGGTCCAAAGAAATATCCCTTTCAACAACTAAAAAACAAAGACCCATGTGGTGCAAAATCTATGCTCTGAACTATATTAGACAACGTTGCTGCCAATTTCTCTTAACGTTCGTTTCATTTAAGGGCGATCAATTGAAACTGGGACTAATATCACCAAAAGGAACGGTCTTCGGCAACAATCCAGGATTCCAAAATCTGATTGCAAACTCGAAAAACTTGTCGAAGTGGAAAAACATCTTCACAGGATTTTCCCCGGGATTGTTGGTCGTAGCTGCTCTTACGCCAGATACTTTCGAAATCGAGCTACTTGACGAAAACATTGAACCGATTGATTTCGAGAAAGGATATGACCTCATCGGTATCACAGCAATGACCCAGCAAGCCAAGAGAGCATTCGAGATTTCCGACGCATTCAGGAAAAAAGGAGCTACGACAATTATTGGCGGTATTCATGCCACTGTACTGCCTGAAGAAGCAAAACAATACGCAGACTCTGTTGTGGTTGGCGAGGCAGAAGATACTTGGCCACAGGTCATTTCCGACTTTTTGAAAAAGAAGATGAAGCCGTTCTATGAATCGAAAACTGAAATCGATCTTTCGACAACGCCTTTCCCCAGATATGATTTGCTTAAAGAGAAGCATTACAACACTATTTGGATACAAACGACGAGAGGATGCCCGCACGATTGCGAATTCTGCGCTGCAACCAGAGTATTTGGAAAGAAGTATCGCCACAAATCAATCAAGCAGGTTGTTGAGGAAGTATGTTATGTCAAAGAACATTTCAAGAATTCTCGCATAGCATTTTCAGATGACAACTTGTTTGTCGATCGGAGCTTTTCGAAACTTCTTCTCCGCGAAATAACACCTCTCAACATCAGGTTCCATGCGCAATCGGACATTTCGATCGCCGAAGATGATGAATTGCTTAGGATGCTCGTCAAATCAGGATGCAGTTTTGTGCTCGTCGGATTCGAAAGCATTTCCGAGGATAGTCTAAAGGGCATGGATAGGGCTAATTGGAAATATCGCCACCTAAGCAAGTATTCCGAGCATATAAAAAAGATTCAATCAATGGGGATTGGTATACTAGGAGCCTTCATTGTCGGATTGGACAACGATGATGCGTCAATTTTCCCCAGGCTTGTAGATTTTGTCGTTGACCATAATCTTTTTGAGACCCAAGTCACCATAAGTACACCCCTTCCCGGAACACGACTTCGTGAACGCCTTGACAGAGAAGGAAGATTGCTGCAGACTGATTGGGACAACTACACGTTTTCTGAGGTAAACTTTATTCCCAAGAAGATGTCCGTCGAAGAACTGGAAGCAGGCTTTGTTCAAACATACAGATCAATAGATGAGAAAATGGGATACTTGAAGAAATTCGAATATTTCAAGAATATTCAGAGGGACCTCCTGCGCTACGATCGTGAAGTATTCAGGAACTAGCGGCAAAATGCTGAATATTCCACCCTTGCGGTGGAAGCAAATGGCGCCTGAATTCTGTTTAGCGAGACTTGAATTGTCAAGAACCTGGGATTTGTATTTTCCTGCTTTTTAGTAACCCCCGCAAAGGGAGACTTAGAAGAACTATTGCTGCCCTCGCCACCAACGAAGGCCCTGTACTCGGCTTTCTGCCACCACGGTCAGAGATTTTGGATCGGAACCTTTGATATTTCTTTCCACTTAGAAAAATACTCTTCCAATTCTTCTTCTGTGTACTCTTTGCTTCCAATCGTAAAGGAAACATTCAAATCTGGTGTTGAATCAAGAATACCCAGGAACAGCTGTAATTTCTCACGGCTAATTCTACCCCTACCCCATGAGCAGGGCAATTCAGGATGCAAGGCAATAAGAATTCCCTCTACCTGGCAACCATAAAAATTTTTTGTCGAAGCAAGTCCGACGTCCACACCAGGATCGATTTCAAAAGGCAACGACACTATGCCGCCGTGATAGATAAAAACATCCGGCCTCAGGTTTCCGTTCACTTTTACATTAAGCGGGGCGGATGCGTCGCAGACTATTGTCCTTGGGCCAAAGTCAGCAAGCGAGACGATTTCCCTGTAGGCGCTTGTTACAAAAATAACTATATCAGCACGGGAAATGGCTACCTCGTTTTCCTTGTCGTTGAACAATTCGATATTGCTGGTGGTCGAGCCATGATACTTGTGCACAACTTCCTGCAGTTTGTCCACGCCCCGCGCAGTAAGAAGCAGGTTCTTCACCTTGTCGCAAAAGTATCCGGTGCAACCGCTGCCAATATCGCCTGAAGCCCCTACAATTGCCATGGTGGCGTCGCCGAGTTCAAGGCCGAATCGTTTTGCTGTTTGCTCCACGGACCTGACAATCACCGCAGCAGTCAGCGTATTTCCTGAGGTCAGGCTAATGCCGTATTTATTCGAAATATCCTGTTCGCGTCCCTGCAATACGATGGAGGTAAAGCCACCAAGAGCGGCGACAGTGCATCCTTCTATTGCCGAAATTTCTATTGCGTTTTCAATTTTATCCCCGATTTCCTTGACCCGGATGTCTTTCATTTCTGGGAGAAATGGCACCATCACAACAATACCGTCGACTTTTCCAGATCCTTTGAAACCGACACGGGGAATATCTTTCACCTTGAATGATGGTGTCCATTCGAAAAGCTTGATCAGAAGCTTGTCCTTGAATTCCTTTTCAGGGTACTTGCTTGCAGCTCTCAACAGGTTCACATATGAACGAAACTGCTCCACGTCCATGGGATGGCCGATGCAAGCAAATTTATTTGGCAACGCAGATGACATCAGCGGTTCCTTACATTAATACTTGAAGGGGTTAGGCATCGCAAATCGGTTGACTTGCATTCTCGGCGGGACTCTACCGACTTTCAGGAGTAGACTGCTGCTTTGGGCTCCATGGTCAAGAATCTGCCAAGCGTTGTGATGTGCCGGCCTTGGAGCATTTTCACGACCTGCATCAAGCGATCATCTTCAATCGGATTTTCGAAAACAAGCCGATATTTCTTTTCAAAGGACTCATGATAGATTTGCCGTGCTCTGAGGTCAAGTCCGCAAGTCTGAACCGAAAGCGGCTTCTCCAAATCCATTTCGCTGCTGAACATCATTCCCGACCGTGAAATGTTCTCGATTTTCGCCTCAATACTTTTTCCGTCAAGAATCATCGCTTCGTGAATACCGATTTTGTATCTACGGTCCGAGCGTTCATCAGATGCGACCTTGTGTTTGATAATTTCATCTGCAACACCGTGGACAAGTGCATTGAAATTCAATTGCATCTTTTCCTTGAATACAGGACCGAACAATTCCTCAATTATGGGTATGCCGATCTTGTAATTCAAGGAATATACAAGCGCAAAAGTTCCTTCCGAAGAATCTTCAGCTTTCAAATTTCCCGCGAACTGGTCGAAATCACCCGACACTGCCCTGAAATTGACGGAGAAATTATGGCTATCCAGTATGTCTTTCTGTATCCACGTAAGCGGTGCGCCATCGAATGTAACATCCCATTCCGACATTTGTTCTGTACCAGTTTTTTCGGTGACGAGTACCTTGTCAATATTCTTGCTATAGGAAGAGAACTTTGAAAAATCAGAAATGATCTTCCATGCGCTGTCTTTTCGTACCGGCTCTTCTATGATTGATTCCGATGAGATGCGTTCCAGGTTCATGGGCACCTTCCTCGACTAAAGGTTAGGCGGAGGTTGCGAGCTTAGAGAACTTAAAGTTAAACTTCAAGTTTTGCTTGTAACATATTAATTTAAAACGGACAATCAGACTGGCGAAAGCAGAATCACTACGCCATCAGTTCTAATATAATATTGCATTAAGCAACAGGCAATATTATTCTGACAAAAATTTGTAGATAGGATTTTTTTTGGGGTAATGGCAACGTGGAATTAAATAAACTCAGGGGCCCTAGGTACTTTATATCCGGTGATATTTTCCGAGCACCAAGCTATAAACGCATTTTGATCTTCTTTTGAATTTTCGCGAAGCTGCACTTTAGCCTTGACCGTGTCGCCGAGAATTTCATCCGGTTCGCCAAATACTTCGACGTTCCGAATGTTCTTGTTTCTTCTCATAAGACGCTCGACTTCGGCTGGGTAAACCTTATTTCCCCCTATATTCAGCATGCGTTTCTTGAGACCTGTCAGGTAGACATATCCTTCGGCATCCATTTTGCCAATGTCACCAGTACGGAGCCAGCCATCGACAATCGTACTCTTGGTTGCTGAGTCGTTCCCAAAATAGCCTTTCATTACATTACTGCCCGTAATGCAGATTTCTCCGGATTGACCGGCCCCCAGATCTTTGTTGTTCTCGTCATGAATTTCAATTTTACAACACGGGAAAGAACGACCGACACTATCCAACTTGATTTTGTCTTTCGGACCGTGCCACGCGCAAATGGGAGACGCTTCCGTAATTCCGTAGCCTTCGTGAATTTCACATTGTAGATCATTCCGGTAAGAGTCAAAGATTGATCGTGTCAATTTTGCTCCGCCACTCACGAAACTCGTTGCCGCAGCGACAATCTGCTTTATCTGAGGCAGTTTCCTAAGAAAAAGATAAACCGCAGGCACCGCGTAGATGTGCGTCGCCTTGTTTTTCTCAAGTTGAATTCCCACGTTTTTCAAAGATTTGAAATTTGTTATGTCCTCCAGAATAAAATCTCCCCCGGCAATGGACGGCGCTACAATCCCGGTTTGCAAGGCAAAAAGGTGATGAACGGCAATGAGGGCGCAAGACACCGTTCCCTTCTTGACATTGTTGATCTCATTTATGGAACTCGCGTTCGCTAGAATATTGGCGTGCGTCAGCATCGCGCCTTTGGCAAACCCGTCGTCGGCAGCGGTGTAAAGCATGATGGCTACGTCGTTCAAACCCTGGATTCTCGCCGGGCTCAACTGATAGTGTTTGACTTCGATTTCCTTGAAAAAGTCAAACGTATCAGTTCCTTTGTCCGGCTTGATTATCGCGCCGGGCGCAGCGTCTTTCATCATTTCTTCGAGCTCGAAATGCTTCAACGCCGGGTCGACAAGAACACAGACGCGGCCTGCCTTGATGATGCCGAATAATCCGTACACGGTTTTGATGTGATTGGGAGCGAACAAATACACAAATGGTGAATTTGAAATGTATCTTTTCGAAATGTTTTCCGCTACAGCATCGATATTGGCGAGGATGGTTGCAGGAGAATAGGTCTTGTTGTTGAAATAGATGTTGCCGAAATTCAGATGGTCGATCAGTGATGACATTGTGGAGTTGTTTGTCCGTTAGGTGCGAGGCGGTCTACCGCAAGACGGCTTTCTTTTCTAATTCAACGTTCAGGATGCCGAGAAACTCATTGAGCGTCGTTGCTTCCATTGCCGAAATGGGGATCTCAATATCGAATTCATTTTCCAGCCTGGCCATCAAGGTCACAAACTGCATGGAATCAATGTTGATCTTCTCGCGGAAATCACTGTCGGGATCAAGGGACGCCGGGTCGACATGCATTTCTTTTTGAAGTGTTGCGAATATTCTTTTCTTCAAGTCCTCGGTCATGCTGTACCCCCGTAGCTGATGAATACAAATTATGCAATACTAGTACGGGATTTTCAATAGATGAGTGATCATTCTTGATTCGGGCTCAGGCCGAAAGTTTCCACAACCGCGCTATTCGTTTTCCGCAAAATTTCTGATCGAAAACATGAAGGTGGTTGAGGGCGTTTCATTTTCGCTTTCCACCCGGATTGCGCCGCCCAAGGACTCCACCGCCATCTTACTGAACGTCAACCCAAGCCCAAAATTACGCACCCCGTTTGCCTGTCCCAGCTTGTGCACGCTCGAGAACTTGTCGAATACCGCCTGCCGAAGGTTCTCATCGATAAACGAACCGGTATTCTTGATCTCGGTTTGGAGAGAACCGTCCTTGTTTTCCGCGAATCGCACTGACACAGACCCGCCCGACGGTGTGTACCGCAATGCGTTTGAGACGATGTTGTAGAGGACCCGCGAGAAAAGTTCCTTGTCCGAAAGGAGCAGAAACGGTGTTTTCCAGTCAAATGTCATGGAAAACGCTCGATCAGATGACTCAAGCTGCTTTTCCAGGGGCGACAAGACCGCTTGTGCCGCCTGATCCACGGCGAACTCCTCTTTAGTCAGCGACAAGGTACCTGCCTCGAATTTCGACACGGTCAGGATGTTGTCGATCATGGCGCGTATCTGAGTTATGCCCGTATCGCCGGTGGCGATGATTACCTTCTGCTGTTCGGCAAATGTCTTTGTAAGGTTGACCTTCGCTAAGTCCCAGGCGCCCATGATGCATTGCAGCGGGTTCTTGAGGTCGTGGACCAGAATACCGAGGTACAAGTCGTTGAGCTTCGCGAGCTGCTTTTTCGCAAGGGCTTCCGGTATCTTTTTGAGAAATTCCTGTTCGATGAACGGCTTAGTCAGGTAGTCGCATGCGCCTTTTTTCATGCACTCCAACCCTATTTCAAGAGTTGAATGAGAGGTAAACATCATGACCTGAGGATATTTGAATCGTTCGCGAAGAATCGGAAGGGCCTCTATTCCGCTCAATCCCATGCCGAGATTTATGTCAAGGAGCACCACGTCTATCTCAGGATGCTTTTCGAGATACTCGATGCCCTCTTCCGCGGTTTGCACGAAATGCGTCTTGAACCCGTTTAGTTCAAGAAGGCCGCTCACGCCGATGCAAATGGCGTATTCGTCATCAATGAGAAGAATATTGCCCTTGATGGAAGTGGGAGGCTGCACGGCTGATTGCATCATGGTCACGGCCTTGAATGGGGATGGACTCTACTAGTATAAATAATTACCACATCGGAAAAAAGGGTCTTGTTCACAAAAATAAAAGTGCTTTGTCCCGAATTCGGCACATAAACTATATTGCTAATCATGCAAATTGAGGTATATGAAAAGGGCAAATATCAGCTTCTGCGGCTCAAGGACGATGTCGGCCTGAACACCGACCTCGGGGAGCTGAAAATTGCAATCGAAGCCCAGCTTTCCAAGGGCGTATCCAATATCGCCATTGCATTTACGCAAAAGTCCTACCTTTATACGAAATCGATTGCCGTGCTCATTTCCTGTTCGGAATTGATTAAGGACGCGGGTGGTCACCTTGCGATCCTCGAAGCAAATCGGGACATTCTGGATATTTTGTCGGTTATTGACTTCGACAAGATGATCGTCCTATACAACTCCGAAGCCGACATGGTGACCGGAACGGTTTCCTCCGCCCCCAGGTAAGTCCCTTTACTCGTCCGTGGTCCAGCCGACGACCCGTCCGTCCTGCATCATGACTCCAAGTGTACCCTTATCCGAGCCTTTGAATAGTAGAACAAGGTAATTCCCGACGCCAACCATGTATGATTTGTGCCTCTCCGCCGGCACGCCCCAGGCCGCAACGACCTGTTCTTCTGTCATGTCAAGACAGATCTTTCCGTTGCGGACCGCACCAATGACGCGCCGCGGCCACTCCTGATGGCTTTTGAGGATTTCCAGGCGGCGTTTTCTGTCCGCGTCCCCGGCGGCATCCCTGGACGCAAAGTTCTCCGGAATATCCGAAACGTAGCGTACCGCGCCCGCCCCGACCCATCCCTCGTTCTTTTTCCCGCCCAGACCCTGGCTGATCCTGACATGAAACCATGCGGCCCCGGCGGAATCCACCTTCGTGCTGTCGACTTCGCAGGTATCTCGTTTACCAATGAAGCCGCGGGCGAGGAGCCCGGTAAGCGGTTCATCGAAGACCGGCGCGGTCTCGATGGCCAGCGCGGTTTTCCTGTCTGCGGCAAAATCCGGTGAATATGCGAAAGCAAGGATGAAAAGCGATACGAGGACTGCTGTTTTCAAGGTCAATCTTCGTGAATAAACGACATGATCGATTCCGTCCTGTCGAATTCGATGAGAAATTCCGTGACCAGATTATCGAGGTCGGATTCGTCCAGCGGTATCATAGCCTTGTGGAAAATGTCCCACATGCGCTCGTCGGGCTTGATCGGGTTCACGCGACCGGAATTGCCGATCCTGCAGCAATGGCAGAGATAGTTTGCGACATTCACAATGGCAACGAGCTGCGGCTCGGCCTTCGCTTCCCACGGCTGGTGGTGGAAGGCGATACTTTCCACGATGATTTTCGGGAGGTTCCATTTTTCGGCAAGCCAGGATCCCACCTGCGGATGGCCGGTACCGATGGTTCTTTCTTCTGCTTCGTCAAGAGTCATGGCGCCCCCTGCGGACAGCGCAAGAATCTCCATAAACTCCTTATGCACGTACTGGTTGAGAACGACCTTGCCGATGTCGTGGAGCAGGCCGGCGACGAACGCCTCGCCCACGAACCGGTATTTGAGCCGCCGTGCCAGCATGCGGGCCGCGGCGCCGCACCCGATGCAATGCTCCCAGAACTTCGATACGTCAAACGATTTGTCGCCTTCCGCGTCCTTGAAAACCTGGAACACGGACAGTGAAAGCCCCATGTCCTTGACCGTGTTGAATCCCAGAACGACGATCGCCATGTTGACCGTGGAGATTTCACGCGGGAAACCATAGTATGCAGAATTGGCGAGCTTGAGTATCTTGGCGGTCAGCGCCTGGTCTGTTGAAATGAGGCGCGCCAGCGATGCGGCCGAGGTTTTCGGGTTGTCAACCAGCTCGATCATCTTTGAAACGACGGTTGGAAGCGTCGGAAGGCTGATGATGCTTTCCGTGACCTTTTTTATCCGGAGAACCGTGGGGTTGATTGTCATGGGTTGTTATGCTTTCCTGCGGCGCCATCAAGCCTGGATATCAACAATATAACCGCTGCTTGGTGAACGTGGCTGTCCTTTTGTACCGTCCTGGCTATTATTCTTCTGGCGTTTCTTGCTGCCTCGCTGATCCTTCTTTTCCTGACGGCTATCCACCTTCTTACCCTCTGCGTGGTCCGCCTCCATGGGCATCCGAAGGCGCTTTTCGGCCTCTTCACGCGCGATGACGGCGTTCTGGTCCTGATGCACCACCGGCGTGCGCGCCTGGTCGTGCTGATGCTTGTCCATTTGCGTCACGTTGTTTACCGACGCCTGCATGTTCACCGCATTCATGCGAGAACTCCTGGACTATGCGTTGATTTTCTGGAGCAGCTTCGAACGCAGTTTCAGGATTACCTTCGAATGTATCTGGCTGACCCTTGATTCAGATATATCAAGAACGACGCCGATTTCCTTGAGTGTCAGCTCCTCATAGTGGTACAGTGCTATGACGAGTTTCTCCTTTTCCGGCAAACCCGCGATCGCCTCCTTGAGGATGTCTTTGACCTCGTTGAACCCCAGTTCCTTGAGCGGGTTCTCCGATCCCGGATCCGTTATGGTATCAATAATCCTGATCTCTTTGGATTCCGCGCCCCGGTCCGGCATGGCCTCTTCCAGCGACACCAGCGTCGCTGGCGTCACGTCGGACAGCATGTCTTCGAATTCCTTGAGCGAGATGTTCAACTCCTTGCACACCTCATCGTCGTACGGCATGCGGCCCAACTCATTTTCGAGTTTTGCATAGGTCCGCTGGAGCTCGCGCGCCTTCTGGCGCACCGAGCGGGGTATCCAGTCCATGGCGCGCAAATCGTCAAGGATCGCGCCGCGCACCTTATGGCCCGCGTAGGTCTCGAACTTGAACCCGCGTTCCGGCTCAAAGGTCTCGACTGCCTTGACAAGCCCGAGGATGCCCGAGCTGACCAGATCGTCCCTGTCTACCGAGGCCGGCAGGTTCACGGCAATGCGCTGCGCTATATACTTGACAAGCGGGGCGTATTCAAGAAGAAGTTTGTCCTTTGCGACTTTGGAGCCGGTCTCCTTGAATTCTTTCCATAGGTTGTCGAGGCTTGACATAGTATCGTTCCTTTGTTATCCACTTTGCAGACAAATTCTGCTACGGGATGTTTTACTTCTTTGCTTCGGCCTTGATCTTGCCCTTAAGCTTCTTCGATTCCTTGGGATGAGCGGCGTCAGGGTCGATTCGCTTCTTTTCGTCGTGGATCCGCTGGATCAGGCCGCCGTCGATCGCGTCGCTGTCGCTGGTGGCAACGCCGCTGACCAACCCTTTGAAAACTATATCACCAAGGATGAATCCCGCAAACCAGAACAGCACGGCGCCAAGCATTCCCTTGAAAAAGGCAAGCGCGACGATCTGGGGATCAAATGGACGAGCCGGGTCGAGCCCGATGAAAAAGACCACGAAGAAGCTCACAAACCCGAGTATTCGCGCCATCCTTTTTATCCAGAATACCATAGCTTGTTGGTCCTGTTTATAGCGCCGAAGCACTCCGGTTCAAGAGTCTCGAGAAAAAGCCTTCCCTTTTCGCAATTGGCAATCCGCATAACTGGCGGCTGGCATGTTGGATCCGGGCCGCGAACACCGTGCGGGGGTGCGCCACCGACATTGCCGTCTGCCGCCGGACAGCCTCGCCCACTTGCTTGTCAAAAGGAATAACGGCCAGGCACGTGAGAGGCTTCACAAGAAATCTTACTACCAGCGCATTAAGCCTGTCAAATGTTTCCTTGCCGTCGGCATCGCCCGACGCCATGTTGACGACCACAGCCACCGGCATTTCCCGCTTTTTGTACAGGACTTTGACCATGCCGTAGGCATCGGCCAGGGAGGTCGGTTCCGGCGTGACAACCAGGATCGCCATGTCCGCCTTTGACGCGAATTCCGTTGCGATCCTGCCGATGCCCGCCCCGGTGTCAATGAGCACGAAGTCGTAATGCCGCTCCAGTGCCGTCAGTTCCCGCGACAGAATCCCAAGCCGCAGCGGTTCGAGGTCGGCCATGGACTGGACGCCTGAGGCGCCGGGAAGAATGCTGACGCCGCCGGGCCCCTGGATTAACACCTGTTCGAGCCCGCATTCGTTTTTCATGTACTGCTCTAAAGATTTTGCCGGTGAAACCCCGAGCAGGATATGTATGTTTGCAAGTCCGAGATCGGCGTCAAGGATCAGTACCCGTTTTTTCATCATCGACAGGGTTATGCCAAGCGACAGGCAAATATTGGTCTTGCCCACACCGCCCTTTCCGCTGGTAATTGCAATGCTCTTGCCGCAGGTCCCGGCCTTCCGCATTTCCGGCGACGGCTCCTCGCACGCCGGTCTCCCGCCTTTGGAGAACGCCTCCCGGAGCTTCTGCGCCTGATCGATCACGTCCCGCTCCTTTCGAAAAGCCGGGTAACCAGGCGGTGCGGCTGCGCAGGCTCGATGTCATCGGGCACGCGCTGGCCAAAGGTGAAATACGAAAACGGAACTTTCGATTGGATAACGGCCGTAAACACGTTTCCAAGCTTCATGGTTTCGTCAAGTTTGGTGAACAGGAGCCTGTTGGCGCCAAGCTGTTTGTATTTTTCTATGGTGTAAAGCAGATCCGACACCTTGGTCCCGGCGCTGAGCACGCAGTGTATCTCATCCGGGACAATACGTTTGATAAATGAAAAAAGCTCCTCCATGTGCTCCGCGCTCTTCTGGCTCCTCCCGGCCGTGTCGACGAAAACGACATCACTCGACTCGCATGAAGCGAGCGCCTCGTCCGCTTCCTTGGGAGAAAACACGATGTGAAGCGGCATGTTCATGATCTCGGCAAAGGCCCGGATTTGCTCAATGGCGGCGATACGGTAGGTATCCGCGGTTATGATGGAAACTGACGCTTTCCCGGCAAGCGCCTGTTGCGCCGCGAGCTTGGCCAAGGTGGTGGTTTTTCCAGATCCCGTCGGACCTACGAACATGACGACTTTGGGGTGCCTGCCGTGCTTTTTCCGGGCCGTGTCTTTCACGAGGAAACAGGAATTCAGCTCATTGACAAACCGCTGAACGACGTCGCCTGCGCCGGCATCGGGTCCGGAATTGATGCGTTCGACGAACTGTTGCGCCACCTCGGACGAGACCTCGGCCAAAACCAGTTTCTTGTACAGCTTTGCCCAGTCCCCGGTCAGTCCGGCCGCGGGCTGTACCTCGCCGGATTTCATGAAACTGCCCAGTTGATGTTTGAGATCGTCGATATCGGCCTTTATCGTTTCGTATTTTTTTTCAAGATCAGGAGACTGCGTTTTTTGCATCGGTTTGCGGCGGTCCGACGCTTCAGGAGCATTTCCCCTTGGGCTCTGCGGCATTTCCGGCGCCGGCTTTGGTCTTTTGTAAATTCCCGTATTTGAAACACGCAGCGGCGCAAATGCTTGGTGAGAAACGCTGCTGTCCGGCCGCACTTGCTCATCCAGCGCAGCAGTCACCTCTATATCGCCCTGGGAAAAAAGCTTGCCCGGCGCATGGGAGGTCTTGAGGATGATCGCCTCGTCGCCAAGGTCCTGTTTGATCTGAATCAAGGCTTCCTTCATACTCTTGGCCGTATATTTTTTTATGCGCATTCTATTTCCTTTTAATCAAGCGAAACCATGCCCGATGACCTGATCTCGGTGCCGGTGACAATTTCGTTGTAGGACAACACGACCAGGTCGCGGTACGTGCTCTCGACAAGCCGTTTCATCTGGCTGCGAATGGTCGGCGAACAGATGACGATCGGAATTTCGTTCTTGGCCTTTGATCTTTCTATCTGGTTCCCTACTTTATCAAGAACCTTTGTCGCGTCCTGCGGCGATAAGGTGAGCCTGAAACCGGTTTCTGTCTCGCGCATGCTTCCCTCGAGTTTGGCCTCGAGGTTGGGATCCAGCGTGATGACCGGGATGATATTGTTTTCGTCCCGGTATGTCGCGCAGATCTGCGGCGACAGGGCGTTGCGTACGTACTCGGTGAGAATCTCGGGATTCTTGTTCTTCGGCGCCACGTCGGCAAGCGTCTCCAAAACCAGCGAAAGATCGCGTATGGAAACTCGCTCGCGAAGAAGGTTTTGCAGCACCTTATGAGTTTCTCCCGAAGACAGGATGCTCGGAATGAGCTCCTCGACCACCGCTGCGTTGTGTTCCTTGAGATTATCGATCAGGTTCTTGACGTCTTGACGCGTCAGAAGATCATGCGCGTGTCGTTTGATGATTTCGGTGATATGCGTAGCGAGCACCGCGGGCAATTCCACGACCGTATAGCCCGACAGCTCGGCGGATTCCTTTTGGCTTTCCGTGATCCATAGCGCCGGCAGTCCGAACGCCGGCTCCACGGTGTCTATCCCACGGATCTTCTTCTGCACGGTACCAGGATCCATGGCCAGGTACGCCCCGCTCATGAGTTCGCCCTTTCCAACCGCCGTGGTCCTGATCTTGATGCGGTACTCGTTGGGCTTAAGCTGGATATTGTCCCGGATGCGGATGGGAGGGATGATAATGCCGAGTTCCGTCGCAAGCTGCCGCCTGATCATGGTGATCCTGTCAAGAACGTCCCCGCCCTGACCCACGTCGACCAGCGGAATGAGCCCGTACCCGATTTCCAGTTCCATTGCGTCAACATGGAGATAGTCCTCCGCCTTTTCCTCGCCCTTAGGCACCGGTTTGACCGTGACCGCAGCCTGTTTTTCGTGGCGTTCGCGCATGAATTCGTTGAACGCGATGGCACCGGCGCCCACGGCGAGCAAGATGAACGGCAGTTTTCGAAATCCGGGTATGAACGCAAAAAACAGCATCACGCCTGAGGCCACACTCAGAATTCGCGGATTGGAAAAGAGCTGGGTCGTTATCTCGAAACCGAGGTTTTCCTTTGATGCCGCGCGGCTGACAAGTATGCCGGACCCGGTGGAAATCATGAGTGCCGGGATCTGCGTCACCAGACCGTCGCCGATGGTGAGCCGCGTGAAGGTAAGGAGGCTGTCCTGAAATGTTTTACCTTGCTGCATGACGCCCACGACGAACCCGCCGATGATATTGATAATCACGATAATGATGCCGGCGACCGCATCGCCACGAACGAATTTTGATGCGCCGTCCATGGCCCCGTAAAAATCCGCTTCCTGCGAGATTTTGGCTCGCCGCGTTTTGGCCTGTTCTTCGTTGATCAGGCCGGAATTGAGGTCTGCGTCAATGGCCATCTGTTTGCCGGGCATGGCGTCCAAGGTGAATCGAGCCGCAACTTCGGCGATTCTTCCGGAGCCGCGTGTGATGACGATGAACTGAATAAGAACGATAATGAGGAATATGACGAAACCGACAAGCGGATTGCCTCCTGTCACGAACGTGCCGAAAACCTCGACAACGCGTCCTGCATATCCCTGGCCAAGGATCAGACGCGTCGTGGCCACGTTCAGCGCGAGCCGAAACAGCGTCACGGTCAGCAGGAGCGAGGGAAACACGGAGAACTCCAGCGCTTCCTTGTTGTACATGGTGGTAAGCAGTACGATGAGACCTACACAGAGGGATAATGACAAGAGCGAATCAAGAAGAAATACCGGCAGCGGTATGATGAGCACAAGGATGATGCTCACCACGCCGATCACGATGATCAGATCGCGCTGCTTCGCCAGGTTCTTGAAGAACGGCGAGTTCAGCGTCGAATACAATGAATTTGAAGCGTTTGAAATGTTCATCGTTCCCCTATTTGGCCTCGAAGATCAAAGACATCCTTGCGGATTTCTGCTTTGTGTCGGTTATTCTGACGCTTACGGTATCGACGCCCGCGTTTGTCGGGGCAGGATACCGGACGAATAGTCCCTTGGCGTCAAGCAGCTTCACGGTCCTGCCGCTGGTCAAGGACCATTGCACCTGTGCGATGGAATCCTTGGGCGCCAGATCCGGGTCGTGAGCAAACAGCCGTACCTTGACCGAATCCAGCAGTTTTATGGCAGTGCGTCCCGACACCAGCGAGTCCGTCGCCATGAACATGATTGTATCATGAGCAATGGTATCAATCACGGAAATGCTATCGCATCGGGGCGGACGGTTGATAACAGCGATGACAATGCTTTTCTTAACGCTATCACCAAGCAGGTCTTTTGCGACACAGGCCACGGTATCGGAATACAGCGAATCCTTGCATACGTACCGCGCGGTCGTGTCCGAAAGCACGGTGAGCCCAGCTGCCAGTCTCGATGTTATGCCGGTTGTCACACTGTCGCCTTTGTCCGGGTCCGATGCGTAGGTCCGCAATAGCACCGTGTCCCTTCCGCTGACGTTGGTAAGGGATGTCACGATCGTTCCCTTGCATTGCGTTATCCCGTTGACCCGGATGCTGTCCAGCGTGGGCGGCCGGTCAATGATTGAAATAACAATCTTCTTTATCGCGCTGTCGCCGGCAACGTCCTTGACACAGCAGACTACCGTGTCGGTATAGATGGAATCCCTGCACACGTATTGCACCGACGTATCCGACAGTTTCGTGACGCAGGAAACTTGTTTCGCGCTGACGTTTAGCTTCACGGTGTCTCCCGGATCCCGGTCGCTCGCGAATATTCTGAGCGTCACCGTGTCGATACTGCTTGCAATAGCGGTGTCACGAAACAGTGATACCGCTCCCCTGCATTGCATGACGCCGTCCACGCGGATGCTGTCCAGCGCGGGCGGCCGATTGATAACCGAAATCACGATCTTCTTTACCACGCTGTCACCGGACAGGTCTTTCACACTAAACACGACGGTGTCGGTGTAAGCGGAATCCTTGCACACATATTGGGCCGTGGTGTCGGACAATCTCGTGACAAGAGAGTTTTGCTTCGCCTTCACGCTCAGTTTCACCGTATCGCCAGAATCAAGGTCCGTGGAGAAGACGCGAAACGTGAACGTGTCCCTGGCCCACGCATAGACGCTGTCACGGGAAAGGACGGTTGTTCCTTTGCACTGGATAAGGCCATTCACTCTGATGCTGTCAAGCTTCGGTGGAGTATTGATATATCCCTGGACAAACCGGATCGTGGCTTTTGCGCTGTCGCCTCGCACATCCTTGACCGTTATAGTTACGGTGTCCACGGTCCGCAGGCTGTCAAACGGCTTTTTGTAGAGTGAATCGCAGGCAAGGGCGACCTGAAAACGGTTCGATACGGTGCGGATCAGCGAGTCTCTTGCATTCTTATGGGACCATGTCACGGAAATGACATCGCCGGCGTCGGGATCATGCGAGTACAACGTGAGGCGCACGGTATCCAGCTGGCGGGCCGAATACACGTGAAACGTGGTATCCTGTGCAAACGTTCTGCTCCCAACCCTGATGCTGTCGATCACCGGCAGAGAATTGGACGGAAGTTTTGAAAGGCAGATAACCTTTACCGATTGGCCGCCCTTTCCGTCGTACACGGTCACCACGACCGTGTCGGCAAACTGGGATTTCGGAACCTGGTACTGGACAAGCGCAACCGGCGCAAGGTTCACACCCCTGAACGAATACCAGTCGTACTTGAGCGTGTCCCGGTTCATGTCTGACGCCGCAGCCTTGATAGCAAGGTTCGACGACGTGTCATTCATCGTTACCGTATACCGGATAGTATCGTCCGATCGTCCGGGTGCGGTGCCGATTTTTATGCTGTCAATAACGGGAGGCACGTTCGTCACGTTCACCCGAACCCTGTTGCTGCGCATGGTCTCGCCGGCCACACTGACATAGAGTGTATCGTACAGCTGCTTGGTCGCCGTATCTTTACATGCAGGAAATGACGTCCAAAAGAGTTCGACATCGAGCGTCTTGAGCTTTTTGCCCGGAGCAATCCCCGGATGCTGGTAATGGCCGTTTCCAAGGTGCCACGCGATGTCCTCGAAAACAAAGGAATCGGGCAGCGTGATGGTGGCTTTGATCGGCTCACCGGAATACGTTGCCGCGGTTTTGGTGCCGTCCTCGAGGTACAGGCGGATTGACAAATTGCTATTCCCCACATCAGTCGGCAGCGGGCCGCACGAGAGAAACACGAGGCAGGAGAATGCGGCGGCGCACAGCATCGTGGTTACAGGAAAACGACGACGCGAGGTTGTTATCATGCTGCTTCCTTCTTTTTGAGCCGGTACACATAGGCAAGGATCTCTGCGACCGCGCTGAAGAATTCGAGCGGAATGTCGTCTCCCACATTGACCTTGTCGTACATTCCCCGTGCAAGTGGCTTGTCCTCGACGATTGGGACTCCCGCTTCCAAAGCGATTTTCTTGATCTGTTCCGCCACCAACCGTTTGCCTTTGGCAATGACGCGCGGCGATTCCATTTTGCCCGGTTCGTAAAGCATTGCAATGGCGATATGCGTCGGGTTTGTCACAACCACCGTTGCTTTTGGAACTTCCTGCATCATTCGGCGGCGGGCCATTTCCCGCTGCAACGACCTGACGCGAGCTTTGATCTGCGGGTCTCCTTCGGCCTGCTTGTGCTCCTCCTTGATTTCCTGTTTGGTCATTTTGAGGCCTTTTTCATGCTCGTATCGCTGGTACGCGAAATCAAGGATGGCAAGCACAAGGAGTACGAGTGCGATTCGCAGTATCACCTTGAACGAGACGGCGACCATGAACATCATAATGGCGCCCGTCGAGGTATCGCCCAGTCCCAGGAACGTATTGTATTCTCCCTGTACCGTGACAAAGGCGACATACCCGATCACAAGGAGTTTCGCAATATTCTTGAACATTTCCACGATTGAACGAAGCGCGAACAAACGGCCGAACCCGGTAATCGGATTGATTTTTTCGAGCTTGGGGACCAGGGGCTCAAACGTGAAAAGAATGCCGACCTGGACAAGGTTGGCAATGATGCCCACGGCCATGACGCCGATGCAAACGGGCCAGGAGATGTAGCACGTCACTTCGATCGCCCGTACGATCAGATTGATGATAAAACCGATGTCCGCCTGGGGATGAGCGATCAAGTCGAGCATCTCCTGGACATATGCTATGATATGTCGCATCATCCATGGCCCGAAGAATTTGAGCAGGAAAAGTCCTGTCAACAGCACGAATACTGAACTAATCTCCGTGCTTTTCGTCACGTTTCCCTTGCTGCGGGCCTCCGAACGCCTTTTGTCGGTTGGCGCTTCGGTGCGGTCATCAGTTGATTCGCCGGGCACGGATACTCCTTTTCAGTCAAGCCATTATGTACAACAAACGCCAGATATCCTGAACGAGCCGGTCGACGATTCCCTTGAACAGAACAACGAAATTCGGCAGCACGATGATAGCCGTTCCAAACGCAACCGCGATATTGAGTGGAATGCCGACAAAGAACACGTTGATTTGGGGCACGGTCCGGGCCACCACGCCAAGCGCGACTTGCGTTACCATGAGCGTGACGAACATGGGCGCGCACATCTTGAACGCGATCACGAATACGGCGCCTGTCTGCTGCGTCATGAATGCCGCAAGTTTTCCCATGGGCGCACTGACACCCAGAAGCGGAATCACCTCAAAACTTTTTTCAACCGCGAGTAACATGAAATAATGACCGTTAATGAGGAAGAACACGATGGTGAATACCAGAACATTAAACTGGCCGAACACCGTGACACTCGTGTCCGTAAATGGATCAACCAGTTCGACGAACGAGAACCCGGTGAGCGCGTCGATTAGGTACCCCGCGAACTGGATCGCCGAGAACAAGAGCGTCGCCACAAAGCCAATTGAGATTCCTACGAACACTTCGAGGACGATTTTATACACAAACAGGCCGGTGGTGGCCGGCAGCGGCACGGTCGCGTGCTGCTGGATAAACGGGAACAGAATGAAACACACCGCAAGCGACAGTCCGGCCTTGAGCTGCACCGGTATGCTGGCGGACCCGAAAATCGGCATGAGCGCCAGCATGGAGGCAATGCGAACGAACGCGAGCATGAAAAGCTGCGCCTGGTTTGTTGTATAGGTCAATGGGTCCATTTGTCGTCCATTGTATCCGTCAGTGTATCATAGTCGGAATTTTGTCAAACAGGTCGATCGTGTAATCGAGCATCGAGATAACCATCCAGGGAAGCAGGAACACGAACACTCCAAATACCGCGAGAATTTTCGGGATGAACGTCAGAGTCATTTCGTGGATCTGCGTCACGGCCTGGAACACGCCAATGACAAGCCCGACCACGAGTCCCACGAGCAGCAGGGGGCCTGAAATAAGGAGCGTGATCCATAACGCCTGCCGCCCGATGTCAACTGCCAAGGATGTGTCCATGATGCAGAACTCCTATTGAAACGAAACCACCAATTGCCGCACGATCAGGTGCCAACCGTCGATGAGCACGAACAAGATGATCTTGAACGGCATGGAAATCATGACCGGCGGCAGCATCATCATACCCATGGACATGAGAACGCTGGCCACGATCATGTCGATGACCAGAAACGGGATATACAGAACAAACCCGATGATAAACGCGGTCTTGAGCTCGCTGGTCATGAACGCAGGGATGATTACATGCATGGGAAGATCTTTTACCGTGTGCGGGGCAGGCATTTTTGCCAGCCGTACGAAGAGCGCCACGTCTTTCTCGTTGACCTGGCGCAACATGAAATTGCGAATCGGGTCTTCCGCGTTGGAAAGCGCGGTTTTCCAGTCCATCTGTTGCGCAAGGTATGGTTGCAGTGCTTTGTCATTGATCTGCGTGAATACCGGCATCATGATGAACATGGTAAGAAACAGCGATAGCCCCACGAGCACCTGGTCGGGCGGCATGGTCTGTGTCCCGATGGCTCTCCGCAAAAACGACATGACGATGATAATGCGTACGAACGCGGTCATCATCACCAGGATGGACGGAGCCAGGGCAAGAACGGTGATGAGAAAAACTATTTGCAGCGCCACGGCAACGTCTGCGGGCTTCTTTGTGTCTGCGACCGACAAAGATAATTTCGGGAGCACCTGCGCAAAAACGGTGTTGGTTGTCAAAAGACAAAAGCCGACCATCACCGCAAACCTGCGCGAGGAAAACATTCCGCTCAAGTTGCTGAAAAGCCGTGCCGATAACGATACTGGTGGATTGTGTGCCATAGTTTCCATTCGATTAAAAAAACTATTTCCTGATCTTGCCCATGAAATTGTTGAACACGTCCTTGAACTGCGCCATCGAAACCACGCCCTTTGTCGTTGAAATCAGTTCCAGCGCTTTTTGTCCTTCGATAGTTTCAAGCACGGACATTGTATTCTGTGTCTGACCGATCAGGTACACCTTGTCGACGACGCGTACCAGCACGATGTTTCTGTTCTGGCCGAGCGGCAGCGCTTCGAGCACGTCCATGGATCCGCCGCCTATTTTTGACCTTCCCGCAAGGCCGATCCGTTTTATTCCCCAAATCACCATGAAAATCGCGGCAATGGTGATAAAGAGATACAACGCTATCCGAAGTGATACAAGCGTCCAGTTCTCTTTTGTCTTTCCGGCGAACGCGTTCATCGCTGCCGAGCCGGACCTGGCCGTGCCGGTGTCGGCCGGGGCTGCGCTTTCTGGGTTCCCAGCATCACGGGCGACTTTGTTGATATCAAAGCTGCCGATATCCTGATGGGATTGAGAAAAAGAAGTGGAAGCGAGAATAAGACAAAATGCGAAGAAAAACATCCTTGTTGAGTGTTTCGACATTATTTGAATTCTTTCCTGTCTGTTAATGTAGCGCCGATCACTGTGTTGACTATTTTCACCGCAAACTCTTGATCCGTTCTTCGGGCGATACGAGCGACACGATCCTGATGCCGAAATTTTCGTCAACGACCACAACCTCACCCTTGGCAACCACTTTACTGTTGACTAGCAGATCAACGGGTTCACCTGCCATCCGGTTCAGCTCCACGATCGAGCCCGGCCCCATTTCAAGAATACGTTTGATGGAAACATCGGTCCTGCCCAGCTCTATGCTCACGTCAAGCTCGATGTCCAGGAGCATGTCGACGTTTTCCTTGGGCGCATTGACGCGCGAATGGGAAACGCCGGACAGCGGCGTTTCGGTAAAGCCGCCGGAGTCTGACCCGGGACCGGTCACTGCCGAAAGGTCCTCGAGCTCTGAGGCGTTCAGGCCGACCTGGTGCGAGGGCGCGTCCAACTGGTCCTTCTGCGTGGCCTTCATTTTTGCGATAAACGATTCGCTCAGATCTCCGGGGATGACGAACACAAGGCGCGATGCACCTGAACCGCCGATTGACAAAGACAACACTGCCATATCCGAGTCGTCGACTGAAAAAGGCAGGTTCCCCGTGTCGTAGGCGGACGTGGTCAAGGTTCCATTGCCTACCTGTTCCCCTATTTTTTCGCCAAAGGCAGTGGTATAGGCTCCCATGACCTGGGAGAACAACTCGGTGATGGCGTCTTTGTGATCATCTGTGAATTCCGCCGAACCATCCCCCATCATCATGAGGTCAGAAAGCATGGCTATGTCTTTTTTTGACATCAGGCAGTACAGGGAACCGGAAAACCCCGACTTGAACGGCGCCGTGATCATGAGTTGTTCATTGGTGGCGCCGCCGGTCACGATCTCCTTGTCCGCTTTATCGCACTGCTCTATTGAAAATGAAATGTCCTTGTTCAGGACCGTGGAGATCACGGTTGAAGCCTGCTCGTTGAACAACTCAAACACATTTGACAAAAGGCTGTAGTCACGTTCCGCGGGCGGCGCGTTTCCTTCTCCGGCGTCCGCATCATTGCCGGGAACGCTTCCCGCCGTTGCCTGCTGTCCCAAGAGACTGTCGATCTGGTCCTGCGAAAGTATTTCACTCATGGCAACCTGGCACTTCCTTCTCGATGATACGAGATATTTTGGCCGCTTTCTTACGACCGATGAGGCCGGATTTACCGGACATTTTCGTCTTTCCACCAACCTGGATGAGGAGGTCAGAATCAAACCCTTTGTCAAGAGCCAATATATCGCCGCGCTGAAGCTGCAAAAGGTCGCGTATCGAAAGCCTGGTCTGGCCTATCACCACGGATACGGGAAGGTTGATGGATTCGATTTCATGTTCGAGCACGGTTCGCGATTCCGTGGTGGCGGTCGATTGCGCGGATATCCAAGACGCTCCCGAAAGATTGTTGATCACGCTTTCCAGAAGCATAAACGGGAAACAAAGGCTCATGAGCCCGGACGCGTTCTGCATGCGCACCTCAAGCGAAATCAGGATAACCGTTTCGCCGGGCGGCGCGATCTGGACAAACTGCGGGTTCGTTTCATACGTCTCTATTTTCGGGCTGAAAATACCGACATGTTCCCATATTTCCTTGAGGTCGTGGAGCCCGCGTTCGACGATCCTGTGAATGACGTTCTGCTCGATAAGCGTGAGCTCCCGGTTTTGTTCCGAAGGCTTGCCCTGGCCGCCGAACAACCGGTCGATGATGAAGAAAACGAGTGAGGGATTTATCTCAAGGATTGCACTGCCTTCAAGCGGTTCCATCTTGAATACATAAATGCAGCTTGGATTTGAAATGGACATCACGAATTCCGAATACGTAAGTTGGTCCACGCTCACCAGTTCGATCTCGACAAACGTGCGAAGGAAATTGGTGAGTGTCGTTGAAAACTGTCGCGCATACCCTTCGTGCAGGTTCTGCAGCGTGCGCATCTGGTCTTTGGAGACACGGTCCGGCCGCCTGAAATCGTACAACGAAAGCGCTTTTTCCTCTTCAGGCTGGCCCTCTGCCGGAGCCGCGCCGGTATGCGCTCCGACATCCGCATCGCCTCCTGCGGAGACCGCAGACAACAGGGCATCGACTTCTTCCTGGGATAAGATATCGCTCATGGCCGTTCTCCGCAGGGGCATGGCCCCTATCGCAAATCAATCATTGAATAATAAACTGGTCAATGAACACGTCGCGGAACTCGCCTTCCTCGGGACGCATGGAATTGTTCGAGACGCGGAGAATGTCCTGCCGTAATTTCGCGCGCGTCTCCGGTTCATTCAATTCCGTCAAGGTCATGGGGGAGATCCGCTCGATGAGCAGGTCCTTGAGTTTGGGGCCCCGCCGCTTCATGTCCTCGCCCATCTTCG
>Ga0182027_10004009_pt1 | contig 23035 bp, 11 predicted proteins | sample 712E1DmetaG_FD_121300 | JGI IMG/M metagenome (GOLD analysis project Ga0182027, IMG submission 121300) | Permafrost microbial communities from Stordalen Mire, Sweden - 712E1D metaG (Illumina Assembly) | ecosystem: Environmental > Terrestrial > Soil > Wetlands > Permafrost | place: Sweden... | reverse complement strand
CAGCCTCTTCAGCGCCGACTACAAGGAAAACGACCAGGTCTACAAGGCCGATCTCAAAGTTCCGTTCAACGTCGAGAGTGTCACATCGGGGTTCATCAAGTTCGGCGGTGAATTCCGCTACAACTACCATACAAATCAACAGGGGACTCCGTATGCGAGTCTCCGGGGGGGCGGCACCGGGATCAGCGCCCAGCTTGTGAACCTGGTTGCGCAGCGGTTCAATCTGAGGATTGATTCTACGGTAAACGAATTTGCGGGAACGGATTTTACATCGCCCGACGGGAGCCTCACCAACTCATTCCTAAATAACCGGTTTGGGGGTCTTTTCTGGGCAGGCCAGACGGGAGTGCTGAACGACGTCGTGCATTACCTCCCGACGGTCCCTTCGATAAGCGCGATCAACAGCACCGGACAAAACCCGGGAGGGTGGTTTGACTCACCGTACCAGCGCCTTCCCAACAGCTACAAATACATAGAGAAATACTATGCCGGCTATGCAATGACGGAATTGAACTTCCTGCAGAATATTATGGTCGTCGGTGGTGTCCGCTGGGAAGAAGTCCAGTCATGGTTTGATGCATTCAACCTTGCCGACGGACGTGATGCCACCAAACAGACCATCGATACGGTCTCGGCTCATCCGCGGAATCGTTTCTTGCTCCCTATGGTGCAGGCAAAATGGGATGTGCTTGATTGGGTTGATGTGCGATATTCCTTCACGCAGACACTGGCCCGGCCGGACTACAGCCAGCTTTCGCCACATTTCAATATGGATTATACTCAGACCAATGTCTGGGCCGGCAACCCGAAGCTGAAAACGGCAGAGGCGAACAATCATGACCTCTTCATTACGTTGCACAACAGTGAGCTGGGGCTTCTTGCCCTGGGAGGATTCTACAAGGAGGTCGTGAATTTTACCTACTACACGCAGTACAAGCTGCACACTTCTCCGCCTCCGGGGCTCGACTCAATCGGGTCGTACGTCGTTCACACGGGAAGCGGGGTGGTCTCTCCCAAGGACGGCGCAACGCTCAACACGTACGTCAACAGCCCGTACAAAGCGTTTGTGCGTGGCCTCGAAGTGGACTTCCAGACGAGGCTCTGGTATCTGCCCGAGCCGCTGAACGGGATCGTCCTCGGGGTCAACTATACCCATATCGCTTCGGCCGCGACGTATCCGTGGAGGAATGATACGACAATCGTCGTCCCCCCCCGTTCGGTGAAAGTCATTACGCTTGACCGTACACGATCCGGACGCCTGATCAACCAGCCGAATGATGTTCTGAACGCGTACATCGGCTACGACTACAGGGGATTTTCGGGCCGTCTTTCGTTCCTGTTCCAGGGGAACTCCGTGAGCTATATAGGGCCTTTTGCAGAGCAGGACGGATTCACCCAGGATTATGTGCGCGTGGATGCTTCGGTACGGCAGATGCTCCCCTGGGCCGGCCTTCAGGTATTCCTCGACGTCAGCAATCTCAACAACAGGATGAACGAAGCGATCCAGGCTTCAATCAGGGGTTTCTCGTCCGAGCAGTTCTACGGCCTCACGGCCAACCTCGGGCTCAGATTTACCATGTAGGGAATTTTCGACGACGGACGTCAATTCATCAAAAAAACAGGAGGTGTAACATGAAACACTGCGCGTGGGCAATTGTTCTCATTGCAGCGCTCTTTCCCGCTCTGATGTTCGCACAAACTGACACTGTGGATGTGCCGGACTTCTTTGCGAGCGGCGAAGGGACGCTCAACACCGCCGTTTCGGCGGCGATTACCGCCGGAACCCTGTCCAACAAAGTATTCCGGTTGGCGCCGTACGGTCTGTATGTCCTGAACGCGACGATTACCGTCCCCGCGGGAAAGAAGCTGACGCTCGTTTCGGCAGACCCGGGAACCACGCAGCAAACTGCTCCGCCGATGATCTGCTGGACTCCGAGCACCGGCGTAAGCACGACGTGGAACTTCGACTGCTACGGTGATATCTACATGAAGAACATCTGGCTGCTCTATGCCACGACGAACACGGCCGGACTTGGCACGCAGGTCGGCACGGCGTTGAACATAGACGAGGACACGACCGATCACGTGAACGTCGGCAGATTTCAGAATGTGATAATCGATTATGCGCCCATAGGAGGCGGGGGTGGGGCTGTGACGGTCTCGGCAACACACGCCCGGCTCTCGTTCGACGGCTGTTACTTCCGCAACTGCACGGATACACACTTCCGCTACTATGGAAGAGCCGTTTCGTTTACGTTCAACACGTCGGGCTGGCATATTGACAGTCTCTCATTTGTGAATACGACGTTCGCCAACATGGGATATGTGTATATGCAGGAAGGTGCAGAATATGCGGACTACGTGAAATTCAACCACTGCGACTTCCTCAATACGATCATGTACACGACTGAATCCGGTTGGTGGCACTGGCTTTCCATCACCAACTCTATTTATGTTAACCCCTATATGTACGGATACACCCCCTCGGTCGACGGTGCCACGCCGACCGGTGGGTCTGTGAATATCGACAGCATAGGGACGACGAATTTCGCGTTCTCGGTCCCCTTTACGGAAAACCAGCGGCACATCCTCTTCGCAAACAACAGCTATTTCACTGAGAAATGGCTCAGGGACTACATGGCTCCCTATGATGCGGTAAACAACCCCACGGGAGGCAACCCGTACTCCAACGCCGCCGCTCTGGTCAAAGCGGATAGCGTCCCCCGGGCGATGCCGCTCATGAGCGCGAAGACGCTGTCGTTCTTTAACAACAAGTCCGTGTGGCCCTATATCTCGATGAAGAACATCCATGATTCCACCGATCCGGGATTTCTCATTCCGCCGACGAACATCGTGGGAATCAAGAGTTTCCTCCTGCGCAAGTGGACGGACAACTCCGACACGACCTGGGCATTTGACCCCAATTCGGACATCAATCAGGGCTGGCCGGTGAATGAACAGCTGCGTTACAGCAACGCGACTCTGAAGACCGCCTCGACGAGCGGGGGTCCTATCGGGGACTTATACCGCTGGTGGAACAGCCAGCCGACCGTCTATGCGAACTGGAAGGCCCAGGCCGCCACGGAAGACCAGACAATCTCGAATTGGCTTACGAACGGCATTACGGGAGTCACCGCGGGTCCGGTCGGCAGTCCTCTGGCATTTGCACTGAGCCAGAACTATCCGAATCCGTTCAACCCATCGACGCAGATCAGCTACTCAGTTCCGCAGAAAGGTCAGGTGACGTTGAAAGTCTTCAACGTGCTGGGAATGGAAGTGGCGACGCTCGTCTCGGGCATCCAGGACGCCGGGAAACACGCTGCAACGTTTACCGCTGCCAGTTTCTCGAGCGGCGTCTACTTCTACAGACTGCAGGCCGGGGGAGCATCCCTGACCAGGAAAATGTTGTTCGTCAAATAACCTTTGCTCAAGTGATTTCCTGTTCAGGCCACGGGATGAACAGGGTGAGTCTGTGTATGTCCTGCGTTAGTGCAGAGAATGAAAGGAGGTGAATCGCACCGAAGATCAAATCCCCTTGAAGGGATAATAAGCAGCACTAACTAACGAAACACCCGGAACAAATAAGTATGGAGGTCTTTATGAAGACGCTCTTGCGACTAAGTGCAGCGGTGGCGCTTCTCTTGCTGCTGGGCACGGGCACGCTGGTCGCCCAGGAAGTTGTGTTCAATGCGGGACCGGCCGTCACTCCGACGTTTGGCGCTTCAAACGGCGGTTTCGCGTGGTTGGATCTGAATGGAGATGGCCTTCAGGATGTCTTCATTCCACCCAATAATGTTTTGCTGAACCACCTGACGTATTTTACCTCAGCGGCGGCCACAAAGACGGCGGCTCTCTCGGCAAATGTAAACTCCGTCGGCGGACTCTTCGCCGATTTCAACGGCGACGGCGTTCCTGACGTGTGGTCGACAAATAACGCCGCTCCGCAAACAGGTCTCTTTTATGACAGCGCCGGAGTGTATGTCGCGGCGACGGGGACCGGCCAACTTGCACAGGCAGGAGCAACGGGGAGCGTCTTCCAGGGAATGGCAGTAGCGGATATCAATCACAGTAATTACCTGAGCGCTGCATGGGCCTATTTTGGTCCGGGAACATGGGCTGATGGCGCCATTCTCAAGCCTGGCTTCGGTATCGAGCTCCTGAAGGGAGGTCCATCCGGCTTCACGAGGGTTGGAAAGGGAGCAGCCCCCGGGACTCTCGCCATTGATACCACCCGTGCGTTTGAGACCTGGGACGTACACTTCCTCGATGCAAATAATGACGGGTATCAGGACCTTTTCATGCCGAGTTTCCGGCACGGGTATTCGCAGTTTGACATTCAGGTCGACTCCATCGGTGCCCGCAAGGGGAGCATTCTGTACCTGAACGACGGAACCGGCAAATTCTTCGTTCCCACCGCAGCAACTCTTGGCCGGACGATCTACAATATCGATTCGGTGTCCGCCGCCGGAGTCAAGTATGGCAGAGCTGTGGCCGATACAGGGATCGTCGTCGATGATACCGTGCGTCACTTCAACGCCATTGGCAGCCAGTGGGGTGACCTCAACAACGACGGCAATGTTGATCTGATTTTGACCGGGTCGGAGACGAAAAACTTTGATGGCTTTGGCAATCAAGTGGGCATTGTTGTCGTGTACGGAAAGGGAGACGGCACGTTCACGTATAAGTGGAACGGGATTAGCATCGTTAATTCCGGACTCCCAACCTCGGGCAGTATCCGGGCATGGGACATCGGCGACTACAACAATGACGGGATTCCGGATATCTACGCCAGCACGACGTTCGGCACGACACGGTTGTTCAGAGGGAACGGCAACGGCACGTATACCGAGGTGACAAACCAGGACAACGTGGCGACCGCGGGAGGCGGGCGGGCCGGAGGGTTCGTTGACTTCAATAACGACGGCTTCCTGGATATATACAATTATACCGGACTTAATTCGGTGTTGCAGGTGAACAGCGGCAACTCGAATCACTGGATCGGCTTCACGCCTGTCGGCACGGGCCATAACATGAATGCCATAGGTGCCGTCTTCACGCTGTACACGCAGGGCGGTAGCTACAAACAAACCCGTTACATCAAGGGAGAAGGCGGTGCGGCAGGTCATGGCGACATGCGGGCCAGCTTCGGCATCGGCATCAACACATCCATCGACAGGGTCGACGTGAAGTGGCCTGATGGCACAACAGGTACCTACACGGGACTCGCCGTCGACAGATACTGGACCGTCAAGGAAGGTTCGGCCATCCCGAACATGCCGTCCCTCGTGTCCCCGCTCAACGGCGCGGTTGCCGCAGCCGTGAAGGATACGCTGAAGTGGAATGCGGCAACGGGTGCTCTTGCGTACAGTGTCCAGGTGTCCATGGATCCGGCATTCGCGAACAAGGCGATGATGGCGGTAAATGCAACAGTGGCCGGCACCAGCTATCCCTATTCCCTTGGCGCTGCCACCAAGTATTACTGGCGTGTTGCCGCTGTCAATGGCGGATTCACGAGCAGTTACACTACGGCCAATAACTTCACCACGACAGGTGGCGCGGCGGCGGCGGTCCCCACGGTGCTTGTTCCTGCACACAACGCAACGAACCAGGCCGCATTGCTGACGCTCAAAGTCGGAAAGACGTCCGATGCGTCACGGTATCTCTGGCAGGTATCGACGCTGCCGGCGTTCACCACGTTCTTCACGAATGATTCAACTGCTGATACGACATACGCAGGGCAGTTTACCGGTGGCCAGACGTTCTATCTGCGCGTGCGCGGAATGAATGATCTCGGCGCGTCCGCATTCTCTGCCATCGATACGTTCACCGTCATGACTCCGCCGGCCAAATCAACGCTGGTCTCGCCGGCGAACAGCGCGGTAAATGTCATCTCGGACAGCGTGACCTTCGTCTGGAGGTTGGTGAGTGGTGCGGCAAGCTACAACCTGCAGGTGACAAACGTCAACGGAACCACGACCTATCCGGCGACGGACACGACGTATAAGGTGTACGGGCTCGCAAAGCTCACCAACTATACGTGGAAGGTTGAGGCAGTCAACGCCGGCGGTTCGAGCTACTTCACCGGCGCCTTCGCGTTCACGACCGTCGTTGCCGCTCCCGGCGTGCCTACGGCAGTTTCGCCCGCAAGTGCTGCGGTAACTGTCGATCGTCTGACGCGATTTGTCTGGAATTCTGTACTGAATGCGACCAAATATCGCGTTCAGGTCGCCTCAGACAACGCGTTCGCCACAGTGGTGAGCGACACAGTCGTCCCCCTCGATACAACGGCAATCCTAAGAACCCCGCTGGCCTCGCAGTCAGACTACTACTGGCGTATCAATGCCCAGAACATCGGGGGAGCAAGCGCCTATTCGACTGCAAGGCTCTTTTCCACCGGGACGGTTCTTGGTGTTGACAGAGTCGTGGAAATTCCGAAGGTGTTCGGTCTCTCGCAAAACTATCCGAACCCCTTCAACCCGTCCACGACGATAAGCTACGACGTGCCGAAAGCGGCGTATGTAAAGATCGTCATCTATGACGTCCTCGGGCGTGTCGTCGCCTCATTGGTCGACGGGGTCCAGCCTGCGAACAAGTACACCGTTGTATGGAATGCGTCAAATGTCAGCACCGGTGTCTACTTCTATCGCATGTCCGCCAGGAGCGCGGACGGCTCCGGAAACTTCAATTCTGTGAAGAAGTTGCTGCTTATGAAGTAGTTACGTGAAGTTACGAATGCAGCCCGTCTGTCATTCACGGCGGGCTGCATTTTTTTTCAGCCGTGCCGCCAGGGATTTCCTTTCCAGTCACGGGATCCTCACGATGGAGCAGGGTGTCATGACACAACAACTCACCGCACACCTGTCCCGGCTGTGCCGGATCGGCGTTGTGTGCATGTGGATTCTGTCGGTACCGGGTACTGCGGTCCTTGCGCAGGGGACTTCCGGGATTCCCCGCCTGCAGAAACAGGGAACAGCGATGCAGTTAGTTGTCCACGACACACCGTTCCTGATCCTCGGGGGGGAGCCGGGGAATTCAAGCGCATCCGACGTACACTACATGGCGTCCGTCTGGCCGAAGCTGAGGGCGCTGCGCCTGAATACGGTTCTGATGCCGGTGTACTGGGAGCTCGTCGAGCCGCGCGAAGGGAGATTTGGCTTCGCGCTGCTCGACGATCTCATCGACTCGGCGCGCACGAGCGGGCTCAAGATCGTCGTCCTGTGGTTTGGATCGTGGAAGAACAGCATGTCCTGCTACGCCCCCTCCTGGGTCAAGACGAATCAGGAGCGGTTCCCGCGTTCGCGTACCGGAGACGGCAAAGCGATCGAGATTCTCACCCCCTTCAGCGATGAAAACAGAGATGCCGACTCGCGCGCATTCGCCGAACTCATGAAACACGTCCGCGCAATCGACGGGGAGAAGAACACGGTCGCGATGATTCAGGTGGAGAATGAAATCGGGATGATACCCGAGGCGAGGGACCACTGCGCGGAAGCGGAGGAAGCATTTGCGCGTCAGGTTCCGGCGGAGCTGCTGGCATACATTCAGAAGAACAAGGATTCCCTGTCCGAAGAATTACGTCATGCGTGGGGAAGCACGGGTATGAAGACGTCGGGAACATGGGAACAGGTATTCGGCGGCGGCCCGGCGACCGACGAAATCTTCATGTCCTGGCACTTCGCCCGGTACACAGACTATGTCGCGCAAGCGGGAAAGAAGGAGTACCCGCTCCCCATGTACGTCAATGCCGCCCTGATCCGGCCCGGCTACAATCCCGGCCAGTATCCGAGCGCGGGACCGCTCCCCCATCTCATGGATGTATGGCGGGCGGCAGCCCCGCATATCGATTTTCTGGCCCCGGATATCTATTTCCCCGATTTCGCCGGGTGGCTGGGGAAATTCGACCGTGACGGGAACGCGATGTTTGTCCCGGAGGTGGACCGCCGTCAGAGCGTCGCCAACGCATTCTACGCCATGGCCCGGCATAATGCGATGGGCTACAGTCCTTTTTCCATCGAATCGATTGACGACCCTGCTCACAGCCAGATCGGCCGGGGATACGACGTTCTCCGCCAGCTCACGCCGTTGATTCTGGGGGCTCAGGGAACGGGATCCATGGCCGGATTCCTGCTCGACGGTCCCGCGCAAACGGCGACCATCACCCTCGGTGACTACCGCTTCACTGTGAAACACGAGTATACGTGGCCATATGCGGTGCGGGCCCAGGCTGACACGCCCAGGTATGGTGGAATGATCATCATGACCGCGAAGGACGAGTTCTACATCGCGGGAAGCGGGGTCGTCGTCACGTTCCAGCCCTCCTCCGGCGATGGAACGAATGCGGGAATTGCAAGCATGGATGAAGGCGTCTTTGTGAACGGGAGCTGGGTGGCCGGACGCCGCATGAACGGGGATGAGGATCACCAGGGGAGACACATGTACCTGCCCGGCGGAGAATACGGCATCCAGAAGGTGCATCTGTACACGTACAGATGAATTCACGGGAGCAGTGATTGGCATAGGGGGTGTTTGCGTGAAGACAAATCCGCTCCATAAAATTCTCTCTCTTTCCCTGTGCATAGCTCTGATGCCGCTCTGTTCTCAAGTCGTCGCTCAAACGGCAACGGTCACAGGCACTGTGACTGCCTCAACGACGCCCGTGCGAAACGCTTCGGTAACCTTTGAAGACAACAATTCTCCTTCAAACAGCTATTCCTCGCTCACAGACTCGTCAGGCCGTTACAGGGTCCAGATTCTCCTGACCTCCGTATCGCCGGCTCCTTCTCTGCCGACGGCATTCAAGCTGGAGCAGAACTATCCGAATCCCTTTTCGTCCAGCACAGTCGTTTTGTATAAGCTCACAACACAATCCGATATTCAGGTAACGATATTTGACATTCTGGGGAGGGTGGTGCGGAGGATTACCGCGGGTGCTCAATCGGTTGGAGCGCACAGCGTTCTCTGGGACGGGAGTAACAACTTTGGTCAAAGGGTGGCGAGCGGCATATACTTCTACACCCTGCACGCCGGAGGTGAATCCCGGACAAAGAGGATGGTCCTGAGCGGCGGCGGCAACGGCGTTCTCTCGCTTGCGCAGGATCGTCTCCCCCCGCCGGCAGAAACGAGCTACGGGCCGAATCAACGCTTGATGGGAGGGGTATTTACACTCCGGATAGTCAACGCAGTCGGCACTTCCCCGTTCATCGTTTCAACGCAAATTGACAATGTGACGATCCAGGGGGATACAACAGTCGACTGTTCCGTCACACTGCTTCCGGTCGGCGCAGTATATCCCGACAGCATTCAACAGTTCATCCGGGGGTTCGGGGCCGCGAACATACTCCCCTGGCGTCCTGACATGACGGCCAATCAGGTTCAGACGGCATTCGGAGCGGGCCAGGGTCAGCTCGGGTTTACGATACTTCGCCTGCGGGTCCCCTACACCGATGATGTCAATGATTTCAGCGCGCAGGTTCCCACGGCGGCGCTGGCGCAATCCCTCGGGGCGATCGTGTTTGCGTCTCCCTGGACTCCGCCGCCGGCCCTGAAAACCAACAATAACATCGTCGCAGGTTCTCTGATTGACAGCTCGTATGCGGCGTATGCCGCACATCTGAAGGGATTTGCCGATTATATGGCGAACAGCGGAGTCCCTCTGTACGCCGTGTCCCTTCAGAATGAGCCCGATGCCACTGTCACGTACGAATCATGCAGCTGGAATGCCACCCAGTTTCTCAACTTCACGAAGAACAATGCGGCGGCAATCGGCACCCGGGTCATGATGCCGGAATCGCAGAATTTTGTCCACGGTCTGTCTGATTCCACACTCAACGATTCGTCCGCCGCGTCACACGTGTCAATCATCGGGGGACATATCTACGGAGGGGGACTCGGGCCCTATCCGCTGGCCGTGAGCAAAGGGAAAGAAGTGTGGATGACCGAGCACCTGGTCCTTGACACGACGTGGGCGGGAGTCCTCGGCACCGGCATGGAAATTCATAATTGTATGAATGCAGGCATGAATGCGTATGTCTGGTGGTACCTCGTGCGTTACTACGGACCGATCGGTGACGACGGCAACGTGACAAAGCGCGGATTTGCGATGTCGCAGTTTGCCAGGTTTGTTCGGCCGGGATATCACAGGATCGCGTGCAGTGCAGTTCCGCAAAGGAATGTCTATGTTTCTTCGTACAAAGACCCCGCGTCGTCCCGCGTGGTGATCATCGTATTGAATACCGCCGGCTCCGCGATTCAGCAGGGATTTGCAGTCACACACGGCACCATGTCCGCCTTCTCCCGGTACACGACCTCGGTGGCAAAAAACTGCGACCGAGGGACGGACATTCCTGCGGCGAACGGCGGATTTACGGCGACTCTGGATCCGTCGAGCGTCACGACATTTGTGTCTCAATAGGAATAGTGCGGAGCATGGGTATGATGAACAGCAGCCGTCTTCAGGGGGGGGCTCTCCGCCTCCCCGTTCAGGACAGATGACTGGCCGGTGCGTTAGGACACGCGCACGACGTGAAGCGCATGTATCCAATGGAGGGGTTGTGATCAGAGTGTACCGTGCATCATTCCGGCGCCGCCAGGTCTATGCGGCTGTTGCTCTGATTGCGTTCGCCGTGCAGGCGTTGCGGTCCCAGTCGGATACCGTTCAGACAAACGTTCCTGCACTCAAGACCGTGTACGCGAATGATTTCACGATCGGGTGCCTTCTCTCTTACAGGAACATCGGATTTGCGACCGACCCTCCGGTGCCGGGTCAGTCACCCGTGGCGACCCCGCAGGGAGGTTACCTCATCAAATTTCACATGAACCGGATGTCTCCGGGGAACAACATGAAACCGCAGTATACCGTCGACCTTTCATCGAGTGCGGCGGCATATGCCGCGGCGGCCACGCAGGCGGCGAAGGACTCGATCGACGCGCACCCGGTGATCAGCTTTAACGGGGACATGATCGCGCAGCTTAACTGGGCGGTGAGGCAGGGGTTCACGTTCCGGGGGCACACGCTCGTCTGGCACAACCAGACCCCGGCCGCCTTCTTCTATTCAGGATATACGACGACGGGAACGCGCCTGACAAAGGCTGCGATGACCGTCAGGATGGGCAACTATATCGGAGGGTTGATCCGTCTCATCCACACTGGCTGGCCTGGCCTGCTGGCGGCGTTTGACGTCGTCAACGAAGCGATCGACGACGCGACCGGGGCGGTCCGCAGGACCGGGAATGACTGGTACACGACGTTCGGCGACACGACGTACGTCATGACGGCCTTTCAATTCGCGCGGCAGTACACAGTCCAGTACGGGGAGACACAGATTAAGCTCTACTATAATGATTACAGTACGGAAACTCCCTCCAAGGCGGACGGGATCGTCCGTCTCCTGACGCCGATATTCCAGGCCGGGTACCTCGACGGGATCGGCATGCAGGAGCACAACAATCTCTCCACGCCGACGGCCCAGGGCTTCGTAACCTCCTACAATAAGTTCGACCCCATCTGCACGGAGATGTCGGTGACGGAGCTCGACGTCGCCACGGGGAGCGCCACCCCTTCGGCCGCGGTGCTGGCTGCACAGGCGAACCAGTACGCGATGCTTTTTAAGTGTTTTGTCGAACGGAGTTTCCTGTCAGGGAGGGGGAAGATCGTGAACGTCTCCAAGGACGGGCTGAACGATGCATACACATTCCAGACAGGTCAGGCCTCCTCGCTCTGGGATGGAAACAACCAGTGCAAGCCGGCGTTCTTTGCCGTGGCGCGCGTCGGCATCTATTTTAATTCGCTGGATTCCCTCGTTGCATATGCTGATTCGCTCAAACCAAACCAGTATACGTCGATGTCGTGGATTCCGTTTTCCGGGTTTCTCAATCTGGCTCATTCGGTCTTGACCCAGAACTATTCGAACGCCGTTTCAGCAGATACTGCACTCGCGAATGCCGAAGCGTACCTGAAATCTGCCATCGCCGACCTGCTCCCGAATCCGAACGGCGTCCAGCCCTCCGGTGAACGGGCGGTGCACGTCTTTGCACTCAGCCAGAATTTTCCGAACCCGTTCAACCCGGCCACGATGATCAGCTATTCGATTCCCTCGGGGGGGCGGGTCTCGCTGAAAGTGTACGACGTCCTGGGAAAAGAAGTCGCCACGTTGTTCGACGGGGTTCGTCCTCCCGGGAGTTATAGCGCCCGGTTTGACGGCACGGGTCTTTCGAGCGGCGTCTATCTTTACCGCCTGCAGTCTGGAGGGCTCGTCGAAACCCGGAAACTCGTCATCGTGCGTTGAGCAACCATCGATACCAGCAATCAACATAACCGAAGGATGAAGCCGCACGCGTTGAGTCTCGGATTGCCATTGTTCGTCGCCCTACTCTCTGTGCCGGCGCTTGTGCCTGTGCGGGCGCTGGCCGGGGAGGGGGGCGCGTATTCCACGGGTATCTATCCGGACGCGTTCGCGACGCTCCTGGGAAGATCCGATATGGAAGTGCGCGCCAGGCTCGACACGGCATTCAACCGGCTGTTTTTTGGGGATGACAGCACGCAACGTGTGTATTACCCCGTCGCGCCCGACATGGGGTACATTGAAGATATCGCAAACAACGACGTCCGGACGGAGGGGATGTCGTACGGCATGATGATCGCCGTGCAGATGAACAGGAAGGACGTCTTTGACCGGCTCTGGAAATGGGCGAAGACCTCGATGCAATTCTCAGGCGGTCCCCACCGGGGCTATTTTGCCTGGCACTGCAGGACGGACGGGACCGTCATTGACTCGACGGCGGCCTCCGACGGGGAAGAATGGTTTGTCACGTCCCTCTTTTTTGCCGCGGCGAGGTGGGGGGACGGCGGGGGAATATGCGATTATCGCCGCGAGGCACAGGACATACTCACAACGATGCTCCACAAGGAGTCCGAACCGGAGCACGGAAGTGTCACGAATATGTTCAACAGGAACGCAACGCTGGTCGCATTTGTCCCCTCCATCCGGGCGAATCAATTCACCGACCCATCGTATCAGCTTCCTCATTACTACGAGCTCTGGGCCCGATGGGCCGGGAGGGAAAACCGGTTCTGGCGGGATGCCGCGGAGGCAAGCCGGAAACTCCTGCGCTCGGCGGCGGATACCGTGACGGGGCTCTCCCCCGATTATGCGGGGTTCGACGGGAAGCCTGTGGATCCCCGGGGGAAAGGACACGCCGCGTTCCGGTTCGATGCGTGGAGAGTGGCCATGAATGTTGCGATCGACTGGGTCTGGTTCGGGAAAGACCGCTGGGAAGTGGCACAGTCCGACCGGATGCTCGGTTTCTTCAGTTCCGAGGGGATCGGAGCGTACGGCAACCAGTATACGCTCACCGGGAAGAAGCTCGGCGCCGATCACAGTACCGGGCTTGTGGGGATGAATGCGGTTGCCGCTCTCGCATCACGCCGGCGCGACAGGAGGGACTTCATCGCGGCGCTCTGGAACGCACCGGTCCCTTCGGGACACTACCGGTATTACGACGGGATGCTGTACATGCTGTCGCTTCTGCAGGTCAGCGGCAATTTCAGGATCTATGATCCGACCGGGGTGTCTTCAGGAATTGAATCCTCTGTCGGATTCACAAAGGGAGAGCACGGTTTTCCCCTCTCTTCTTCGGGGAGACCGGCACCCCTCTGCGTGAGCTCGCATGACTACCCCGGTGTTCTCCGCGTGGTGGGTCTGTTCCGGGACGACATAGAGTCTGTCACGGGGGCTCACGCGGTCATCGTACGCGACAGCACGCCGCACGTGCGGGAGATCGTTCTCATCGGCACGATGGGGAAGAGCCCCGTTATCGACAGACTTGTTCGGGAGAATAAGCTCGATGTGCGCGGGATCGCCGGGGAGTGGGAGACATCGCTTGTCCAGACGGTGGAGCACCCGTTTCCCGGCGTTGGCCGGGCGCTCGTTATCGCCGGAAGCGACAGGCGGGGAACGATCTATGGCATGTTCGGCATTTCCGGGCGGATCGGCGTGTCGCCATGGTACTGGTGGGGGGACGTTCCCGTAAGGCATCACCCGGACATATTCATGGTTCCCGGCCGGCACACCGACGGCCCTCCCTCAGTGAAATACCGGGGAATATTCCTCAATGACGAGGCGCCCGATCTGACCAACTGGATGACGGCGAAGTACGGGAGCGTCCCGGAAGGGAAAAACCCTTCCGTCCAGCCGGGCGTGGCGATGTACGGGCATGGTTTCTATGAGCGGGTGTTCGAGCTGCTCCTCCGTTTGAAGGCGAATTATCTCTGGCCGGCGATGTGGAACAACGCGTTCAATGAAGACGACCCCGCAAATCCTGTTCTCGCGGACGAATTCGGCATCGTCATGGGGACATCGCACCAGGAACCGATGCTCAGGGCGCAGAAGGAGTGGGACAGGCGATATCACAGGACGCTCGGCTCGTGGAATTACGCCACTCACGCTGACGCCCTGGAATCGTTCTGGCGTGAAGGGATCAGACGGAACAGGAACTATGAGAGCATCATCACGCTGGGACTCCGCGGTGCGGACGATACGCCGATGGCCCCAGGCGGTCCTGAGGCGAATATGGCCCTTCTGGAGCGGATCGTCGGTGTTCAGCGGACCATATTATCGGAAGAAATGAACCGGGACGTCACGCAGGTGCCTCAGGCCTGGTGCCTGTACAAGGAAGTATTGGAGTTCTACAATGCCGGTATGCGCGTCCCAGGCGACGTGACGCTCCTCTGGCCGGACGACAACTGGGGGAACGTGCGCCGCCTGCCGACTGCGGAAGAGCGAAGAAGGAGCGGGGGCGCGGGCGTGTACTACCACTTCGATTATCACGGCGGCCCCCGGAGCTACCAGTGGATCAACGCGAATCCGATTCCGAAGGTCTGGGACCAGATGTCTCTTGCGATGAAGTACGGGGCCGATAGGATCTGGATTGTCAACGTCGGACACCTGAAAGGGTATGAATTCCCGATTGAGTACTTCATGTCTCTTGCATGGAATGCAGGGAGGTGGACGAGCGACAACACGGGTGAGTTCACGCGCGTCTGGGCCGAAAGGGAATTCGGGCCCGCTTCAGCCCCGGCGATCGCCGACATCATTTCAAAGTACTCCATGTATAACGGGCGCCGCAAGCCGGAGCTTCTGGCCCCGGCGACACACAGCCTGACCAACTACAATGAGGCCGGGCGAGTGGTGGCGGATTTTAATGAGATTGCCTCGCGCGCGGATTCGATATGCCGGACGCTCCCGGGAAAAGAGCGGGATGCGTTCTACGGACTCGTCCTTTTTCCCGCAAGGGCGAGCGCGCTGGTCAACGAGCTCTATCTGTGTGCCGGAAAGAACGCGCTGTATGCACATCAGGGGCGCTCCGCCACAAACGAGATGGCGGCGAAAGTAAGATCACTCTTTACTGCCGACACGGCACTTATGGGAGAGTTCAACCGGAAGCTGGCAGGCGGGAAATGGGATCATTTCATGGACCAGCCCCATCTGGGATATACCGGCTGGCAGGACCCGCCGGCAAACAGTCTGAAGGCGATCCCCCTCCGTGAGATCAACGTTCCCGCTTCCGGATCGCTGGGCGTCGCCGTGGAGGGCTCGGATTCGACCTGGCCCGGTTCTGCTGCCGACCCGGCTCTGCCGCCGTTCGACCGGTTCAACAGGCAGTCCCGTACGATCGAATTGTTCAACAAGGGGAGATCGCCGTTTCAATTTGAAGCTCGCGCCGACAGGCCCTGGATCAACGTCTCGATGAAACGTGGGAAAGTCCGGATGCAGGAGCGGCTGCACGTCACGATCGACTGGGCCAGAATTCCGCGTGGGAACGGTCGGGGGATCGTCCATATCAAAGGCTTTGGCGGAACCGTCGATGTCCATGTCAGTGTTTCGGATCCCGGAAATATCGATACGTCCGCGTTCTACGGGTTTCTTGAGAGCGAAGGTGTGGTCTCAATGGAAGCCGGGCACTTCACAGGGAACAGCGCGCACGGACTCTCACGCTGGGTCGGTATCGAAGATTACGGGCACACACTCTCCGGGATGAGGGGGACAACGGCCGTCGACGCCCCTCCCTTGCTTCCCGGGAGCACATCGGCCTGCCTGGAATACCGGATGTATCTTTCCGACTCGGGCAAAGTCGATGTTGACGGAACATTCGGCCCCACGCTCAATTTCCTCCCCGGCAGGGGACTTCGCTATGCCGTCTCATTCGACGATGAGAGCCCGCAGGTCATCACGCTCGTGCCGGAAGCGTACGCCGCCGGTGACCGGAACAAGGATTGGGCGCGGACAGTTGAGGATAACGCGCGCCACAGCCACTCGGCGCACCTGATCAGGTCTCCCGGCTTTCACACGCTGAAATTCTTCATGGTGGATCCCGGCGTTGTCCTTGAAAAGGTGGTCGTGGATTGCGGCGGGCTTAGACCAAGCTACCTCGGTCCGCCGGAGAGCTTTCGCAGGATTTCGGCAGACGGCATGTGACGGGCGATGAACTCGACGAGATGCCGGCGTTCGTTCAATTTGCCGGGGGTTTCTTCGGGAAATAAGTAATGGCAAAAAGTACCGTGTGGAATCGACAATTGAAATGAGTTCGCCATGGACATGAACGGTTTCGGCAGCCGGGGACGGCTCATCGGCATCTTTTTCCCCCGTGTTCTCCTCTGCACGATCGCACTGTACGTCACAGCCGCGGCACAGCCCTCCGGCGGACCCTACGGCCCTGTCCGTCGATCATACGCGATTCCCCGCGGTGCGGGGACAATCTACTATGTCGCACCGGACGGCAGTCCCGATCGGCCGGGTGCGACACCCGGTGAGCCCACGACGCTTGAGGCGGCGATCGACCGTGTCCGTGGCGGCGATGCGATTGTGATGCGCGGTGGCACATACCGCACGGGAAACCTGCGTGTGAACCAGGCGGTCACGATCCAGCCTTACCTGGAAGAGGAACCTGTTCTCAAGGGGACCTGCATAGCATCCGCGTGGGTGAACCTGGGAAACGGACTCTGGACCACGAAATGGCCCGCGCTCTTCCCCTCTAAGCCGGCGGACTGGTGGCAGCGGAACCGTGAAGGGAAATCCACTCCTCCCTGGCGTTTCAACAACGATATGGTCTTTGTTGACGGAAAACTTTTGCACGCTGTCGGGTGGGAGGGGGAGGTGGATGAGAACTCGTATTATATCGATTACGATGCCGGTGTTGTGTACATCGGCACTGACCCGGCACGCCGCCAGGTGGAAATAACGGCGTTCGACGTCGCACTTCTCAGAACGAGCGCAGAGTGCCACGGGAAGAAATCGGACGGCAAAGGGTACACGCTGCGGGGGCTGACGCTCACACAGTATGCATATCGCGCGCTTGAGATCGAGGGGAGGGACCCGGAGGGGATTTCCGATGAGTCGGCGCACGGGAAGGACGTGGTCGGCACCACACTGGAAGATTGCTCCGTGTCGTACTGTTCGCGCGTCGCCGGGTATTTCCGGGGAGACCATTTGACGATCCGTCACTGCAGGATCAGTGATACGAGGACGGAAGGGGTGTATGTCATCGGCTCGAGCGACGTCCTGCTCGAGGGGAACATATTCACCCGGAACAACATCGAGAAGATCACCGGATACTATCCGGCGGCAGTCAAGATATTCAACCAGTGCCACCGGGTGACCTGCCGGGACAACCTGGTGATCGACTTGCCCTATTCCAACGGCATCTGGTATGACGTCGGTAACGCGGACGGCGTCTTCGTCGACAACTGGATTGAGGGAGTCGGGAGGATCGACACGCCGATGAGGACGGACCAGGTCTGGCCGAGCCAGAACGGCTTTTTCTTCGAGATCTCGAAGGGGGCCGTCTGCGCCGGGAATGTCTTCGTCAATTGCGACCACGGCCTGCTGATCCTCAACAGCGCGAACGTCCGGATATACCAGAACACGTTCGTCAACAGCGTGGCCTGCATCGGACGGAACGGGCGGGTCGCCGCGGGGGACCATTTCGGCTGGCATGCGAGCACAGGGCCTTCACTTGAAGGAAGAGACGGCCACGTGTTCGTCAACAACCTGCTCCGGGGGGACCTGAATTTCGGCAGGCCCCTGTTCTATGTGTGGCAGCCCGACTCTCTCTCTCAGCGCCTCGCACGGCCCATGCTGAATCAGTGCGACGGCAACGTTGCCGTCCGGGCCTCCCGTGGATTGAACTCTCCGCTGATACTCTGGAGCCCTTCCCCGGGAGATCACCGCCAGGCGGGATTTGACTCACTTGAAGATTTGCAGCGCGTGGAGCCTGGTTTTTCTCTTTACAGCCGCTCGTTTGCCGGCTATGACGGCCCCCTGTTTAAGAGCGCGGATCTCAGGCATTATGAAGTTCTGCCCGGGTTCCCCGGTTCGAAAACGGGATTGCCCCTGCCGCAGGATGTAGCCGAGCTTCTCCGCCGGGACCCGGTCACGGGTCCGTTTCCCGGGGCGTTCGCTCCACTCCAGTGACGGCCTGACGCGCGATCGGCGTCGGGAAAGTTTGTTATCATGAAGAGAAGGGAGGAATCGCATGGGGGGACCATTGATCAGGCGCGATACCCACACCGGTAAGGGACCCGGACGATTCACACTCGTTCGTCGCCCTTCTGTTGTGATGATGCTTTTCCTGTGCGTGGTGCTCTCTCTCCCTTCCGGGTCCACCGCACAACCCCTGGGGAAGGGGAAAAGCAAGTTTCTCGGGAGCAGCATGTCCTCGGTACGGAGTGATTTTGCCACATACTGGAACCAGGTGACCCCGGAGAATGCCGGGAAATGGGGGAGCGCCGAACCCTCACAGGGGAGTTACAACTGGACTGAGCTGGACGGCGAGTATTCTTATGCCGTCACAAACTCGTTCCCCTATAAGCATCATAACCTGGTGTGGGGCAACCAGCAGCCTTCGTGGATCGGATCGCTCGATTCTGCCGGACAGAGAGCGGCGGTGGATCATTGGATAGATACGGTATCTCAGCGGTACGGCTCGACATCGTTTGTTGACGTCGTGAATGAGCCGTTCCACGCACCCCCGCCGTACATGAACGCGCTGGGAGGGACGGGGAAGACGGGGTGGGACTGGGTGATAACAGCGTTTCAGATGGCCCGGAGATATTTCTTCCACGGCGTGAAGCTCCTTGTCAATGAATACAACGTTCTTCAGGACAACACCGTAACGACGAAATATATCGCACTCATCGACACGCTTCAGGTGAGAGGATTGATCGACGGGATCGGCATACAGGGACACTATTTTGAATTCAGGAGTTCGGCCGGCTCCGCATCCCCGTACACATATCCGATCGGCACGCTCAAATCGAACCTCGACAGGCTCGCGGCAACCGGGCTTCCTGTCTACATATCGGAATTCGATATCAACGAGGCGGCGGACAGCACGCAGCTTCAGAATTATCAGACGTATTTCCCTCTCTTCTGGGAAGATCCCGGCGTCCGGGGGATCACGCTCTGGGGGTACGTCCAGGGGCTCACGTGGCAGACGAACGCCTATCTCGTCCGCTCGAACGGATCCGAACGTCCTGCACTTAAATGGATCCGCAGGTATATGGCAACACCCCAGGCGCCTCTCGCCGTCTCACCTGTCGGGACGTCCGGCGTGCCGAGGAATCCGCGCCTCGTGTGGCGCGCGACTCCGCTCGCCGCTTCGTACCGGCTCCAGGTATCCGGTACCGTCACGCTTTCCTCCACCGTTGTGGATTCAATGATCGCCGATACGACGCTTCTCTTGAATCCTCTTGCGGCGAGCACGACGTACTACTGGCATGTCAGCGCATCGAACGACAGCGGCGTGAGCTCGTACTCCGCAACGGCGAGCTTTGTGACCGGGGATCAAATCCTCTCCGTCGGCACGACTGCAGGGATCCCGGAGTACGTCAGCCTGTCCCAGAACTACCCAAATCCGTTCAATCCCTCCACCGTGATAGAGTACCGGCTTCCCGATGCCGGCAGAGTTCTCCTTCGCGTGTGCGATGTTCTCGGGAGAGACATTGCGACGCTCGTGGACCGGAGGCAGAGCGCCGGCTCCTATAGCGTGACGTTCGATGCGGGCCGCTTGCCGGCCGGAGTGTATTTCTACCGCCTTCAGACGGCAGGAAGGGAGCTCGTCGGCAAAATGATGCTCCTGAAGTAACCCGTGTCGTCGCGAGTGGCTGTCATTGCGAGCGCAGCGAAGTCCCGCTCTGTGGGACCCCGCTCATAAGCGGGACCCAGGAGCGGGGCAATCTTCAACAAGCGAATACAAAAGTGAACAAACTCCTGCTCCTCTGCATTCCGTGTGCGATCTTCTGCAGCACGGCTCTTTCCGCCGGGCATGACACAATCGTCAATCCGATACTCGCCGGATTTTACCCGGATCCGAGCATATGCAGGGTCGGTAACGACTACTATGTCGTGAATTCTTCATTCGCTTACTTTCCGGGACTTCCTGTCTTTCATAGCACTGACCTTGCGCACTGGAGCCTGATCGGTCATGTGATGGAGAGACCGGAACAGCTCGACCTGGACAGCCTGGGGGTCTCCCGCGGACTCTTCGCACCCGCCATCAGATATCACGACGGCCTCTTCTATGTGACATGCACTCTTGTCGACAGGGGGGGGAACTTCGTCGTGACATCGCCCAGTGCAAAAGGTCCCTGGTCCGACCCGGTCTGGCTCCCGCAGGTCAACGGCATAGATCCCTCGTTGTTCTTCGACGACGACGGCAAAGCGTATCTGATTTATAACAGTGCCGCCCCCGACAATACCCCGCTGTACGATGGCCATCGAACGATCAGAATGTTCGAGTTTGACGCCCGGCGACTCAGGGTCACCGGCAATGAACGAATCCTCATCAACGGGGGGACGGACATCAGGCAAAGGCCGGTCTGGAATGAGCGTCACTTTTACTTCCTGTGCAAGTCACGGCAGAACCGGGAATCTGTTGTACAGCTCTACAGTTCCGTCGACGCCGTGAGGCCGGATCATGAGATGGTTCTTCTCTCCTCCGTGAAACCCGGCGACGCTGCAGGGAGCACCATCCTCCTGAAAGTCGAGGCGCGGGGAGATTCGTACGCATTCTTTTATGGATCGGGTCAGGACCGGTGGCATCCGGTCAAAGAGGATGTTCCGGCGGAATTCCTCAGTACGAAGGTGGCGGGCGGATTTGTCGGATGCATGTACGCACTGTACGCGACTTCATGCGGCGTGCCGGATACCGGCAGAGCGTTTTTTGACTGGTTCGAGTATGCAGGAAACGACGGGGAGTTGCACGGGACACGCTCCGCACCCGGACGGTTCTCCGGGCTGTGGCCGGCAGCATTCTGAATGATGCGAAGTTCCTCTTTGTGAATTTGAAGACCGGCGAAAAGTATGACTCTCCCGGCGCGGTGCTTCTGACAGGGAGCGAGATGCTGCAGCTCGAGAGACGGGAGAAATGAATATGCCGGGGCCGTTCAGAAACCGTGGTATCGCCGGGCTCGTTCCTGTTGCCGTTTCGATCGTGAGCTCGTTGCCAGCCGCGTTCGCCCAGTGGTCCAATCTCTTTTATCTTTCGGCGGTGGTTATCAATTAGGACGGGGGTCGCATGCACGAAACGGGTACAGTCCACACCGGGGGTCGAGGGGTCTCAGGAGTCCCTGACCGGAGACACGTGGGTTCCTACCGCTGGTCTGTCTGTGCATTGCTCTTTTTTGCCACAACGATCAACTACGTCGACCGTCACGTCCTGGGGATTCTGGCTCCGGTCCTGCAGAAAGAGATCGGCTGGAACGAGGTCGAATACGGATACATCGTCGCTGCGTTTACAGGCGCGTATGCGATCGGGCTTCTCTTTGTCGGCCGGTTTATCGATACTGTGGGGACCAGGATCGGATACGCCGTCTCCGTGATCGTCTGGAGCATCGCGGCGGCGGGACACGCGCTGGTGAAGACGGTCTTCGGTTTTGGCGTGGCAAGGTTTTCCCTCGGGTTGGGGGAATCAGGAAATTTCCCTGCGGCGATCAAGGCGACCGCCGAATGGTTTCCGAAACAGGAAAGAGCCTTTGCAACCGGGTTGTTCAACTCCGGTGCCAATGCCGGCCCGATCATCGCGCTGCTGATCGTGCCCTGGATCACTTTGACCTGGGGTTGGCGTGCAGCCTTTCTCTTCACCAGTTCGATCGGTCTTCTCTGGTTGGGGTTCTGGTGGTGGCTGTATGAGATTCCCGAAAAACACAAACGTGTCACGCCGGAGGAATTAACATTCATTCAAAGTGATCCCGTAGAGATCACTCCGGAGAAGATTCCGTGGTTCGGGCTGTTGAAGTACCGGCAGGTATGGGGGTTTGCTGCCGCCAAGTTTCTGACAGATCCGATCTGGTGGTTCTACCTGTACTGGCTTCCGAAATTCCTCAATGAACGCTATGGATTGGATCTGGCCCATCTGGGCATACCCCTCATCGCGATCTACACGATGACGACCATCGGGAGCATCGGGGGAGGGTGGCTCTCCGGCGTTCTCATCAGAAGAGGCTGGAGCATCAACGGGGCGAGGAAGGCGGTGATGCTTGCGTGTACATTGCTGATCGTGCCCATCGTTTTTGCGTCGACAGTTCCGCAATGGTGGGCTGTCGCTTTGATCGGCCTGGCGGCCGCCGCTCATCAGGGGTGGTCTGCAAATCTGCTCACGACTGTTTCTGACATGTTTCCCCGAAAGGCGGTCGGATCTGTTGTAAGCCTGGGGGGCTTGGCGGGTGCCGTTGGGGGTATGTTGATCGCTGCGGCGGTCGGTTTCATCCTCCAGTCCACCGGGAGTTATCTGATCGTCTTCGTGATCGCCGGTTCGGCGTACTGGCTGGCCCTCGCTCTGTTTGCTTTTCTGGTTCCCCGGATCGACACCGTCGAACTGACGTAAAACAGCATGAACGAAGAGAGGAACTTATGGCTCTGGAGCAGACCTGGCGATGGTTCGGTCCCGATGACCCGATCACACTCAAGGAAATACGGCAGACGGGGGCCGCGGGTATCGTTACAGCGCTGCATCATATTCCGGTTGGTGAGACATGGTCCGT
>Ga0182027_10004008_pt1 | contig 23036 bp, 16 predicted proteins | sample 712E1DmetaG_FD_121300 | JGI IMG/M metagenome (GOLD analysis project Ga0182027, IMG submission 121300) | Permafrost microbial communities from Stordalen Mire, Sweden - 712E1D metaG (Illumina Assembly) | ecosystem: Environmental > Terrestrial > Soil > Wetlands > Permafrost | place: Sweden... | reverse complement strand
GCCCGGCTAAAAGCAGAAGAAGAGGCAAGACGTCAGGCCGAAGAAACCGCCCGGCTAAAAGCAGAAGAAGAGGCAACGCATCAGGCCGAAGAAGCTGCCCGGCTAAAAGCAGAAGAAGAGGCAAGACGTCAGGCCGAAGAAACCGCCCGGCTAAAAGCAGAAGAAGAGGCAACGCATCAGGCCGAAGAAGCCGCCCGGTTGAAAGCAGAAGAAGAGGCAAGGCGTCAGGACGAAGAAGCTGCCCGGCTGAAAGCAGAAGAAGAGACGAGGCATCAGGCTGAAGAAAGAGTTTACCGGGGGAAAACGAAAAGGGGAAAGCGCGTGGAACCGGTCAAAAGGGGAGGCAGACCTCGTGCAACGGAGAAAGAATCACTCTCAAAACTGACAGGTAATTATTCACATAACCTTGATGTGGTCTGCTGGGAAAAAGGACGCCAGTGGTATCTCGGCGTGGAAATATCAGATGATACTCTTGATCTGAATGGTGAAGTCGAGGTCAGACAGAACAACACCAGACTCAAGAAAAGTTCGGACCAGGAGAACTGGTGGAATCTCAATAAACCTTTCGGGGAAATCGCGATTCTGCGACCAGATGGTGAATTCGTTGATGGGGTGAACCTCGGAGAAGAAAATAAGGGCTTTATTATCTTTAAACTGGTCGGTGAAAGCCGGAGATTCGGGCGCAGGGTAAAGCATTCCTCTTCAGGGACATATCTTCTGATTACTCCGGATAACTGGGTCCCCGACGATTCCTCCTGTTGTTCAGAAGAAAACCTTTCAATTCCATCCTGTCGTGCCTGGTTTTTTGTTTCAGAGAATTCTTCTGGCAGAACTCTGGCCTTCAATGACCCGGAAGGAAACCCTGTTGGACTTCCTGTCAAAACGCAGCAATTTGTCCTGACAGGAAATCAATTGATTGATGCGGGTGAATTCGGGGGACCCCTTTTTGGTACCGAGCCTCCCTGTATTCAAAAGCCCGGTGAACAAACCTGGGAAGATGTTGATACGATTATTCTCGGTGAAGAAGGTACGGGAAGAAACCGCTGGCGAAAGGAATTTAAACCCCGAAAGAACGATACTGTTCAAAAACTGCCTGCTGATCTCCTGAAAAGGAATATTGGCTGGTATTTCCTGCGATTTTATGATTCTGAGCAGGATCTGATCGAAAGCCTGGATTTCAGGTTTGTCAGAGATATCAGTAATATCAGATTGCCACAATTTGAGGAACCATCCGAAAAGGATGGATATGCGCCTGCCGTTGTGGAAATATCCCATGGTCCGAATTGCTCTATTTGCTGTTTTGAAGAGAATTTAAAAGAATTTCATATCGATTCCCAGCCCGAAGGAAGCCAAATAACGGTATCGTCGAATCCGGGTAACGATAAAAGTCACTGGCTTGTTAAGTGCCCGCAGGGAACTATAGTTCTGACGATTTTAATTGAGCGCATATGGTGGGGGATCACAGATAATAATACTCCTCCCTCAGAATGGATGGATAAGCCAGTTTCATTATCCCGGAATGATATTTCTGCCGTATCCTCCAAAATGTTATGGATCAGATTCCCGGAAAGAAGCTGGTGCGATGGTGTATCTGCTGGATTCCATAAAAGACTGGCCGGGTATTATCCTCTGGTGGGAACGGAAGGTATTTTGAATATCCCTTTACGGGAATTCAATGGTGTTGAGGAACGAAATCGGGCTGGCTCCTGGAGGCTAAAGATCTGGCTGGATGCCTCTCAAAGATCTCATGAGATGGCAGTTGCTGATCTGTCAGTATTGATGGTCTGCAAAAAATGTAACAGCCCTATTTCTGTATCTCATATTTCATCCCACATCTCGATCCATCTGGATGATTTCATCCGGCCGTTGAATTATGAGGAAATGCGAAAATATTTGCCTCATCTGCCGAAAATGATCTATAAATGTGCATATTGTAATTATTATGCCGGTGATGATGAGAGCCATATCACCAGCGCGATGGAACAGCACATCGAGTTATCCTGCAGGAAGGTGGACAGGTCTGCCGGTCCCCCGACAATCTCATTCTCGATAATAGATGGTGTCGATGAAATTCGAAATAATTACGATCGTAACCTTCCCCATATTTACAAATGTAAAGAATGTGGCGAGACCTTCTATGATGTGCCTGATGCTAAACGGATTGATCACCTGATTCAAGAACACCGGAATTTGCTGGTTCGATATCAATAGAGAGAACAGATTTATGAATAATATGGATCTGGCGCATAGGATTGAGGCAAGATATCAACGTTATCTGGAAACATTGTTCGGTTTCCGAGACCCTGAACTTCGCGAGTCGTTCAAAAAGGCCCTGAATTCCGGACACATGAGTAAAGGACCCTATCTTGAAGCGACCCCCACTTTCCGGCTTGCCCGCACGCCCGGGGATTTGATCCGCCGCCTGTTGCAGAGACCACCGGATGAGATGTTTATCAGGGGGGTCAGGGGCGATGAGTTCAGGTTCTATCAGCACCAGGAAGAAGCGATCACTAGGGTCTTCAACGGTCACAATATTGTTGTGGCCTCCGGTACGGCCAGCGGTAAGACCGAATCTTTTGTTTACCCGATCCTGATTCATCTGTATCAGGAATATCTGAAGGGAACCCTGGGACCCGGGGTGCGCGCGTTGATCCTGTACCCGATGAATGCCCTGGCAAATGATCAGAGGGAACGTCTTGGAAAAATCAGCGGGCAGTTGAAAAAGGTGGGTTCTCCATTCCAGTTCACCTTCGGTCAGTATATCGGGGAAACCCCGGAGAATGAGAACGATTCAAGACGCTATGCCAACGAGCACCGCTCTCGCCGTTTGAACGGGGAAATGGTCTTCCGTTCTGAAATGCGGGAGTCTCCCCCTCACATTCTTCTGACGAATTATTCCATGCTCGAATATCTTCTTCTTCGTCCGGACGATTCCCCGCTTTTCGACGCTGGCAGGGCAAAGTGGTGGACCTTTCTGGTGATTGATGAGGCTCATCAGTACCGTGGTGTGCGCGGGACCGAAATGGCCATGTTGGTCAGGCGCCTGAAACAAAGGCTCAAAGAAGGCGGTCAGGATTCGGCTTTTCGCTGTATCGCCACCAGTGCCACCCTGGTCGGTGGCGAGAATGACAAAAAATATGTATCCGATTTTGCTACGAAACTGTTTGGCGAGGAATTTACTCCGGCGGATGTGATCCTGGGGAAAACCGATCCAATCCCGGATCCTGGCAGCAGCAGTCTGTCTTTTGAGGAATATGGTTTGCTGGAGAATCTGCTCGATTCCGGGGAAGGCGCTGATCGGACCGCCCTTGATATCCTGTCGGAAAAGCTCGGTGTCCGGTCACAGGTTTCCGGCGATCTGGATAAGGTCATCGGGCATCTTCTTCAACATGATTGTCGTGCCTGGAACCTTCGTAAACTTCTGGTTGCGGATCCGTGTGTCGCCACAGAAGTGGCCTCCACGATATTTAAAGAATTGTCGGAAGAATCACGCCTGCCTGCTCTGACCCGGCTTGTGGAATTGCTCATCCGGGTCAGGGATCCTCAGACAAATCTGCCTCTCCTGTCTGCCCGCTATCATCTTTTCCTCAGGTCTCTGGAAGGCGCCTTTGTTTCATTCTGGCCGGAGAAAAAGATTCTTCTGGACCGGAATATGAACTCTTCTGAAAAGGGGTTTTCCTTTGAAATTGCCCTCTGTCGCGAATGCGGACAGCACTATCTGGTCGGTAGGATTGATCCCGGGACAGGCAAATTTCTGGAAGCAATCCGCGATCCGGGTCTTGATGATTTCGGCGCCACTTTTCTGCGTCCTCTTGATGGCACCGGAGATGAGACTGAATACGATGATGGTGGAACGGAAGAAGAAAAATCCGCGCAGATAATGAATCTGTGTGTCCGTTGTGGTCAGTTGTCAGCCGGAAAACCTGACTGTGAGCATACGGATGTCATCCGGGTAATAAAGGAACCTTCTCCGGCAGACCGGACCCGCAATATGGATCAGGATCGGGCCGACCAGATGGCCAGGTGCGGTGTATGCGGCTACCATGCCGCCGGAAACGATCCAGTCCGGGAGGTTGTGTACGGCGCTGACGGTCCTCATGCAGTCATCGCCACAACCATTCATCAATATCTGCCGGCCAGTCGCCGAAAAATACTTGCATTCGCAGACAGCCGCCAGGAGGCTGCCTACTTCGCCTGGTATCTGGAAAACTCTTACAAGGATATTCTGGCCAGGAATGTGATTTTGAAAATTCTTCGCAGTTTTGAAGATTTTCCTGCTGGTGGGATCAGCCTGGGGACGGTTTCAGACACAGCATTCCTTGGTTACACCGGGCATTTCCGCCGCAATGAGTCTGATGACGAACTGACGGTCAGGAAAAATATCTGGAGGGCACTCTATCGGGAGATGTTGACCGAGGAACAACGCATTTCTCTGGAGGGGGTTGGATTGATCCGCTGGTCTGTCGCCTGGCCCGGATGGATTGAGATCCCCGGATTCCTCAGCGAGAACCCGTGGTCTCTGTCTGAGAAGCAGGCCCGGGATTTGATGTTCCTGCTGTTTGATTCCATGCGGGTAACCCAGGCTGTGGATTTACAGACAACGAAGAATGTTTCCCTTGCATGGGATGATCTGGATCTTCTTGCTTCCCAGAGGCAAGTTCGTGTCGGGGCGCCAGGCGGTAGATATGGCACGCAGAGCTGGGATGGCAAAAATGCCAGGCGTGCCAGGCTCCTGATAAAGATATTAAGAAACGCCGGTCTTTCAGAATCGGATTCACTCGACCGGGCTCTGTATGCACTTAGGGCGATCTGGGAGACCGTGAATGAGTGTGACGAAAATGCACCCTCTTCACGCGATCGTCTGCTGTTCAGGCTGGATGACGCCCGCAGGATCAATCCATTCTGGTGGCGTATCCAGCCGCACAAAAGTGAAGACAGGGTTTTCAGGTGTGACACATGTGGTCGTATTCAATTCATCTCGATTCTCGGGTTATGTGCAAAGCACGGCTGTGCGGGCAGACTCGCGGAAGTATCCATAAAAGATCTTGTACCGGATCATTACCGGGATCTGTACCAGGAAGATCTGCCCGACTCTCTTGTTGTTGAAGAACATACTGCCCAGATTGATCATGAAAAGGCCCGTGAGTTCCAGAAGAGATTCAGGGATGGCAAAATTAATGTTTTGAGCTGTTCCACGACCTTTGAACTGGGTGTGGATCTGGGAGATCTTGACGTGACATTCCTGCGCAATATTCCCCCCGAATCCTTCAATTACATACAGCGTGTGGGGCGGGTCGGTCGCCGCACCGGAATTCCTGGTTTTGCGATAACCTATTGCCGGAGAAATTCCCACGATATTTATCATTTCAATGATCCGGTTCGGATGATCAGGGGCAGGGTCTTTCCTCCGGTGCTGGATCTGCACAATGAAAAGATCCTCTCCCGCCATATGACTGCAGCAGCCCTGTCTGTATTCTTCCGGAAAAATCGGGACCGCTTCAAATCGGTGGAATCTTTACTGATCAACTGGGACGATCCTCACGGACGTACCGACCTGGCAGCATTTCTATCCCGGAACCAGCAGTCTCTGGAAAATATGCTGGGAGGGATCCTCAAAGATATTCCAGAAAGGGTTGGACTGGATGATGGCACCTGGATCGAGAAGATATCGGGAAAAAATAGTCGCTTCTCTGCCTCCGAACTTCAGGTATCAGATGACTTCAAAATTGTAAGAGAGGTACGAAAAAAGGCTCAGGAGAAGAATGATGATCGCACGTATACCTGGGCCGGTTATAGAATGAAAACCATCTCCGGGGAAGATGTTCTTTCATTTCTTTCCCGCAGAGCCATCATTCCAAAATATGGTTTCCCTGTTGATGTGGTGGAGCTGGATACCCAGAGTACTGACCGGAACCAGGGTGGTCCGGATGTGTCTCTCCAGAGGGATCTCAGCATTGCGATCTCCGAATTTGCTCCCACTGCCGGACTGGTGGCGAATAAAAAACTCTGGACTTCTTATGCTTTGAAAAAAGGGGTCGAAAAAGAATGGGAACGCTGGTGGTATGCACGCTGCATAGTTCATGCCCGTTTTGAACGCAAACCTTGGCAGAAGGAAAGGCCTTTATTCGAAAGATGTTGTGATCGTATGGTTGTTTATCAATACATCGAACCCTCTTTCGGATTCATCACCGGCAGGGATAAACCGAAAGAACCCGGCGGCAGACCTGCCAGAGTTTTCTCCACCCGCCCGTATTTTGCGGGTTTCAAGGATAAGGAGGGTGATCAACTCAAGTTTGGATCGATTACCCTGACAACCGTATCTCCGGGATATATGGTGGTGCTGTGCGAGGGAAAACGCGGGGAGGGATTCTTTATCTGCCCGAAGTGCGGGGCTGGATTCAGAAAATTTATCAAAGCGCATGACACGCCGTATGGAGATAAATGCTTTGCGGGTCCGGAAACGCTCCGTGCTAATAGAGTATCCCTGGGTCATGAGTTGATTACGGATATTTTGAAAATAAATTTCAATCTTCCCCCCGAAAACGATATGGACCCAGTCTGGTTTGCATACTCGCTTTCTTATGCCATCCAGGAAGGCGCAGCCGAGATTCTGGATGTTCCCGCAAACGATCTGAATTCAACCGTTGCGTTTGGCAGCATGACGCAGCCGGTTCCACCGATCATTCTCTACGATAACGTACCGGGAGGCGCCGGTCTGGTATCAGGATTGCAGCAGGAGCAGGTTCTGCGCAGATGTCTGGAAGTCGCATTGAAGAGGGTTTCCGGGAATTGTGGCTGTGGTGAGCAGGATAGCTGTTATGGCTGCCTGAGGAATTACCGCAATCAATTTGCCCATCAATACCTGAAGCGTGGTCCGGTAATGAATTACCTGAAAACCGTTCTTGACAACTGGTAATTGGATCCACATGCTATGAGTTGAATCGGAAAGGCCCCTCTTCTCCCGCTCTTACAGCCTGCCTACCGCGGGAAGGCATAAGTAAAATCAACAGGAGGTTCCATGTACTGGCGAATGCAGCTTCACCCGGATGAGCCAAAAAAGTCTGTTATGCATGCCGTCACCTGCTTGAGCTCCGGCAACATTGGTCTGGATTTTGCTGGCAATATTGGTGACCTGAAAGAATTATTGAACAGGAAAGATCTGCCGGATGGCCAGCAGGACTGCTGGGATTTCGCGCATACAATGAAACCGGGCGATGTTGTGCTCATCATGGCCCACCATTTCCCGGTTGCCCTGTGCAGGGTGGAAGGTGATTACAACTATATCCGCGAACCGGATCCGTCTATCGGCTGGTTCAGGCATTTCCGAAAAGTAAAGGTGGTCGGGTATTACGCAGATTACGTTACTGATGCCCGATCCTGGCAGCAGATCGCGATGACAGACACGATCTCATCTCTCCATGACGAGAACTCGAAATCATACCGTCTTATCCAGGCATGGTTGGATGCTTCCGGCGACCATGCCTGACAGTTAGCCTGTTAGCTAAAAAGGAGTAAGACATGTCAGACGAATCTACGCTTTTTGAAAAGGCAAATGGAAACTCCGTCACAGGATATTTGTTGTTAAAGGCGGAGGGTGGTAATGTACCGCCAAATTGGATCAAGCGGTATACAGAATCGCGAATGAAAAAACATGCCGATGTTGCCAGGGCACTGAGGGGAGGACTGGAAGGATATGCCACCCTGCTGGACTGGGAAGAGGCCTACCGAAAGGAATGCTTTTATTACGGGATCCGGGCGCTTTTTGAACTGGAGAGGGACGGAAAAACTAAACTCTAAAAGGATTATAAGATGGAAGGCAGCGAAAAAAGAACCCGTTTGATTACAACGGTGATCACCCGCATTCCACTTTCACCCGGGCAGGTGTCTCTGTTCAAAGCTCTGGTTGAAGCAGATGATCGCTGGATTTCAATTTCCGAACTGGAATATAGAATTCATGAATCGGTCGGTGGAGTTCTGGGAGCCCTGGGGAACAGAATTAATCAGACAAAAGGGATTAGCCCCCCGTTTGACGGCACAGGTTTGGTGATGACATGGGAAACTTTCCATGGCGAATGGCATTATCGCATCCGTCCTGAACTGAATGAAGTGATCAACCGATTTCCGGTTCTGCAAAATGCAATGGAATTACCTGTTGACGAAATCCATAAAAAGTATGCAGGCGGTCTTCAGCTCTAGTGCATACGGTCTGGAATATATTTCTGACCACATTTACAGATTATCATGATGAGGAGCCTATGAACCAACCTGAACTGGATTCGTTCCCTGAAGAAGTTGCCCGACAGCTTAAAACATATGTCTACCGGCTGATCGACCCGCGCAATGGTGAGACTTTTTATGTTGGTAAGGGCAGGGGCAATCGTGTTTTCTCCCATATTCATGCTGAAAAAGGCCTGGAAGGTGATGAGTTGGATAACAAACTGACGCGAATCCATGCTATCCACCTCGCCGGTCTTGAAGTGGCTCATGTTATCCATCGCCACGGAATGTCTGAGGAGGCTGCATTCCAGGTGGAGGCCGCTCTGATTGATGCTTATCCCGGACTCACCAATATTGCCGGCGGTGCCGGGGCTGATTTCGGTTCGATGCATGCCCTGGAGATCATTCACCGCTATTCTGCTGAGCCGGCAGAATTCCATCACAGGGCCATCCTGATTACTGTCAACCGATCATCTGAAGAGACTTCTCTTTATGAAGCCACCCGCTACGCCTGGAAGATCAGCAGAGCCAGGGCGGAGCAGGCAGAGCTAATTCTCCCGGTAGTTCGTGGAATCATCAAGGGTGCGTTTATCGCAGAGAAATGGATTGCTGCGACAGCAGAAAACTTCCCGGGGCGCGAGGATCGGCCCGGCCGTCTGGGTTTCAACGGCCATGAGGCACCTCGCGAGATCAAGGAACTCTATGTGGAAAAGAGAGTACCCGATAAATACCGGAAGCAGGGCGCTGCTAATCCAATCAGGTATACATGGACCGGCTGATTTTCTCGCTTCATAAAAGCCGCTTCTGACGACCTTTCCCGGAACATAAAGAAAGGAACGGAACCATGAGCAGATTTCTTGTCGAAGAAAAACCGAAACAGGCACGCTTTAAGGCCGAATCTTCATACATTTCAGAACCGGCGAGGACAGAAGGATTTTACAGAAAGCATCCTTATCCGTATTGTCTGCCGGATGAATCTGCCTGCGAGAACCTTTTTTCTGAAATTCGCTGGCCCATCAGAAACTATTTTGCATTGCACGAGATCAAGTGGCACGATGGGCATGATCACAATCCGAGTAACCACCTTTGCGATTCCCAGGTCTGCGGTGCCAACTTCCTTTTCCCTTTCTTTGATAAGAAGGAAGCGCTGGCTGTGTTGTTGCGCCCCGTATTTCCGGATTTACAGAAAATGTTGAAAATCGAAGATGATCAATATGTGGCCTTTGAGTGGATCGGGGAAAAGAATTACCTGGGCGAGAAAATATCCCGGAACAAAAAACGTCCTCGCGGCGCACTCTTTACCAGTGCTGATGCCGCCGTCATGTTCGAGCGTCAGGACGGGCAGAAACAGATTGTCTTGATCGAGTGGAAGTATACCGAATCTTACTTTCCCACTTCTTTGAAATTTGCCCGGAATAGCGGCACCGACCGGACGAAGATCTACGAGCATCTGTATCTTGCCGATGATTGCCCGATCTCAAGGGAATTGATACCCACTTTTGACGATCTGTTTTACGAACCTTTTTATCAGCTCATGCGTCAGCAGTTCCTGGCTCATGAAATGGAAAAAGCGCACGAACTGGGCGCAGACAGGGTCAGTCTGCTCCACATCTCCCCCCGCCATAATCAGGATTTCACCCGGGTGACCTCTCCGGCTCTCCAGGGTCTGGCTCCGTCGGCCACCGCCGTCTGGAGTAAACTGGTAAAAAATCCGGACAGGTTCTCTGCTGTATACTCCGAAGACATTTTTGGCAGATTCCCGGTTGAACGATTTTCAGAACTCGCAAATTGGTGGCGCTATATAATTGCAAGATACCCCTGGGCTCAGGGGTGACATGATTCTGGCTACCTGTTATATAGCCAGACTGTCTGTTTGAATCAGGAGGTTGCAATGAATCGGAATAGCGAGATTGAAGTTCAGAATATCGTTGAGTCGGTCTGTCCGGACCAGAAGCTTCGAGCAATATATATGTCAGTTATCTCGGATGGCATATTTGAAGCAAACCGCTATGACCGGGGAATCTGGGCTGTTAGAGTAGCCAGAGGCGGAGTTATGTTAACAGTGGCTCATTATTATGTTTGCACAGTAGATAGTATCGGCGTCTGGCTGGCTCTCGATAATGCCTTCTTGCGAACCGAAGAGAATTTCCGGAACTATCTGCCATCCATGGAACAGCTGAATAAATGGGGTTGGAAGATGGATGAAGCGGGAGCTCCGAAGGCCTATCCTGTATATAAGGATAGAAGCAAGCGCACAGATTTTTCGGCGAATGGCTATTATTCTCCTGGTAAGAATCACCCGGAAGCATGGAAACACATTCGCAAATTATTCCTAAACCTGATCTACAGCGCAATTTACTACGGTCAGGATATGGATAAGGATTCTCCCGGATTGCACTGCTCAGGTTTTCTCAAGTACGTCAGAAACCGGTATGGGATCGCCCTACCAGATCCGTTGTATATTGCACAGGATTAAATTCCTTTTTTGTCAGTTTCCATCCTTTTCCAGCCGGCTTCAATTCTGGCGGAGTGCGTATGTCAGAGATCCAGTCCATTTTTCCTGATAGTAGATCTGCAGCCCTTGCCATAGAGAAGTATATAAATTGCCTGCGTCCTTCTCCCAACAAATATCATTTAAGAGCATATGATTTTCACCACCCGGATACTTCTGAATGGTGGTTCATTCCCGGAGACGAATGGCCCGCTTATCGCTTTAGTAAACTCTTTGTAAATCAAATAAATGTTGCGCCATCAGAAGAAAAGGATTGGCTGTGCAGTGGCTTGTATATCGAGAAAGGTTATGGCGGTGAAGCTGCAAAGCTCTATCCTGTTAAACATTCACAGATTCTACAGAGGAACTGGTATTGGTTTCGGTTTATTGAACATGCCAGAAATGATGATCTGGATATTTCCCAGAGAGATATTCTGAAGCGTTGCGGATGCCCGGCATATATCTCGTTGGATGCAATCCCGATGGAAGCACATGAAGAAATTGATAACCGGGAACCTGAAATAGACCGTAAATTACCACATGACAAATTACTAATTGAAGTCAAACTGCATAATGATCAACTTTCCTTCTCAATAATCCAGCCCGGGTCGGAAATTCTTTCCGGGCTAAAAGGTGTCTCAAGTATTAAAGATCTTGCGGAATTTCTGGAAGTCCGGTCAAATGATCTGGATTTCTTCTGGATCGACCTGTTGTTTGGTGTGCATATTAAACGTGGAGACTTGCCTTCCGGCGGCTGGGGAGCGCCGGAGATCTGGCGCAATACCATGGAACCCTGGCAACCATGGGTGGGATGATTAGGCCGAAGATAAAGCACTTGTATATATCGACCCCTCCGCCTGTCTCCCGCTTTTCCTGTTCGACCTAGTGCAGGATACTGATGATGTACTGGTTTTTGTTAGAAAAACGGCGCCAACGGCAAATATATAACTAGAATAGCTGTTATTCGAGGAGGCTTGTTTGAAAGCAAAAGACCAAGTTGTCAGAGAGGAGATGGCCCCTAGAGAACAACTCTATGTGGCGATTGAAGAACATCTAGATCATCTGAAAATAGGCGTTCAGGTACTCGTCGCACGCTCTGGGATTGCAGAAGGTGGTGTAGCGATCAATGATGTGGCAGACGAAATTCTGGCAATGGCCTTGGAAACCGCGGTCCACATTGCGGATCAGTATGATCCTTCTCTAAATGCTTATTCTTGGCTATTGACAATTGCTTCCAACAAACTCAAGGATTATAGAAAGAAGGTGACGCGTGAATATCGACATGCCGACTTGATCGGGAATATGCCAGATCCACAACAACAAGATCAATCCAATTCTGGACATTTATGGAATGAATTAGCTGAAGATCAAAAATTTGAGCGAATGCTTAGTCAAAAAGCTGGCCAATCGCGATTGGAAGATCAACTTTTTGGCCTTGAAGATTTGCTTTCATTAGCGAATGAAAACGATCGAATCATACTCCAGATGGCATATGTTAGCGATATGAGTGGACAAGAACTGGCGGCAGTATTGAATATAACCGAGGCGGCCGCTCTAATGAGATTGTCTCGGGCTAGGTCAAGGTTATTTACTGCTTATTGCAAGAGTGAAAAAATGGCAAGAGAGGGCTAATATTATGGAAAAAGAATTTCTTTCAACATCGAATCGTTGGATGATTTATCAGTATATTCAAGCTCTCGATTCCGGCAATTTAGATAACATTGAGCGAATCCTTCAAGCAGCACAACAGGATGCCAGACTGGATCGCATGATTGGAGAGATCAACCAGGAATATGCTAATGAACTGAGATTGACACCCCTGGCGCAGACTTCCGCAAAAGTGAAGGAATTGCTTGAAAAACATTTTGCCTTGGGAGTGATTGTTGTGGACACACAACCGCTCACCGTTGGTGATGTAGCAGCTAGAATGACTGGCGATCAAGAGTTGCCGCAATCTCACCGAGAGATTGGTAAATCACTTCTCAACAACTCCCTAGTTTTACCGGAATGGTTAAGCTTACAGACTGTACGACAAATTGGAGCAAAACTGCTGCTCGCCGATGAGCGTTTTTTGCGAGCTTTTCGAGATACTGCATTGCAAATGATGATGGGACGCGGACAAGCCCAAATGGCTGCCACTCGGGCAAAGCGTTCTCGCCGAAAAACGACATCTCCTAAAGCTGCAAAGTCAAGGAAGTAAACATGACCAGCATAAAAACCGCGGATTCAGCAAAAGTCACAACTTCTGTGCAATCAGTTTGGCAACAATCTGGCTTTGAGAAACCTAGGCCAGGTATCGTGCCGCTCAACGAGCTTATAAGTGCTTACCCGATCTGGTTCGGGGAAATACCTTATCTTACACCTCGGAATGCGAAAATATTTCTGGCCAAGAAAATGGGGCAGACACCCGTGTTAGATTTGAATAGCGACGAAAACCTGTCGGGCTTTCTGTTTGCTCAGCAGAGCCGGTCGGTTTTCACTGGTTGTATTTTTGTTGACGCGAATGACATCCTTGCCCGCCGACGATTTTCTGCTGCCCACGAGCTTGGTCACTACCTGTTACATTTTTTACCCGTAATGCAAGAATTAGCTGCTGCCGGTGAAGAAGAAGTTATGGCGACTGAAGGGTTGATCTATGAAACAGGAAACGATACTGAAAATGCGAGTGCTACCGATGCCTGGGCAGCGAAGCAAATTGTGCTTCCAGGGTTAGAAACCGCGGAGAATGTTATGCTATTTACTCAACCCTGGCAGGAGACGGAAGCGAACCAGTTTGCTGCGGAATTACTTATGCCCACGGAAACTTGCCAAACTCTTATCACTCGACACCAAGTTCCTTTTGGCCGGAAACGAGAATTCCTGGCCAACCGATTATCTAGTGAGCTTTTAGTTAGTCGAGAAGCAATCACTTGGCGGCTCGCAACTTTAGGGATAGGAGGCTAAATGTCCTATTTCATTTTGAACCATGGCGGTGCAAAAGCTGTAGGTGGTACGGTTATTCCAAACCCCATTTATATGCCCCAGAATGGGCATGATGTCAGCGATGTAGATCTGAGCTACGAGGAAAAAGGCGAATGGAAACCTATTCCTTTTTTACATGTAACCGGTTGGGGACAAGATGAATGGGAATTTTCGCCTATGCGTTACGTAGACGGTAAAGATGTTGGAAAGATTGCGGCGCGGCTTCTAACTCCAGACGGCTGGCCAATTCCGATACGTGTATCGCAGATAGGCGGAATCTCGATGCGCGTCGAAGGTCGTGATATTCTGAGTGAATACGTTCGAGCAGAACGGGTTGTAACGATGGTGGTACAGCCTTTTCACTGGGCAGAGGTAGAAGAATTTGCCATTCATCTGCAGGAGGATGGAATTCGCTTGTTACCGGTATTCCTTGATCCAGCTACCAAAATATGGGAAAGCCAAGCAGTCTCTCAAGCTACAGATAATCGTTCACGTGAAGAAATGTTCACTCTTGAAGAGGAAGTCTTGGCACAAGCAGCGGATATCCCCACGATTGTCGATGGGAGACTGCAGGCTCATTCTGGTGGGTTTGATAGTAAAACGTGTCCTGTTTTTGGGGTGATTAAGACACATCAACAAATTCCACTTGATGTGTCGCGATTGAAGATGTTATATGCCTTGCAGATTGGTCAACGCCTGCCCGCATTCATCCATGCTCCGGCCAAGAATCTTACTGCTCTGACCTGGTATTTAAGAATTGGTGAAGGGGGCGGGCAATCAGCCCTGGATGGAGTTGTACGTATTGAGGTATCTCTGGACTGGTATGAGAGCCACGCTGAAAACACCAATTTCGTAGATCGTCTATCGCGGGTTGTAATGGCTTATCGTTGTCAGCGTCAGAGTTACAACCGGGCGCAAATATCGCTAGAACCAATTGTCCGCGGCGAAGATCGCCTAGGTGCAGTATTTGGAAACTACACCCGTTTACTCAACCATTTTTATTATCTGGCTCATATTAATTAGGAGTGCAAAGATGATTGAACAAAATTTGATAAAAGATAGCCAGAAGCAACATGCAATTGGCAAAGTTGGTTCACCTAGTGGAAAAGAGGCAACTAGCGATCAGTTCTATTTTTGGGTTGATCGAAACGCTCTCGTAGAGTCTACGCAAATTATTCGCACCAGCAGCATCATCGGCGGACAAGAATTTCGTTTCTTCGCCCTGGTTGAACAAGTGTTTCGGGTAAGTGATAAAGCGAACATTACCGATGAATGGGGAGCGACCGATGGAAACTCGGAAGAAGAAGCCAATTTCAACAGCCAAGGTGTGACTTATGCTTCTGCACGTATCTTACGAGCTGATCCACCTGTATATACCCCACCATTAGAACAGAGTAAGGTATATGTATGTGACGAGAAAGAGGCTGGTCTAGCATATGGGTCAGATGAAAACGAGGCTCCGCTTACCCTGGGTAAAATTAAAAATGGCGGTAATGTTGTGGCCGGAAGTGGTCAGATTGATATGAATTATCTGATCGGCGTGAGCGGCGGTCATATGAATGTCAATGGAGTTGCTGGACGAGGCACAAAATCCAGCTTTTTAATGTTTACGATTTATATGATGCTCCTAGAGGCTGAACGACAGGCCAAAGAAACCCCGGGCGACCCCAATCGTATGCAAGTGGTTCCCATAATATTAAATGTCAAAGGTTATGATTTGTTCTATATTGACAGATGGAACAAAAACTACAATCCCAAGAAGCATGCTGATGCATGGGCGGCGATGGGTATTGAACATCCGCAACCCTTTAATGGCACTCGCTTTTTTGCGCCACAAATGCCGAATGCAGACATATCGGTTCCTACTGGCAGCCGGGGCACGGTTGAAGCATATAGCTGGAGTCTGGCTGACATCGTCGAAAATGGTCTGCTAATGTATTTATTTGCATCTGAAGATACGGAGGATATGAACTTTAGTGCTTTGGTTCTAGACATCGAGAGTTGGCTCACGCAAGAAGATGTGCAAGCAGATGGAACTCTCAAGCGCAGGTTGCGCGGAAACTCGTTCGCACCTTCTAAAAAGATGCCAGAGAAAGCAGCTAATGATAATAATGACGGGGATATGGAAAAGGATGAACAAGGTGCTTCCTTTCAATTCAATGGTGATTCTAGCAATTTTAATCCTGAAACAATTCCACAGACTTTTGCTGAATTAGCTGCTTGGGTTAAGAACATTTCCCAGGATCTTCCTCACCAATGGAACAGCCATCATGTTGGTACATGGCGGAAATTACATCGCAGGCTTATCAAGCTTATTCATGAAGGCAAGGGCGTTTTAAGGCTAGACGATATGAAAGGTAAACCGCTCAACTTGGTGATTCGCCAAAATAGCGCCCCTATCGTAATCGACTTAAATAGCTTAGCGAAGGTACCTGGGCTGCAGCGGTTTGTAGTAGCAACGATTTTCAATCAATTACTTGAAGACCGAACCGGACCAAATGCTGTGAACGGCTTGGTTTACCTGGTCGCTCTGGATGAACTCAACCGATTTGCTCCAAGGAACGCAAAAGATGCCATTACTAAGCTAATTGAGACAGTGGCCGCGGAAATGCGGTCAGTGGGCATTATCTTACTTGGTGCGCAACAACAGGCTTCCAAGATCAGTGAGAGAGTTTTTGAGAATGCTGGTATACATGTTGTTGGACGTTCTGGTAGTTTGGAAATGTCTCAACCAATGTGGCGTTTTTTGAATGAAAAGACGCGAGCTAAAGCAGCCAATTTGCAATCGGATGAAAAGCTGCTCATTCAAGATTCGTTCCGCGAACCTATGCATATTCGCGTACCGTTCCCAGTTTGGGCTATGCGATCTGTTGAGGCTCAAGCTGGAATTGCCAAAAGTAATAGTAGCAGCGAAGATGCCCCCGCATCGATTATCACTTATTAGGAAGGATAGCATAATGAAGCTACTTCACACAAGCGACTGGCACTTAAATGAGCGTTTAGGAAGGATAGAGCGCCAAACTGATATTGCTGACCGCCTTATGGAAATCGCCGGTTACCTTGACCAGCATAAAGTTGACGTGATGGTGGTCTCCGGCGATTTGTTTGCCAATATCACTCGGATGGATGCTGTGAGAAATGCTGTGGCCGATGTCAGCCGAGCATTCAAACCTTTCTTATTAAGCGGAGGCACGATTGTAGGCATCTCCGGGAATCATGATAATGAGGCTTTGTTTAACTTATTTCGTGAAATGATGGATTTAGTTGCTCCTATCGAGACAAAGGGAGAAGCAGTAAAACCTGCTGGACGTATGTACTTATACGAAGGCCCTGGATACATACGTTTGAAAGATCGGAAGGATAATGTAGTTCAGTTCGTTTTATTGCCATTTCCTACCCCATCACGATATCTACATGGACAGCATGCCCAGTACGGTAGCCTGGAAGAGAAAAACCGCGCCTTGCGAAACGCGCTAAAAAACACATTGGATTCTATCCAGAATGATTATGTGGACAAACGTCTGCCTGCTGTACTTGTAAGCCACATACATATTCGCGGTAGTAAAGTGCATAATCTTTATCATATCGCCGAAACTGAGGATGTGATATTCGAAGTCGGTGATATACCCAGCGCTTGGTCGTATGTTGCATGTGGCCATATTCATAACCCACAGAAAATAGAAGGCATGGATCGGGTTTGTTATGCAGGAAGCGTTGAACGGCTGGACTTTGGGGAAGAAAATGACAATAAAACTGTATGGTTGGTCGATATCTTGCCTGGCACATCTGAGCTACCCGCTCCAGTGGCGCTTCCTCTGAATGCGACACCACTTTACCGTATCGTGGTAAATAATCCAGAGACCGATCTGGTCGGCTTGGAAGAACGGTATCCTGATGCACAGCGGGCAATTGTAAGTTACACAATAAATTACAAGCCTGGAGAGCATAACCTGGGCGCGATAACTGAAGAAATTGAGCGTGTATTCCCGCATTGGTGTGAGCGGCAAACTCATGCTATTGGTAGTCAAGTGGAAGCGGTGGTTATCCAACATAAAGGCAATCTTGAAGATATTCCGGAAACGGTACGTAACTTCCTGACGAGCAAGTTTGAAAGCCACCCGGACAAGGATGATTTGCTTGTTCTGGCCGATAAATTGCTCATCAATGAGGAGGATGTAGAATGATTCCACTGAAGATCACATTATCCGGGTTCATGAGTTACCGTGAACGACAAACTCTGACTTTTGATGGGGCCAGACTATGGGTGCTTTCTGGTCCAAATGGCGCCGGCAAAAGTGCCATCTTCGATGCAATCACGTTTGTACTCTTTGGCGTTTACAGAGATCAGAAACAAAACTTCACCGACCTGATCAACCACAGTTGTGATCGAGCGGTAGTAGTATACGATTTTCGCCTTGGGGATGTGGCATACCGCGTACAGAGAACCATTCCTAAACGCGGAGCAGCAACACGCTGCGCTTATACATTGATCTCAGTACCAGACGGCGGTGATCCAAAATTAGAACCTATAGAGAGAACAGATCTAGAGAGTGGTTTCAAGGATTGGGTAGAGCACACAATTGGCCTGAATTACGAAACATTCACTGCCTCAGTTCTTTTGCAACAAGGCAAGAGCGACCGGTTATTAGATTCGGCTACCGATCAACGCTATAAAATCTTATCTAAGTTGATTGATTTATCGCGTTATGAAGAACTAGAATCTAGAGCGAAAGACAGGAAGCGGTATTGGGATGGACGTGTAACCTATTACACTGGGCAGCTAGCGAATCTACCACCAGTTTTGGCTAAAGATCAAGCAGATGCTCAACAACGGATCGAGCAGGCTAACGCTGCCAGCAAGGTCGCTCAAGCTCGAGTTAATGAATTGACAGAATTATTTGGACACGCCCAAAAATGGGAAATGCTTTGTGATCGACTGACAACTGAGCTATCCGACTTAGAAAAAACTCGCCGACTTATTGAACAAGAAAACGAAATAGTGAAATCTTACCAGCGTTGGACAGAGCTAACTCGTGTTCTGCCAGTTCTGAATGGATTATATTCAAACCGAACCCGGCTAGATGAAGCTAGACAAGCGGAAAGCGACCACCAGCGACAACTTGAAAGTGTACTTGAACCCCTTCGCCTAACCGAGGAGAGTAAACATAATCTAGAGCGAGAAAATCAGAAGCAGGGGGACATCGCTGGTGCTTGTCAGCAAGAAGTGATCAAAGCTTCTAATCGTCAGATTGAGTTGAGTCCGGTAATTGCTTTACTAGATCGGATAGATTCTAATCAATCCCAACGGGAAAATTATCTGGGAAGTTTGTCCGAGTTCCCCTCTAATTTGAAGGAGCAACTCACAAGCGCCCTGGAAAGCGAGGCTTACTTTTCGGAATCAGGTAAGGCAGTACCTTGGTTACGTAATCTGATTGACAACCGAATAAAGCTTCAGAAAGCTGTAACCAAGCGAGATGAAGCCATAAATGATTTAGATCATTCCCAAGGCGACCTGGAAATAGCCCGCCTTACTCAAAAAAAAGCTGAGAGTGAATTCGGGACAGCACGTCGATTAGAATCAAAATCGAATTCTGCGTTAGCAAAATCTCAGGCCCAGTTGGATGAGATTCAGGCGAAAGTAATCCGTTTTGGCGAAGTGGAAGGGGAGAAGATTTGCCGCTACTGCGGTAATGAAATGACCCAAGAACATATAGAACGTGAAAAAGGAATTATCCAAGCTGAATTGACTAAGGCTAGGCAGAATCTTGATTCTGATCAAGCGGGGCAACGTGTTGCTGAAAAACACGTTGAGGATGCCGAAACTGCCAGTAACAAAGCACGACAAAAAGTAACAGCGATTCAATCAACCGTCCAATCCCAAGAACTTGCCAGAGATTCAGCTATACAGAATATTAGAGAATCTTTAGTATCTTTATCTGCTGCTTACACAAATTTGCCTTCCCGTTTTCAATGTTTGGTTACTAAGAATCTACCACAATATGAGCCCGATTGGCTAACTACAGCCTACCCCGCACCGGAAGATATTAACCAGGTCAAAAAGGAACGGGACAATGAAAAAAAGCAGCATGCTATCGTTGAACAGTTACGTGTCCAAATTGCAGAATATAATAATAATATTGTTCTTTTGGCAGAAATAGATAAAACACTTGAACAAGACAAGAAAAAATTACCAACCGGTTGGGGGAATGCCCGATCTGAATACAAAGCTATTCAGATCGCCAAAGAACAAGCTGAAGGCGATTTTAAGGTAGCTCAATCTGAACAGGCTCGGATCGGAAATGAACTCAATATAGCTGGACGTGAATCCGATAGATTAAGAAAGCTAAAGGCAGATGCCGAGTCTGCTTTAATAAATGACCAAGCAAGACAATCTGAAATCCAAACTACGCTACATAACCTAGAAGAGCAACTCCAGCCTGAATGGCAGCAAATAACTACTTCTATGACTTTAAAAAGTCTTGCTACTTATCAATCTGAATACAATAGCTTAGCACATTACGATGACTTATATCGAGACCTTAATGCATCCAAGCAAACGGTGGAAGCTAAAGCGAAAGAAGTCGCTAACCTAGAAAAACAAATCGCTAATATCCCAGAGGCGGCGCGGCGTAAAGCAAGTGAGATCAAGCTAAAACTCACCAATTCTCAATCGGAAAGCCAAAAAGCAGAAAATGAAAAGATCCAATCTGAACAAAACCAGAAGGAACTTATCAAACGTAAAACCGATAGAGAAGCTGTTGAAGCCAAGAAACGAAACGGGGAGCGTAAGAAACATTTATACGGTATTCTTGCTGAACAAATGGGGGATCAGGGCATTCAACAAGCGTTGATAAACCAAGCTGAAGTAGCCATAGTTAACGAAGCTAACCAATCTCTTTACAACTTATCCGGTGGGCGTTGGACACTATCTCTGCGAGAAAAGGGACGAAACAAAAAAGCACTGGATATGGAAGTTCGAGATATTATGACAGGCGGTCAGGATGCTATTCCGGTAGTACTTGCATCGGGAAGTCAGAGATTTCGTATTGCAATTAGTCTCGCCCTTGCTATTGGAAAATATATCCGTCGAGAATCGCGACGCATAGAGTCTGTCATTATTGATGAGGGGTTTGGCAGCTTAGATAAGACTGGTCGGGAGGATACTATCCAAGAATTGCGTTCCTTGCAGCAACATTTGGAACGCATCATTCTGGTATCTCATCAAGAAGAATTCTATAAAACTTTCCAAACAGGTTATACCATTGATATAGTGAACGGCAGTTCGCAAGCATCATTACTGAATAACTGATAATAGTGCTATCTTCTCTGCGCCGCAACAGCGGCTCCCCGCGCCCAACGTCATTTCGACCATCCCCGTTAGCAGGGAGGAACCATGGATAACATGCTTACTTTGCTTGGTGTTGTAGACTACGAAGCAGATAGATAGCTTTTAGTAATCCAAGCAGGTTTGTTTGCCTTAAAACTTGATTCTCTAAGGCGAATGCAACCTAATTTACTTCCTGTCAAACAGAAATTCGGTTATTTCTTTTTCAATTCAAATTTCACCCCCAAAAATAATTCTCTCTTTGTTTCATTCAGGATATCAAGTTTTTTTAACGAAATAAAATAATCAATATCGCCTTGGATTAAGGTGTTTCGATGATTCTCCATTGCCCATTCAACGCAAGCTTGAATCATTTCTGGCAATTTCTCTTTTTCTTTCTCTACTCTAGCTTTTTTTCGTTCCTCAAGCTCTTTATGCAACAATTCCTGGGCCAAACCGTCTACAAGGCTACGCTTTTGTTCCAATTCCTGAGAGTGAACAATATAGGGGGAATATCCTTTTTTCTTCCAGAAATCAATGTTTGTAGAATTCGTATGTGACCACCTCGAATCATTGACATCGACATAATTTATTAACAAATAGGTTGCCAATTCTTGGCTTAATTCTTCATCAGACTTAGATAAGATAGGGTTTTCTCTAAGCATGATTTGTTTTTTCTTCGCTAATTCCAGAACCTGTTTCATCTTGATGGCTACTTCCACTGGAGGATGGTATTCATCAACTCCTCGAGATTCCCAAAAAAGGCGCACCATTTCATAATCATGATCGATTGATTCGTGTTTGCCAAGGTCATTTTCGGAAATGAATGCAAGCATCTGGTCCACCAGGATCTCATTGTTCACTTCCAATATATTTGTCTTTCCCTCCAAACTTTCTTCGGTTTTTTTCGCTTGATCTTCTATGGTTTCGGTTTGATCATAACCAATTGTCGGTATAAAATTCCCCGACTCTTCAGATAATAATGAATTTGCGATTAGCCATGATTCTTTTACTAACAGATGATATTCTTGGGGTAAACTGACTGACCCCTTGTTCCATCCCTTCTCATTCCAAAATATTTCAAAAATATCGACCGGTAGGACCGTAGAATTTTTCCTCACCAATTTTCTCTCGTGTGCAAATTGTAATATTTCTTCGCCGTATTCGAGCGGTGTTTTCGTAAATATTTGTTTTAATTGCTCCACTTTATCAAGTTCTATATCCTTCTCTTGATTATTATTCGCCTTCTTATAACTAGGAGATTCAGTAATTTTTATGAAAAGGTAAACGTTAATAAGACAAAAATCGGTTCCCCACATCATACATTCATTTTTCTTGCATGCTTGCTGAGCAATTGGGCAAAACAATGAATTATCCATGTGTATCGTCAGTCCGAAGGAGAGAACACCCTTCTTTGAAAAAAGTATAACATAGCGATTATGCGATAACAAGACAATACTAGCTAATTTCAGGTATCTAATGGCTCAACTGCTGATATATTGGTAACTCCTCACTAAATTATTACTATAACCACCAATTGCAGATTCCATGGCAATTGCTGTATGACATTTAGAAAGTTCAATTGTCTTTTGTTAGTACACGCCGGGCACCGATCCAGGCAGGGATAGTCGCCTGCTATCTTTGCCGGCTTTCGTACCCGGAACACCGTTCCTAATGGATACTCGAATCCATAAGCCACAGCCTTGCTAACGTATGCATGCCAATCCAGCCCAGAAGCCATTTTCGATTTGCATTTCCCCTCCATCACATCATAATCCCAGCAGTTTACGGTGTGGCACACCCCATTTTCCTGGTTTGCACACACTCCGTTCACAATATCCGAAGGGGCGAGGAGATCGGGGTAGTAATAGGAGTAGTAGAAAATCTGCAATGCAATGGTCGGTGTACTGGTTGCTGCCATAATATTTGGGGTTGGCGGTTTGGTGGCGGTGATTCTCACGGTTGGCTCTGCCGGCCGAACTCTCTCCGTCATAGTAATAGTGGAGATCTGAACCTCACTCGCCTGCGCACGTTCAGGGGGTG
>Ga0182027_10004005_pt1 | contig 23042 bp, 19 predicted proteins | sample 712E1DmetaG_FD_121300 | JGI IMG/M metagenome (GOLD analysis project Ga0182027, IMG submission 121300) | Permafrost microbial communities from Stordalen Mire, Sweden - 712E1D metaG (Illumina Assembly) | ecosystem: Environmental > Terrestrial > Soil > Wetlands > Permafrost | place: Sweden... | reverse complement strand
GGCAGTCCCGTGGTTGAAAACCGCCTCCGGATCAAGAAAACGGCCCCCTTCGACCAGCGCCGAACGAAAAACCCGAAAAATACTCACCCCTTCCGAGCTCCTCCAAAATGGCGCAGCCATTTTATTCTAGCAGCGCAGAGGACGACGTCCGACGCGCTGCTAGCTGATCCGACTTCGCTTTTCGATCGGCGAATCGATTTCGTGTTCTTCCGGGGGCCCAGCTTCGTCCCTGCCAAAGCCGAGCCGATCGACATGGTCCTGAATCGCGCGCAACCGCCGTTGTGGTCGTCGGATCATGCGGCCTTGGCGGCCGAATTGCTCATCGAGCCGGCACCGTGTGACCTGCACCGGAAATAGGAGCAGTCCACGCACCGGCGACCGAGAATTGCGCTGCAGTTACGGTTGCACAGCGGCCCGTTCGACCGCACCTGCGCAACCGAGCTGGAAGGCCTGGGAAACCGCGACGAGGCGGCCAGTCTTTACGAATACCTGATCAAGAAATATCCCGATTCCGAGTTCGGCGCCCGCGCCCACGGACGCTTGGAGGAACTGCGCAAAGCACTGGAGCCGAAGAGGGCAGTGGAAACCAAAACGCCACCCCCAGTTTTATGAGGAACCGGCAGACCGGGAAGAAGTGAATTAGCTTTTCAATCCCGCCTTGAACTGGGCGGCGCACGCCGGGCACATGCCGTGGGTTGCCTTGGTGTCGAGGCTCGTTTCGAGGAACTGCTCCAGAGGGACCCAACTATTCTCGTGCTCGACCTTCTTACACCAGGCACAGACCCGAAGGAAACCCTCAAGGTAATGCAGGTGGGAGATCAGCCGCCGGGTGAATAGATGGACGGCCAGCCAGACCACGAGGACCGCGCCACTTTCGACGGCGCTTTCCCGCCAGGATTCATGGTATTGGTCAAACCACGACATGACGATCAAAAGCAAGAAACCGGCGTCCTCATACCAAAGGATCCGATACCGGCGTTGAGAGTATATTTTCATAAGGGAATAATCAGGGAACCAGACTGGCCCGTCGCTTGCCCGACCACGACTTGTATCGGCCACAAAGCGACCGGACAGATCGTAAGTCGTTTCAGTTCCCAGGATTATGCGCCATTCCCATGAGAATTCAAATATTGGCCATGGTCAAATCGTCGGCGGGGCAATGGGATTCCATCTTCCTGGCGACCAACCCAACGGCGCCGCCGGGCCGATCTGGACGGCGTCCGACGCGACCAAAGCTGCACTCGCCACCGTGTGGGAACAGCGGCCGGGAGAATTGAACAAGGCCCAGAAGCCCTGAGCCGCTCGCGGGTCGCCAACGCTTGCGTGTGTTTCCCGTTGTCTGGCGCTGGCAGGCGCCGTGAGGAGAATTCTTCACCGGGGTGACCCCGCCTCGGCTATGAGATCCCGTGTGGGAGGAATCCTCCCGAATAAACCCCTTAGCCGTTATCTCCCTCGGCTTCGTTCAGCCGGCTGCTGTCACGGTGCGGGACGGCGTTCTTCGCCAGTGACTTTTCCTTCGGGGGAAGATCCGGACCGTCCTGCCAGAGTCCATCGACCAGCGTGGTGTTGGGCAGGCTGATCAGGCCCCGCTGGTTTGTTTTCATCAGGAGCGCCAGCGCTTCCACGGCTCGCTCACCGACCAGTTCATGGCTCTGCCGGATCCCCGCGATGGCGCCGCGGTGGGGATTGTAGTCCAGGGTGGCCACGCCGACATCGTGGGGAATGTCCAACCCGGCCAGGCGGAGCAGGTCGGGGATGTTGCTCCAGTTCCCGAGCACCGCATCGATCTGGTGCCGTCGAACCCATGCGCCGAGTTTTGCCGCGGTGGCAGCAGGGTCATCCGAACGCAGCAGGAGCGGCGGCAGGCTCCGGAGGCCCTGATATTCATGGACTTCGACCAGGTAGCCCGCGGTGAACGGTTTCCCGAGTGAGGTCTCCTCAATTTCTCCCACCGCCAGGCCGATCCTCCTGTACCCCAGTTCGAAGAGGCGCCGGACGGCGGTCCGCGTGCTGCCGCTCTGATTGTTGGCGACCGTGTGCAGGGAGAGTCCGAGGTGCTGCGACTCGATGCAGAGTCCGCTGAAGTAATCCCAGTCTAGCGAGAGCTCGCGAACGCCGGCATCGAGTGCGCCAATAATGATGCCCCAGATCCCCCGCGACCTGAGAATGCGGCCCAGACGGACCCCTTCCGCGGTGGTGTTCTCGATCGGGAAGGTGATCAGGCGATAACCCATTCGCTCGGCGGCGCGACGGGCGCCCGCCAGAAACTGCTCCACGGCGAAGAAATTCTCGGCGGGAAGGTTGGCCCGGGAACGCCGGATGAAACCCATTGATGGCGGCGATCGTGCCGCATCCCGGGAAGTCCGGTAGGAATTGAGCGCCGAGAGCATGGGGTCCGGACGGTAGCCCAGGCTTTCGGCCAGCGCGCGGAGCCGGAGGCGCGTGGCGCGCGGCAACCTCGGATCGTTGCGCAGGGCCAGGGAGACCGTGGTCTGGTGGACTTTCGCCACGTTGGCGACGTCGGCCATCGTGATTCGTTTGAGGGGCATGCTCGGGAGAAACGGCAGTCGGAAACGGTATTTATTCTTTAGCAAGCGCAAAGCAACAGTTGCGGACCGCAAACCCGGGTTCCAAGTTGTGCAGACTGGACGAAGCTCAGGGCACCAGCGCTGGCGGTGTTTGCCGCTCCGCGTTCTCTTCCTTCCGGTCGGTCCAGAACCCGTTCCCCATTGCTTATGCCATCCAACCCCCTGAGGCTCGCCCTCGCGCTCAGTCTGGGCGCGGTCAATCTGGCTGCCGGCCAGTACCAAAGTTTCAAGGTCGCCGTCTACATTCGCGCCTACGAGGTCCAGAAGATGAAGGACCCGGAGTGGCTGAAAACGAACTGGGCGGTGGTCGAGAAGCAGCTGAAGGTCGACAAGGTGTACCTCGAAGTCCACCGCGATCTCATCATTGTCGATCCCGAAACCCTGAGGCAGGCCAAGGCGTTCTTCGCCGCCAAAGGGATCGCCGTCGCCGGCGGGATCGCCACGGTCAAGAATGAGGGAAGGCTCTTTGAGACTTTCGACTACACCAACCCGGAGGACCGGGCGAAAATCAAGGAGATCGTCACAGCGACGGCGAAGGCCTTCGACGAATTCATCCTGGACGATTTCTTCTTCACCTCGAGCAAGAGCGCCAGCGCGATCGCGCAGAAGGGCGACCGTTCCTGGACGGATTTCCGGCTCGAGTTGATGACGGAGGTGTCGCGCGACCTGGTGCTGGATGTCGCCCGGAGCGTCAACCCGAAGGTCAAGGTCATCATCAAATATCCCAATTGGTACGAGCATTTCCAGGGCGTGGGCTACAATCTGGAGGTGCAGCCGAAGATCTTTGACGAGATCTATACGGGCACCGAAACCCGCGACTCTGTTTACAACGCCCAACACCTCCAGCCTTACCAGAGCTACCAGCAGATCCGCTATTTCGACAACATCAAGCCGGGCGGAAACGGCGGCGGTTGGGTGGACACGGGCAACCGGATCTACGCCGATCGATACGCCGAACAGCTCTGGCTGACGATGTTCGCCAAGGCGCCGGAGATCATGCTGTTTGCGATGCATGAGCTGATCATGCCGATTCTGCCCTCTGACCGGGCGCCCTGGCAGGACCAGGGGACGAGTTTTGATTACGCCAAGGCCGTCGCACCGGTGGCGGGGGTGGCGGCGCCCACGCTCGCCCGCGTGGCGTCGCAGGCGCTTGAGCAAATCGATCCGCTGGTCGCCAAGCTGGGCAAGCCCATCGGAATCAAAAGCTATCGCCCCTACCATTCCCGGGGTGAGGATTTCCTGCACAATTACCTCGGCATGATCGGGATCCCCATCGACCTCCATCCCGAGTTTCCCACCGATGCCCAGACCGTGCTCCTGACAGCCGATACCGCCCATGATCCGGCGATTGTGGAAAAGATCAAACAGCACGTCCTGGCGGGGAAGAATGTGGTCATCACGACCGGCCTGCTGCGGGAGATTCAGGACAAAGGCTTCCGCGGACTGGTCGATCTCAGCGTCGGACCCGAGGTCTCCAGCACCCACGAAATCTGGGGACGCCGGATCGGCCGGCACACCCTGCCGGTCGACATCATCATCCCGCAGCTCCATTACAACACGAACGACAGCTGGGAGCTGCTCGGCAGCATGACCCACGGACTGGGGTATCCAATATTGCACTACTCTGCCTATGCGAATGGCAGCCTCTATGTCCTGACGATCCCGGATAATTTTGCCGACCTTTATCAGCTCCCCGCTCCAGTGCTGGACCAGATCCGCGCGACGATTTCGGGCAATTTCTTTGCCCGGCTCGAAGGCCCCAGCCGCATCGCCCTCCTGGCTTATGACAATCATGCGGTGGTCGTGGAGTCGTTCCGCGATGAGGCCGCCGAGGTCCGGGTGGTGACGACGGCTGACATCAAGATCCTGCACAACGAGGTGACGGGCGAGGATCTTCTCGGCTCACCGGATAAGGACCATTCGGCCTTTGCCCTCCGCGTGAAACCCCACTCGTTCGTGGTCCTGACGCAGAGATAATTTGCCTGCGAACCGCCGCGAGGATGAGCCGATCACTCCTTTAACCGAAGCCCGGATTGCGTTGCCTGCCAACCGATTTGCCAAGCCGGCATTATCTGGGTGCGGCCATTCGATCGATCGCTGGAATCTTAAACTACTATTGTCCATGAATATCCGAAACACCTTTGGCGCGGCCGTCGCGCTGGCCGTCATGCTCCACTCCGGTTCCGCCGCACCCCAGCCTCCGGCCGAGTCGCTTTCGATCAACGACCAGGAATACCTCGAGATGACCGGTCTGAACGTCATGCTGGCGCACGATTTCTATCCCGAGGGACACCAGGGAGGCGTGGGGGTGATCTTGAACGGCCAGCGGATCGGAACCAACGGCGACCTTCGGCTCGACCCGACTCCCGGCCAGTGGCAGCCAACCCCGGCCGTGGGCAGGCGGCAGGTCGACCGCGCGACCCAGGAGATCAGCGTCCGCATGGCCTATCCGGACGAGCGCCAGGATCGCAAGGGCCTGAACCCGATCGGCTATCCGGACCTGAAGCTCAGCTACGTGGTCAAGGTCAAGCCGGACGGATCGGCTTTCCGGATCATCGTGGACCTCGACGAGCCGCTGCCGGCCGCGTGGGTCGGGAAGGTTGGATTCAACTTTGAGCTCTATCCGGGAATTCTCTTCGGGAAGTCCTACGAGATCGGCGGTCAAACGGGAATCTTCCCCCGGCAGGCCAATGGTCCGGGTTCCACCACCAACGGCGACTATGAGCTCGACCCGCTTGGGCACGGACCGAGGGTCACCATCGCTCCGGAGTCGGACCGGCAGCGCATGACGATCGAGGCGGTGCGTGGGGGCGAACTCGCTCTGCTCGACGGCCGGGCCAAGCACAATAACGGATGGTTTGTCGTTCGTTCCCTGGTTCCCACAGGTGCGACCAAAGGCGCGATCGAGTGGGTGGTGCGCCCTCACGCAATTCCCGGCTGGAGATCCGACCCGGTCATCCAGGTTTCCCAAGTCGGCTATCACCCCAAGCAGCAGAAGATCGCAACCATCGAGCTGGACCGCAGGGAAACCGAACTGAAGCCGGTGACGCTCTTCCGCGTCACCGAGGCCGGCCTGGAGAAGGTCGCCGAGGGTCCGGCCAAGGAATGGGGACGATTCCTCCGGTACCGCTACCTGCAGTATGACTTCACCAGCGTGGCCGCGCCAGGAATGTACGAGGTGGGTTACGGTGAACTCCGATCAAATCCTTTCGAGATTGGCGCGCGGGTCTTCGAGCGCAATGTCTGGCAGCCCACGGTCGAATATTTCCTGCCGGTGCAGATGGCCCACATGCGGGTAAATGACAAGTACCGGGTCTGGCACGGCCTGGCGCATATCGACGATGCCCTCATGGCTCCGGTGAATCACAACCATTTCGATGGCTACGTGCAGGGCCCGTCGACGCTGACAAAATTCAAGCCCGGGGAGCACGTCCCCGGCCTCGATCGCGGCGGTTGGTACGATGCCGGCGATCACGATCTGCGCATTGAGTCGCAGATCGAAACGGTTCACGGGCTGGCCCTCGCTTGGGAGCTCTTTCATCCCGACCTCGACAACACCACGATCGACCAGGCGACCAGAATCGTCGAAATCCACCAGCCCGACGGGAAACCGGATGTGCTCCAGCAGATTGAGCACGGGGTCCTGACGATTGTTGGAGGCTACAATTCGATGGGAAGACTTTATCGGGGCATCCAGGACGCGTCGCTCCATCAGTATACGTTCCTCGGGGATGCCGCAGCCATGACCGACAACCAGGTGTTTCACGACACCGATGGAACGGCGATCAAGGTGCTCGCGGAGGCAGCTGTGGCGGGTGACCAGACTGAGCCAAAAATCGACCACCTTCCGCCGCTGGGATCTCCGGGTTCCGCCGATGACCGCTGGGTGTTCACGGAGGAGAATCCGAGGAGGGAGCTGGGCACTGCCGGGGGTCTGGCGGCGGCCTATCGCGCCCTGAAGGGATTCAACGACCCGCTCGCCAGCGACTGCCTGCGAATTGCGGAGGAACTCTGGGCCAAGGCCAAGGCTTCGAGCACCTCTCTTGACCGACTCGAGCCGGCGATCGAACTTTATCAAGCCACCGGGGAGAAGAAATACGCCGACGTGGTTCTTGGTTTGCAGGACCAGATCGTCGTCCAGGTTGACCGCGTCGGCTGGCTCGGCGCCCGCTCATTGTCACTGATCAAGGACCCAGCTTACACTGCAAAGATTCGGGCAGCGCTGCGAGCCTACCGGTCACAGGTGGATAAACTGGGGGAAGAGACCCCGTATGGCATTCCCTACACGCCGGAAGTTTGGGGAGCCGGGTGGGAGATCCAGCGTTTTGGCGTTGAGCAATACTTCCTGCATGTCGGTGCCCCGGATATTTTCACGGACGCTCCCGTGCTCGATGCGCTCAATTTCATTCTCGGCTGCCACCCTGGTTCCAACACGGCCTCGTTTGTCTCGGGGGTGGGCGCCAAGTCAATGATCCCGGCCTACGGAATGAACCGGGCCGACTGGTCGTATATTCCGGGAGGCATCACCTCTGGAACCGCGCTGATCCGCCCCGATTTTCCTGAGCTGCTCGAATGGCCGTTCCTTTGGCAGCAGGGAGAGTATTGCATGGGTTATGCGACCTCGGACTACGTGTTCCTGGTGCTGGCGGCCGATCATTTGCTGAACAAGTGAGCCGTTGCCGTGGCTGATTCCGATGAGGCGGACTGACGCAGAAGACAAGGCGGGGTGCGGCGACCCCGCCCTACACCTCCGATCGCAGGGATCTGGCTGAAGGCGCGTGCCCCCATGTCTCCACCCTGCTTATTTCGCGTTATTCGGATGATCCCCGCGCTGGCGGGCGTTTTAGCCACGCCTGTTTTTGCCCAGGACAAACCCGCCTACCTTGATCCCACGCTCCCGGTGGAGCAGCGGATCGATGATCTGCTGCAGCGGATGACCTTGGAGGAGAAGGTGGCCATGGTTCATGCGAGCGGTGAATTCCGGGCGGGAAGCGTTCCCCGTTTGGGAGTCCCTTTTCTTTGGACGGCCGATGGACCCCAAGGCGTGCGCGAGGAAACCAAGCTCGACTCGTGGGATCTTGCCGGCCGCACCGACGACTATGTGACCGCGATGCCGGTGGGGATGAATCTCGCGGCTTCATGGAATCCCGAACTTGCGGTGGCGTGGGAAAGGCGATCGGCGAGGAAGCCTGTGCCCGGGGCAAAAACGTAATGCTCGGACCCTCGCTGAACATCATGCGGACACCACTGTGCGGCCGGACCTACGACTATTTCGGCGAGGACCCATGGCTGACCTCCCGCATGACCGTGGGCTACGTCAAGGGCATGCAGGCCGAGCAGACGGTTGCCTGCCTGAAGCATTTCGCGCTGAACAACCAGGAGTACAACCGTGGCACCGTGAACGTGGAGGTCGACGAACGTGCCCTGCGCGAAATCTATCTGCCGGGCTTCGAGGCGGGCGTGAAGGAGGGCGGCGCCCTCGCTGTCATGGGCGCTTACAACAAGTTCCGGGGTCAGCACTGCTGCCATAACGAGTACCTGTTGAACCAGGTTCTGAAGAAGGAATGGGGGTTCCAGGGTGCGGTCATCTCCGATTGGGGTGGCACGCATGACACCCGCGAGGCCGCCTTGTACGGTCTCGATCTACAGATGGGCGGGCGTGCACCCCACGACGAGTGTTTCCTGGGGCGTCCCTTCCGCGAAGGCATTCTAAAGGGCGAATTCCCGATGTCGGTCCTGGACGACAAGGTGCGGCGCAATCTGCGCGTGCTCTTTGCCAGCGGGGGCATGGACGGCCGCTTGCCGGGTTCAGTCAACACGCCGGCCCATCTCGCCATCTCCCGCCAGGTGGCCGCCGAGGGAATCGTTCTGCTGAAAAACAGCACCGGCCTGCTGCCCGTGGATCTCTCCCGATACAAGTCGATCGCCGTGATCGGCGAGAACGCCGTACTCAAGTTTGCCCCGGGCCACAATTCCGCGGGGATCAAATCGTTCAAGGAAGTGACCGCCCTTGATGGCATCCTTGCGCGAGTCGGCGGCGCCGCGAACGTTCAATTCTCCAAAGGCTTCCGGCACCCGGAGATTCACTGGAGCGGCAAGCGGGACCATGCCGGCGTGCGGACCAGCGACAGCAACGCTGCCACTCCGGAGGAAGCCAAGGCTCTTACCGAGCGGGCGATTCGCGCAGCCCGGGAATCTGACCTCGTGATTTTCATCGGAGGATTGACGCATCAGTCTTTCGCGGACGACGAGGGCGTGGATCGCCGCGACCTCTCATTGCCCGCAAACCAGGACGATCTGATCGCCCGCCTGGCCGAGGCCAATCCCCATATCGTGGTGGTGCTCATCTCCGGATCGCCCGTATTGATGCCCTGGTTGGAAAAGGCACCCGCGGTGTTGCAATCTTGGTATGGCGGCTCCGAAGCGGGAAACGCTCTGGCCTCCGTGCTTTTCGGTGATGTGAACCCCAGCGGCAAGCTGCCATGCACCTATCCCAAGTCCCTCGGCGATGAGCCTGCCCACCAGGGCGGCAAGCGCACCTATCCCGGAGAGAACGGCACCGTGCATTACGACGAGGGTCTGCTGGTGGGCTACCGTTGGTTCGACGCCAAGAACGTGGAGCCTCTTTTCCCCTTCGGCTTCGGTCTCAGCTACACCACTTTCACCTACGGCAACCTGAAGGTGATCGGCGATGGCAGTTCCACCGCTGCCGTGGAATGCGAGGTCACCAACTCGGGCGCTCGCGAAGGGGCCGAAGTCGTGCAAGTTTATGTTCAGCCGAAACTGCCCAGCGTTCTGCGCCCCGTGAAGGAACTGAAGGGTTTCGCCAAGATCAACCTCAAGCCCGGTGAGACGACGAAGATCCGGGTTCCGCTGAACGGCCGTTCTTTCGCCTACTACGCCCCCGAGAAAAAGGGCTGGGTGGCCGAGGCGGGCGAATTCGGCATCCTCGTGGGAGCGTCCTCCCGCGATATCCGCCTGTCGGGGAGCTATACGCTGGTCGGTACGACGCTGGTCCAGTAACAGGATCAGCTGCGGCCTTGGGCCCGCTCCCACGCGAACAGATATTGCTGGGCCAGACCGGCACTGGCTCCGAAATGCACCCGGCCAAAATGGGCGATCTGCTGCGGAGTCCATCCCTCCAGCGCGTAACGCGATTCCATCGTTTTGGTGATCCACACGTCCACCGGGAAAGCCTCCAGCCGGCCGGCGCCGAAGAGCAGCACGCAATCCGCAACCTTTTCACCCACACCGGGCAGCTCGCGCAGCCGTTCCTTGGCCTCGTGATAAGGGAGCTGTTCCAGACGGTTGAACCAGTCCCCGTTCGCGGCCAGGATTTGTGCGGTCTGGTTGACGTAACGCGCGCGAAAGCCGAGCAGGCAGGAGCGGAGCGCTTCTTCGCTGACCGCCGCGAGTTCCGTCCACGTGGGCAGACGGTGGATTCCCGGCGCGATCTCCCGGCCATGACGCTGCGCCAACAGTTCGACCATCTGTTTAATCTGCACGATCTGTTTGGTGGAGCTGCAGAGAAAGCACAGCAACGTCTCCTCCAAAGGCTGGCGTAACAGACGCAGGCCGGGAAACGCCTTGAGGCAGCGGGCGAGGTGTGGGTCGCTCCGCCATGGCAGATCGTCAACGAGACGGTCGAAACGGAGCCCTGCCCCGAAATAGGAGGGCAATTCGTTCGCGACCATCCCGGCAAGCTCTGGCGGGGCAGACCACAGTAATCCGTCGGGTACGGCGGGCTTGAGCCGCGCGACACAATCGGCCCAGACACCTTGCCAGATGCCGTCGGACGAGTGGTTCCAGCGAAATGTCTGGCCGCCGTCGACCACCTCAGTGAGAACGGCTGGCGACAGGGGTTCCGGGAGCACGAGGGGCTGCCAGTCGGACCAGACAATCGAGGGGGACGACATGAAGGTGGCTGGAGAATCGGCAATCCTGCGAAAACTGCAAAAATAAAAAGGGATTCGCCTCGCGGAGGTTTGTGGAGATCGCGACCTAGTAGCAGCGGAAGGCGACCAGCGCTGCAAGGGGGTGGAGCGGCTTGAATCGCGCTGAACTGCTTGCCTGCCGGCGGGTCGGCAGTCCACGCTGGTGGCTATGTCAACCGCGACCTACACCCGGGAGGAAGAGATCGCCAACTGCCTGACCCATGGTTTCGGTTTGTTGTTGAGCATCGCCGGACTGGTTGTGCTCGTGACGTTTGCGGCACTGCGGAGCGACGCCTGGGCTGTGACTTCCGGAGCCATTTTCGGCGTATCACTGGTCGTGCTTTACGCGTCCTCGACGCTCTACCATTCACTCCGGGCCACCCGCCCGAAGCATGTCGCTCGCGTGGTCGACCATATGGCGATCTTTTACCTGATTGCCGGCACGTATACGCCGTTCATGTTGGTCAATCTCCGCGGTCCGTGGGGCTGGAGCTTGTTCGGCGTGGTCTGGGCGCTGGCTATCGGGGGCACTGTCCTGAAACTCTTTTTCACCGGCCGATTCCGGGTTCTGTCCACGCTCATTTACCTTTTCATGGGGTGGATTGTAATGGTGGCGATCAAACCGTTGGTGGAGGCGCTGCCACGGGGCAGCCTGATCATGTTGTTCGCGGGCGGGCTCGCCTATTCCCTGGGCACGGTGTTTTACCTGTGGAAGCGCCTGCCTTATCACCATGCCGTGTGGCACCTGTTCGTTCTTGCCGGCAGTATCTGCCATTTCTTCGCCGTGTTGGGCAGCATTGCCTAGCCGGATTAATGCAGTCGAGAGTCGAGCGACGAGTGGCGAGCAGCAAGTCGGATAGTACCAGGTTCGTTTGCGAGTTATTGACGCAGAACCTCGTATGATCGTGCGTATTCGACTTTCGCCCGCCGACTGCATCGTTGCGGCGAAACAGAGTCACTTTTTAGCCGGCATTTCCCACAGGTAACTCTCCCGGGCGAGGAGCGTCGTGCCGTCGGCGGCCAACAGACGCAGGTGCCATGCGTCCGGTCGGGCCTTCGCCCCCGGCCAGTCCGATCCGGTCAGGCCGAGCTGGCAGAGCGAACTGCCAGAGGGGATCTCGGCGGCGAAGGTAAAAATCTTCGGTTCGGGCGCGGCCGGGCTGATGACCTGTAATTCGAACCTGGCGCCTGAAACGGGGGCGTGAGGATTCTTCAACCGGATCAGCCAGTAATAGCCGTTTCGGTCCGCCGGCTGACTGCGCAGCATGTTGATGCCGCCGTCGTTTTGCTTGGCCCCAAAGTATTCGCTAAAACGGTGGAATGAATCGGCGCTGCGCCAGCCCGCAAGAACGCGCACGATTCTCAAATCAGCAGCCGAAGTGGAAGCCGCCAGCAGGAGCGTGAGCAGGACCAAGAACAGCCGAAGGCGGAAGGGCGGATGCATGCACTGAACGATTATCGCCAAATCGGATCGGCACAAGAGCGCAGAGGGCGTCGCGGATCCTGCAATCTGGAGCGAGCCTCTCTCTCGGTCGGAGAATCGGACGATGGCGGTGACTCTTTCGCGAGCAACGCCCTCGCGCCCAATAGAAGTCCGTCAGAAAATCATTGTAGGAGCCTGCTTGCAGGCGACTTTTACCTCGGAATCGCCTGCAAGCAGGCTCCTACAATTGGCGTCGAGACCGCTCACGGTTCCAAATAAACATCCTGGTACTGATGGATTCCCAAAAGAGCCGGACGCCAGTTTCTCACCGCCGGATGGCAGAGGTACACCCGGGTGCCGAAAAAGATTGGAGCGATCGGTGCTTCATGGAGCAGGAGGGCTTCAGCCTGTTGATAAAACTCGGCCCGCCGTGACGGATCGAGCGCGGAGCTGGCCGCGGCGACCAGTTGGTCATACTCCGGGCTCGACCAGCCGGTGGAATTATTGCCGCTGTCGGTCGTAAACAGCTCGAGATAGGTGCTCGGATCCACGTAATCGCCGATCCAATGGGCGTAAGAGAGATCGTAGTTCCGCAGGCGTTCATCGTTGAGCCATACCCGCTGCTCCTTATTGGCGAGGCTGACCTCGATGCCGAGCTCGCGGCGCCACATCTGCTGCACGGTCTCGAGCAGGCGCTGGTTCAATTCAAGCGTGGGGAACTGGATCTCCACGCGCGGGAACCCGTGGCCACCCGGGTATCCCGCCTCCGCCAGCAACCGGCGGGCGCCGGCGAAATCGTCGGGAATGGAAGCTCGGGCTGTGTACCCCGGCAGGCCCGGCGGAGTCAGGCAATGCGCCGGTTGCTGGCCGCCAAGGGTGACGTCTCGAACCAGCGCCGTGCGATCGAAGGCGCGGGCCAGCGCCTGGCGCACGCGCGGATCGGTGAAGGGTTTTCGCCCGGTGTTGAAACGCAAAAAGGCGGTGTCAAGGAAGGGATCGAGGTGCAGGATTTCCGGCTGATTGCGAAGGTAAAGGGCGATTTTTGAGAGCGGCACGTCATTAGTCACATGCAACTGTCCGGAGCGGAATGCGGCCTCCTGCGTGGAGGCGTTCTCGATCGGATAGAACACGATGCGGGTCAGCCGAACGTGAGGCGCATTCCAGTAGTTGGGGTTGCGATCGACCACGACGCGACTGCCGGGCGACCATTCTTGGAGGAGGAACGGGCCGTTGCAGACCATGTTCTCCGGCCGCGTCCATTTAACTGCCCGGTCATCGAATGGGCCGAGCTTCTCGATGGAAGCTTGATGCGCCGGAAACCAGGCAGGCAGGGTGGCCGCTGCCGCCAGATACGGTGTGGGCTGGGCCAGGGTTATCTCCAGCGTCTGATTATCGGGCGCGCGAACGCCGACCTGCGAGAAATCGGCGAGGCGTCCAGCGTTGAAGGACTGGGCGTTCCGAATCGGAAAAAGCACATACGCATATTCGGAGGCGAGCCTGGGCGAAAGCGCACGATGGATCCCGAAGACGAAATCATGGGCGGTCAGGGGATCACCGTTGCTCCAGCGGGCGCTGCTTCTGAGGTGGAACCGCCAGACCAATCCGTCACTCGAGGTTTCCCACCGCTCGGCGGCCGCTGGGATGGGCAGGGACGTGACTTCATCGATCCCGGTCAGACCCTCGAACAGGGCGACCACAATGTTGAAATCATTGTAGGAGACTACGATGTGTGGATCGAGATCGCGCGGTTCCGAGCCGTTTCCCAAGAGCAGCACCTGGTCGCGGATGCCCGCATGGACCGGCGTCTCGCGGCGTCCGCAACCGCTGGAGAGGAGAACGGTGCACGCCAGACAGAGGAGAAGGACGAGGGACAGGCTCGGGCGCATGGTTGCAAGAAAGCAGGCCTTGCGCGCTTTGCCAAGCCGAGTGAAGAATCCGGCGGGCCATCCCTAAGAACTGCGCAGTGTGCACGTCATAACAGGAGACACAAGAACGTGAATCCGGACCCACCACCGTCCGAACGCTCTCATGAAAACGCCACTTTCGTGCGCTCCGCCGTCGAGCAATTCCAGCCGCAACTCTTGCGCTACGCCGCGCGTTTGCTGGGTGATTCGGACCGGGCCCGCGACGCGGTTCAGGACACGTTTGTCCGTCTTCTTGCCCAGCCGCAAACGGCGGTCGACGGACATCTGGCGGAATGGCTCTTCACCGTGTGCCGGAACCGGGTGTTCGACATCAATCGCAAGGAAAGCCGGATGAAGCGGTTTGCCGAGGGTGCGGCCGAGCGCGTGTTGGCCACGGAGCCTCGGCCCGGAACGGAGCTCGAAGCGGGAGAAACGCTGGCCGTCGCCCTGCGTTTGATCGACCGACTTCCGCCCAATCAACAGGAGGTTATTCGCCTGAAGTTCCAGAATGGCTTCAGCTACAAGGAAATCAGCCGCATCACGCAGCTATCGGTCGGCAACGTGGGTTTCTTGATCCACACTGCGGTCAAAGCATTGCGGCGGGAGTGGCCGGCCGAGGTGGCAGGCGCCGGATGAACGGGTCGACAAGGAGATACCGCCATGAGCAATTTGAACGAATTCCGATTGGATCCCGATGATCCGCGTCTGACAGCCTACGCTTTGGGTGAACTGGAAGGTGAGGAGCTCGCCCAGGTTGTGGCGGCGGTGGCCGCCGATCCTTCTCTTCTAGCCGCGGTCGACGAAATCCGCGCCACGGCCTCCAAATTGACGGCGGCGCTCAACGCGGAATCTCTGCCGGCCCCGGTTCGGCCGGTCCATCTGGAGCCCTATCACACGGTCCGCCCAGCGCGGATGTTTCCCTTTCCCTATTGGGTCACCGCCGGTCTCGCGGCTGCGGCGTGCTTCGCCGTTTTCGCGATATTGCGCCAGATGCCATTCTCAAACAATGTGCGGCCACAAGCGGCTGGGCAATTGGCGGAAAATGCTGGAACCGCGACCGAATCCGCCCGGGAGCGAATCGCGGAGCAGCAGCAGGCCAGCAACCACGTAGAGATTCGGTTTCCGACATCGGCGGACGACGCTTCGGCGCCCTCGGGCGGCTCGGCTGACCAGTGGGGCGTGGTCCTGCCCAATGCTCCGCAGATTGCGACGGATGCGATCACCGGCGCTCCTGGTGGCTCTGCGACCGTGGCCAAAACCGCGGTCGCTTCTTCGATGGCGACGTTACCCAGAGATCGTTCCGAAGGGCATCCCGATCTGGCCGGCGCCGTCTTGGATCACGCCTTCCTCCCATCCGAACAGAATCCACTCTCCAGTTTTCCGCTCGACGCCGGCAGCTCGGGTTATGCGAACGTCCGACGTTTCCTGCTCGACGGTCGGCGCCCGCCGCGGGCGGTCGTGCGACTCGAGGAACTCGTGAATTACTTTACTTACGACTATACTGCGCCAAAACCGGAGGACAAGGAGCCGATCGCCGTCTCCCTGGAGTCTGCCTCCGCGCCGTGGGAGCCGCTTCATCACCTGGTGCGCATTGCCCTTAAGGCGCGCGAGCAGCCGGCGGGCGAACGCGGCACGGTCGTCGCCAGAAATGTCGCTATCCAGGTGGAGTTCAATCCGGCGCAGGTTCAGGCCTACCGCCTGCTTGGCTACGAGAATCCGAAACCAGGCCTGGAGAACCGTGCCGGCGACAAGAGCGGCGCCGTTGATTTCGAGTCCGGCCATGCGGTTACGGCCTTCTACGAAATCGTGCCGACTGCTGGAAACCGGATAGCGGAGACCGGGGACCGGAAAGATAAGCGAGCGGACTCTTCGGTATCCGGGATCCCCAATCCGATTTTGCAAAAGTTGTTGACCGTGAAGATCCGCTACCAGGCGCCGGATGGCGCTGAGAGCCGGTTGCTCGAGTTACCGCTCACTGACCAGGGCACGGCGTTTGCCGATGCCAGCCGCGATTTCAGATTTGCCGCGGCGGTGGCCGAGTTTGGCCTGATCCTCCGCGATTCACCGTACAAATCCGGCGCAACTCTGGCGGACGTGCTGCGTTGGGCCGAACCAGCCACCGGCCTTGATCTAGGCGGCGCCCGCAGCGAGTTCATTTCCCTGGTGAAGCGCGCTGAGACCATCCTCCCGTCGCAGGGGTAGGCGTCGGTGGATTTGTTTCCTAGGCATAAAAGGGAGCATGGAGGCTATCCGGAAACTCCGGCGCTTTTTGCGATGGAGGGCGCTGCGCCGTCAGCGCCGCTCGAAAATTGGGCGGCGACAGCGCGCCGCCCTCCAGACGCCTCCTGGCAGTTTTTCGGCAGCCTTTGGGAAAGAGCTGGCGGCCCCGTCATCTGGCAGCCAAATTGGGGTCTCTTTCCATGCGCGAGCCAACGATTGGCAAGACGATAAGGGTGCATCCGTACCAATGGCTATGGGAACTGTTGGAGACGGATCCGACATTTCTGGTTCGGCCGATGTTCAGCGGCCGGGCGGTCTATCTCGACGGTCGGCTGATGCTCTATTTCACGGCGAAACAGGAACCTTGGCGCGGCGTGCTGGTTTGCACCGAACGGGTCCATCACGCGGCATTGCTGGCCGAGTTTCCCGAGTTGTCGCCTCACCCGATCCTACCGAAGTGGCTATATCTGCCGGAGAGCGCGGATCGGTTCGAGTCGGTGGCCGAACGGCTCGTCACCCTGGCGTGGCGCCGCGATCTCCGCCTGGGCGTCAGTCCGCAGTCGAAGAAGCGAAAGCGCGCAAAGCGATAAACCCAGCGAGGTGCATGCAGTCGGGGTGATTTTCGCACACAGTTCCTCGGACTGTTCGGTCCGGCGTTGTAGGGCGGGGTCGCCGCACCCCGCCGCGCTCGATGAAACGGTGGAATGGCAGATGCCGCGCCTTGCCGGCGCTCGGTACGGCGATCCTGCCCCACATCCGACGATATCGTTCCGGATTGGCCCGGATGTTTTGTGGAGACGCGACGCCCTCGCCGCGGAATTACGAGCGTAACGCGGCGAGGGCGTCGCGTTTCCAAATCACAGGCGGTGCGCCGGTTCGCCTTCGAGCACGGCCGCCTCGCGCTCGCGGCGGAACTGGCTGGTGTAGAGCTCGTGGTAGTGACCGTGGCGGCGCAGCAATTCCTCGTGCGTGCCGCTCTCCTCGATTAGACCGCGGTTGATGACGAGAATGCGATCGGCGCGCCGGATGGTGGAGAGTCGGTGCGCGATCACAAAACTGATGCGGCCCGCGAGGATGCGTTCGATGCCGGCCTGGATGGCTTGCTCGGTCTCGGTGTCGATCGATGACGTGGCCTCGTCCATCACAAAAACCTGCGGCCGCGCAAGGAGGGCGCGGGCGAACGAAACCAGCTGCTTCTGCCCGGTGGAAAGACGGTTTCCGCCTTCGCCGACCGGCGTGTCGTAGCCGTGCTCCATTTGGAGGATGAACTCGTGGGCGTTCACCAATCGGGCGGCCTCCTCCACCTCGACATCGGTCGCGTCAAGCCGGCCGTAGCGGATGTTTTCGCGCACGGTGCCTTTGAAGAGATGGGGCGTTTGGAGCACGATGCCGAGTTGGGACTGCAGCCAATGCAGGCTGCGCTGACGATAGTCGACGCCGTTGATCAGGAGCTCGCCTTGCGTCGGTTCGTAGAAGCGGCAGACCAGTGAAACGATGGTGCTTTTGCCGCCGCCGCTCTGGCCGACCAGGGCGATGGTCTGCCCGGCGCGGACGGTGAGATTGAAATCGCGCAACACCGGCGAGCCTTCCTCGTAGGCGAAAGTTACGCGGCGGAATTCGATGCTATCGATGTTTGCGGGATGGCCGTCCGGGGCCAGATCGGAAACCGGAAAGCGGATTTCGGAAACCGGAATGGTCGGAGTCTTGGCGGCAAACATCCGCTGCCGGACGGCCTCCGAGTCCCGGATCTTCGGCTCGGTGGCGAGCAAGCCCATGACGCGTTCGCCGGCGGCCTGGGCCGCCTGCATCTCGGTCAGAATGCGCGCCATCTGGTTGATGGGATTAAAGAACTGCCCGGCGAAATTGATGAACGCCACCAGGGTGCCAAGGGTCATGCCGCCCACGATGCTGAGGTGACCGCCGCCCCAGAGCGCCAGGCCGGCGGCCAGGCTGCCGAGCGTCATGACGACAGGAAAATACACGGCCGATTGCCGCGCGTTTTTCACCGAGGCTGCGAACATCTGCGCACTCCGCTGTTGAAATTCGCCGAGGTTGTCCGCCTCACGCACGAGCGTCTTGGTGGTACGCACCCCCTGGATCGACTCATGGTAGGCGGCGGTGATCTGTGAGTTGAATTTCCGGATCTCCCGGTGACTGAGCAGCATCATCCGCTGGAAGAACTTGCTCACGACGGCGAGCGGGGGCAGCACCGCGAGGACGATCAGCGCCAGGCGCCAGTTCATCAGCAGCAGGCTGGCCGCGATCATGATGACGAAGCACGTGCCCCACACCAGGTCGAGCGAGCCCCACGCGATGATGCGCGCCAGCCGGTCGCAGTCGGACGTCAGACGGGTGATGAGCCAGCCCACGGGCCGGTGGTCGTAGAAGGCAAACTCGAGGTCCTGCAGGCGATCGAAGCACAGGCGCCGGATATCGTGGCTCATGTGGTTGGAGATGTTGCCGGCCAGTTCAATAAACACCCAGACTCCGAGGCTGAGCAGAACCGTGAGAAGGAAGTAGAGACCGATATAGGGACGGAGGTCGGCGTGCGCGCCGCGCTGCACGACGGCATCGATCGTCCAGCGAGTGACCTGGGCAAACGAGGCGTCGAGCGCCGCAATGCCCATGGCGGTAAACGCGAGCGGAATGAGAAAGCGTTTCAACCGCAGGGCGTGTTGGAACACTTTCCACCAGAGGCCGGCGTCGAGGCGGGCCTGAAATTCATCTTCGTGGAGGATCTGGGAGGGCATGGCGGCAACGGTGGGGAGACGCTGGTTACCCGGCGGTGAGTCCCTGGGAAAATTCGGCAGCGAGGCTCGTCTGAATCTGCCAGAGCCGCCGGTAGAGGCCCTCTCCGTGCGACAGCTCGGCCGGCGAGCCGGTCTGGATGAGGCGACCGTGGTCAAGCACGATGACCCGGTCGGCGTGGGCGAGGGTGGAGAGGCGATGGGCGATGACCAGGGTGGTCGCCTGGCCGCGGCGGGTTTTGAGCGCGTCGATGATCAGCGCTTCGGTCTCGCTGTCCACGGCGCTCAGGGCATCGTCGAGAATGAGGATGGCGGGGTTCTTGAGAATGGCGCGGGCGATCGCCACCCGCTGCCGCTGGCCCCCGGAGAGCGTGATGCCGCGCTCGCCGATCAGGGTGTCGTAGCCTTCCTCGAACCCGACAATCGTATCGTGGATGCAGGCGGCGCGCGCGGCTTCCTCCACTTCGTGCTCCGGCGCGTCGCCGCGACCCAGGCGGATGTTATCCCGGAGGGTTTTGGAGAAAAGGAAGGGCTCCTGCATCACGGTGCCGATCTGGCGGCGCACCCATTGCCGGGGCAGGCGCGACAGTTCCATGCCGTCAAGGCGGATCGAGCCCGCCGAATAATCATAAAGGCGCAGCAGCAAATGGATGAGCGTGGATTTCCCCGACCCCGACGGACCAAGGATGGCGAGCGTCTCGCCCGCGGCGACGTCGAAGGACAGTCCGTTGAGCGCGTCGCGGCCGGCGGTCGCCGGGGCGGTGACGTGTGCAAAGTGCAGATCGCGCACCGTGATGGCGCCAGCGAGACGCGACAGCGCGGCACCCGAAGCAGCGGGCGCGCGAGCCTCTATTCCTTCTTCGGTCTTCGTTTTTTCCTTTTCCATCGCCGCCGTTGCGGCGGTGATATCCGCCTCGCGAGGCTGTTCGAGAATCTCGCGGAGCCGTTTGAGGGCGACCGCCGTCTTCCCCACCTCGGTGAGGATGCGGCCCATCTGCCGCACCGGCCAAAGCATCGTCCCGAGGTAGGCCAGGAAGGCGAACAGCACGCCGACCGACAGATCGCCGGTGGTAATCCAGTGTGCCCCCACGAGCAGCGTGAGGCCGAGCTGGCTGAGCGCCGCCAAATCGGAGAGCGACCAGTACCAGGCCACGAGGCGCAGGAGCCGGAGACTGCGGTCGCGATAGGTCGCGTTGGGACCGGCAAACTTCCGACGCTCATAGTCCTGGCGGGCGAACGCCCGGACGACCCGGATGCCCGTCAGGTTCTCCTGGATGACGGCGGTCAGCGCGCTCTCCGCTTCGTCCACCCCCTTGAAGATGTGTTTCACCTGTCCAAAGTAGACGTAACCATAGATCACGAGCGGTCCGATCAGGGCGAACGATACCGCGGTCATCCGCGGACTGAGCGCCAACATGAGCGGAAGGGCGACGACGGCCAGCAACGCGGCGTTGGCGAGTTCCATGACCTGGACCGCCAGAAATTGCCGGAGTGTTTCCACGTCGCTCGTGCAGCGCTGCACCAGATCGCCGGTCTCGGCCCGGTCATGGTAGGCCGCCGGCAGGTGATTGAGGTGGTCGTAGAGGTCGTTTTTGAGCCGGCGGGCAATATCGTCGGAAGCGATGGCGGCATGCCGGCCCTTGAGATAGGCGAAGACGCCGCTGAGCGCCGTGAAAACGACCATGGCGAGCGGAGCGAGCCACAAGTGGCCGCGCAGGTTCTCGGCACCTCCGAGCACGGTCAGCAGCGCGCGCAGCGGCCGCCCCAGATCGGCGGCCACGACCTTGCCGGCCACCGCGTAGTCGATCGTCACGGCGCCGACCAGCGGTACCAAATAGTTGAATACCGTGGCGAGCAGCAACGCCGCGATGGCGGCGCCGTAGCGCCGGCGCTGGCCGCGCATCAGCTGCCAGACGGTGCGGAAGAACAATGGGCCGTGGGAGGCCATGGAAGCGAAAGGGAGACGGAAAGTGGAACAGCGAAAACGAAAAATGAGAAAGCCCGCTCGGCGAAGAGCGGGCCTGGCACACAAAGGCGGATTCTGCTGTGACGGCCCGCTCGGAGATCCCAAGCCAGGCCGCAGATGATGGCTTAGAGCGTCATCGGACGACCCCGGCTGCCGGAATGAAATTGGCGGCAGTAATCATGAGGTCGGAGGGTTCATCGCGCGGCTTTGAGTTTAAGTCTGCTGAGCGTTAAAACGTCCGGAGGAGGTGCAGGCAAGGGAAAATTCGAGGCCGTCGGCTCACCACAGGGGCTTCAACGCGTTCCAGACCGTCTCTGCCGTGAGGGCGTGGCCCCTGCGGTTGGGATGAATGCCATCGGGCTGATTGAGCTCCGGCCGGCCGGCGACGCCTTCCAGGAGAAACGGGATGAACGGCAGTTGATTCTTTTGCGCCAATTCCGGGAAGACGGCCGCAAAGGCACCCGTAAAGGCGGCGCCCATGTTGGGTGGCGCGGCGATGCCGGCCAGGACGATCTTCGCGGCCGGATATTTTGTCCGGACTCGATCGACGATCGCTTGCAGATTGGCGCGGGTGGCCTCGGGCGGCAGACCGCGGAGTCCATCATTGCCGCCCAGCTCGAGCACGAAAATGTCCACGTGTTGTCGCAACACCCAGGCGACCCGGCGCAGGCCGCCGGGGCTCGTCTCCCCGCTGAGTCCGGCGTTTACCACTCGCCAGGGCAGCCCGGCATCGGCGATCTTCTTCTGGATGATGGCCGGGAAAGCCTCGGTCGATGAATCCTCCAGACCGTAGCCGGCGGTCAGACTGTCGCCGAAAAAGAGGAGCGTCTTTGTCTCCGCGGCGGAGCCGGTCAATGCCCACCACAAGAACCCTGAGGCACAAAGCACCGCCAAGTGTTTCCGGACGGCGGTGAATCTTGGTGCCTCTGTGTCTTTGTGCTGTATCCCATGCCCTGTAGTTGCGCCGCGACCGCGCACAGTATTCACTGGGATTCGCATAATCAAATGACCAACCGGAGGGGGCGGCTTGCCGACAAGGCGCCTTGGCGCGTTGGGGACATCGCGCTCCACCACAGCCAGTTTTTTTCGCGGGATTTGGAAGTGATGCTTACATGACTGATAAAACCATGCTGAAAGTCGAGCGGCTGACGAAGACCTATTTCACCGCGGCGGGTCCGTTGACCGTGCTGAAGGACGTGACGCTGGAAGTGGCGGCTGGTGACACGCTGGCCGTGGTCGGCCCTTCCGGCAGCGGCAAGACGACTCTGCTTGGCCTGTGTGCCGGGCTCGACGAACCGACGACGGGCTCCGTCGCCCTCAACGGCGCGAATCTCGAGCGCCTGTCCGAGGACGAGCGCGCGCTGCTGCGCAACGCCGATGTTGGCTTCGTCTTTCAGAACTTCCAACTGATTCCCACCCTCACGGCCCTGGAAAACGTCCTGGTCCCGCTGGAACTGCGGACCGGTCTCCGACGGAACGCGGGCGAGGGGCTCGCGTCGTCGTCGGCCGTCCCGGGCGACGGCTTGACCGAGGCGCGCGCCTTGTTGGAGCGAGTGGGCCTCAGTGACCGGCTGGGACACTACCCGTTGCAGCTTTCCGGTGGCGAACAACAACGCGTGTCGTTGGCGCGCGCCTTCGTCAATCGGCCGAAGATACTGTTTTGCGATGAGCCGACGGGCAACCTCGACGACGAAACGGCGCAGGCGATGATGGACCTGGTCTTCGGACTCAATCGGGAACGCGGCACCACGCTCGTGCTGGTGACGCACAATCCCGATCTCGCGCGGCGTTGTTCGCGGACCATCCGGCTTCGCGGCGGCGCCGTAGTAGATGATCACAGCGCTTGAGCGCCCACGGAACACACGGAAGGCACGGAAAGGACCACCGATGACCAAATTGATCTACGAGCTGGAGACCTGCAGGATTGTCGTAATGCAGGGCGAGGCTCCCGCCGAGCCGCGGCGGACACGGAGGTCCGCCCTCCAACAAACCATCCTGGTCTGGAGGGCGGTGCGCCGTCACCGCCAGATAGCGCCAGGCTTTGGCTGGCGAAATCGCCGGTCGCAGACCGGCGCTACCCTTGGCTCCGACCTAGGCGTCGCGAGGAGTGCTTCCGTATATTCTGTGGGTTCCGTGGGCAGTCTATGAGTTTCGTCCTCAAGATGGCGTGGCGGGATTCCCGCGCCAGCCGGCGGCGGCTGGTGCTGTTCTCGCTTTCCATCGTGCTGGGAGTCGCCGCGCTCGTCGCCATCGGCTCGTT